>Ga0256824_10000500_pt1 | contig 15166 bp, 14 predicted proteins | sample CV67metaG_FD_191570 | JGI IMG/M metagenome (GOLD analysis project Ga0256824, IMG submission 191570) | Hydrothermal vent microbial communities from East Pacific Rise, Pacific Ocean - CV67 | ecosystem: Environmental > Aquatic > Marine > Hydrothermal vents | place: Pacific Ocean: East Pacific Rise...
AAACAAGATGCTCTAAGCATTGGGGCTGAGTTGGCTACCCCTTCAGGGGTAATTCTTTGTGAATATGACAAGTACGACTGTCTGCTTGTGGGAACACGAAAGCATATAGAGATACTTTCCAAAAAAGAGTTGGCACAACCTTTTGGGCTAAAAAAACTAGCAGAAGAGTTACAAGAATTTTTAGAAATCAAAGAGTTTCCTACCAAAATCATGGGAATCATCAATGCCAACGATGATAGCTTTTTTTCAGGCTCTCGCTTTAAAGAATCTGATGCCATTGCTGAGATAAAAAAGATGATAGAAAATGGAGCAGATATTATAGATATTGGTGCTGTCTCTTCTCGACCCAATGCTGAAGAAGTCTCTGTTAACACAGAACTAGAACGGATAAAACCTATTTGTGATGTGATAAAAATGGAAAAACTTTATGAACAATGCTCTTTTTCTATCGACTCTTATACCCCTGAAGTGATTGAATATGCTTTAGAAAGTGGCTTTAACTTGGTCAATGATATTACAGGAGCTTCTAACCAAAAAGTTATAGAACTGGCTGTTCAGTATCATGCAAAACTTTGCATTATGCACATGCAAGGGACACCTCAAACCATGCAAGACAATCCACATTATGACGATATTATGGTAGAAGTTTCAGGATTTTTTCAAGAGCGTATAGAAAAATGTGAAGCTTTAGGAATGAAACGAGAAAATATTATTTTAGATGTAGGAATAGGCTTTGGAAAGAGTTTAGAACACAATATCATGCTTATAAAAAATATGGGTCATTTTAAAAAGTTTGGTTGTGAAGTTTTGGTAGGAGCAAGTCGAAAGTCTATGATAGACAAAATCATAACGACACTTACCGAAGAGCGACTGGCTGGTTCTTTAGCCATCCATCTAAAAGCTGTTGAAAATGGGGCTTCTATTGTCCGTTGTCATGATGTTAAAGAGCATGTTCAAGCGTTGCGTGTTTGGGATGCGATTTCTTGAAATCGTAGGGTACGGCTTTAGCCTACCGACTAAACCAAGCTTATTATATATTGAAATTTTCTTAGTGTAACGAACTCTATTTTGACGGTAGGCTAAAGCCATACCCTACAATAGAGTCTTATTTAAGAAGCTCCAAACGTGCCTTTAGTCCTAATGTTGTACTGTACCCTACTTCAGTAAATTTTAATTCTCCCTCTCCATTATAAATTAATGTTGTGGGGTAAGCACTTATGTTAAACTTTTTAGCCAAAGCCCCATTGCTATCACTTATCACTTTATAGCTTAAAGCATTTTCTTTCATATACGCCATGATTTTATCATTTGAGCCTGAGTTTACTGCAATGGTAAGAACATTGTATTTGTTAGAGATACTTTCTATGTTGGAAGCTTCAAACTTACAAGTGGGACACCATGTTGCCCAAAAGTGTACGACAAGAGGTTTATCTTTATACTCATCAAAGTAAATTTTTTTTCCCTCTATATCACTGAGTTCTAAACTATAAATATTTTCATTGATTTCTGGTTTTCGAATGTAATTAATCGCCATACTGATAACAAAAAGCATTAAAAGACTAGAGATAACCTCTTTTGCTATTTTTTTAATCCCCCATCGTCCATCATTTGTACTCATAACCAACGCTCCAATATAATTTTTGCAGCGATAGAGTCGATTTTACCATCACGTTTATGACGAAAAACCCCTTGAGTTAACTCTTTTGCTTCGACAGATGTTCCCTGTTCATCTTGGTAAAATATCTCTATATTTTCAAGCTCTAACAACGAAACAAAGTGTTTGATACGTCGTTCCATCTCCTCTTCACTTGAACCACCCTTTGGAAGCCCTACGATGAGTGTTTTTATCTCCCACTCTTCTAAAAAAGCTTTAACATCTCGTGCTGCTTGATTTCTGTTTTTACGTAAAATGGCATCTTGTGGAAAGACTATCTTTCTATCTAAAGAGATTGCCACACCTATTCTTTTAAGTCCTACATCTATACTTGCTATTTTCATGATGTTAGAATACTATAAGAAGCTGAATTTCAAGTAATCAAACATAATAGAACACAAATTCTCCACAAATATTTCCTATGATAAATACAATACAAAGGATTTCTTATGTACAAAACTTTACTTCTTTCTAGCCTTTTAATTAGCTCTGTTTTTGCTGATAGTTATTTGGGGAAACCGATACATGCTCCCACTACAACCCCTCCAAAACAACAAACTCTACAAAAACCTATTCAAACAAAAAGCTACTCCAAGAGCATTAGTGCGAACAGTCCAATAGTAGACAATAAAAATATTATTGTAAGCAAAAGTTTTAGGGAAGACCATCACCGTTATGATAAAAGATATCGTGATTTTGACTATGATGACAATGCCTATTATAATGATGATGGATATTACTATGGTTATTATAATAGAGATGGTTATTTTTATGACAATATATTTTTTACTTATAATTCACGCTATAATTATTATGACAGACATCATCATAGAGGCTACTTTCAAAACCATTATCATCATGAGAGAATTTATGAGTATCATTATGTCAATGATTGGAATCGAGTCCATTGTTACCGTGAACCCAACCAGAGAATTTATGGTCACTACTATGACAGACCCCTTTCTTATTCTCAAACCATCACCCCACACTATAGAGATACAGCGAGAATGAGTACCACAAGAATGCAAACTCCAAGAAGAACAAGTACCCATCATCAGCATACCAACCATAGAAGTTATAATCATAGAAATTATAATAACCATAACACACATAGAGATATATCAAGAATGTCAACAAGAAATAGCAATTCAAACAATCATCATAAAAAAAGTACGACCCATATGCAACTTGCTAAGTAGGGTGCGTTTCCCAACGCACCATCAAAACCAAACTATATTGATTTGATGCCAAGTCCCATTCATCGGTGCGTTAGGAAACGCACCCTACGACATATTATTTTACAACTGACCTCTTAAAGTTTCCATACGAGCATTAGAAGTTTCTATATCAGCTAAACTCACCTCTCCACTTTTAATTAAAGACTTTACAGTATTTACTAAGGTACTTGTTTTCACCATACTTTTTACCGAAAGTTGGTTTCCAAAAAGTAAAATATCATTACCTGCATTGATGGCTAACTTAAGTGTGTTTTTTAAACCATATTTTTTATTAATTGCACCCATTTGTAAGTCATCGGTAATAACAACACCACTAAAACCAAACTCTTGACGCAGTTTACCGTTCACTGTTTTAGCTGAAAGTGTTGCTGGATATTTGGCATCCAAATTTTTATTAAAAACATGTGCTACCATTACCGTATCGGCTGTTTGAGCTAAAAGTCTATAAGGCTCTAACTCTTTTGTTTTCCAAAGTTTTGTTACATCCACAAAACCTTTATGGGTATCCCCCATTGATGACCCATGTCCAGGGAAATGTTTTAAAGAGGTCAAAACACCATTGGTATGCATCGCATTCATAAATATATTGGCATAATGTGCCACCTGTTTTGGATCAGCACCAAATGAACGCCCTAGACCATAAATAACATGATTTTTCTTATTGATTGCCAAATCAACATCGGGTGCAAGGTTGAAGTTAATACCTACAGAACTGAGTTCAGCACTCATACTTTCATAATGTTTATTTACTTCTGCATCACTCAGTTTATGCATATCTTTCGCTTTTGGATATTTTCCATAAAAACCATATTTGCTTTTTAAGCGTTGAACTTTTCCCCCCTCTTGGTCAACTGAAATAAGTAACTTTCCATCTTGACTACAGGCTTGTAATTGTTCTGTTAATTTTCCTACTTGATATCGTGTTGAAATATTTTTAGGTTCTGAATGTTTCACTGGGTTTACGTCAAATAAAATAACACCTGCAAGGTTATATTTTTTAATATCTTTACAAATTTGAGAATTTTTAGGAGCAGATGTTCCCATAAAGCCTACCATCAACATAGAACCTATTTTTTCATCTAATGTTTTTGTGTTTTGAACCATAGAATCACTGCTTATTGCGGTATGCTCTCCAGCACAAGCGTTCAGTGTTAAAAGTAGAGATAGAGTTATAAATTTTTTATTCATTTTGTTACCTTATATAGTTTTTTATTCAATTATACCAAATAGGACTAGCTTTATCTTAATTATTTCGCTATAATTCGCAAAATTTCTGCAAGAGTGTATCAAATCTCTTATTTTTAGGATGTTATTTAACTCCTAACCACTAAGCATAACAAATATCCACCTTACGTGTGTGATGAATTTGGTATCAGCTGCAAAAATTGGGTCAGACGACACCATAACATAAATAAATATTATTAATTCTACATTTATTTTAGATATGCACCACTGTGTACCCTACAAAATTTACTATAAAGAAGTAACCATATGACATTTGACGATTTCAATTTCAAAGATACCCTTATCCAAGCCATTAATAACGCTGGATTTAAAGAACCAAGCCCTGTTCAAGCCGATGCTATCCCCCTTATTTTAGAGGGTCATGACTTAATTGGTCAAGCACAAACAGGTACAGGTAAAACGGCTGCTTTTGGTCTACCAGTTATTCAACAAATGGTTGGAAACAAAGGTGTTGAAGCATTGGTAATTGTTCCTACTCGTGAACTGGCAATGCAAGTTTCAGATGAACTTTTCCGTTTTGGTAAAACAGCTGGACTAAAAACAGCTACTGTTTATGGTGGTACACCTTACAACAGACAAATCGAAAGAATTAACCAAGCAAACATCATTGTAGCAACTCCAGGGAGACTACAAGATTTACTTAAATCAAATAGAATTAAAATTAACCCTTCATTTGTTATTTTAGATGAAGCAGATGAGATGCTTGATATGGGTTTCCTAGACGAAATCAAAGAGATTTTCACACACCTTCCAGCAGAGCGTCAAACACTTATGTTTTCAGCGACTATGCCAAAACAGATTAAAATTCTTGCAGAAAAGATTCTTAACAACCCAAAGTCAGTAACCATTACAAAAAGTGAAAGAACCAACACTGACATTACTCAACTCTTCTATGTGGTTGCTGACTATGAGAGAGATGATGCTTTATTAAGACTTATTGACTATAAAAACCCGAACAAATGTATTATTTTCTGTAGAATGAAAAAAGAGGTTGATAGACTTTCATCATACATGACAGCTCAAGGATTTAAAGTTGCTGCCCTTCATGGTGACATGGAGCAGAAGCAAAGAGAACATACCATCCGTTCATTCAAACAAGGTCTAGTTGAGATTTTCATTGCAACGGATGTTGCTGCTCGTGGTCTTGATGTAAATGATGTTTCTCATGTATTTAACTACCATATCCCTTTTGATTCTGAGTCTTATGTTCACCGTATTGGTAGAACAGGTCGTGCTGGTAACAAAGGTGAAGCAATCACTTTGGTCTCTCCGAATGAGCTTAGAACCATTAAAAGAATAGAGAAAGATGTTGGAACAGTAATGGTTTCAGAAGTTATCCCTACTCGTCAAGAGGTTCAAACTCGTAAAGATGGTGATTTACTAGCTAAAATTGCCAATACTGAAATAAAAGCATCTGGAAAAGAGATGGTTAAAACACTTCAACATGACATTGATATTGTAACCATTGCTCATCTACTTGCAACCATTGTTCAAGATGAGATTGATGTTAAAGGTAAAGATATTATTGGTCTTGGCTCTGAAGAGGTTAAAGCTCTTATAGAAAGAGCTAAAAACTGGAAAGGTGGAGACAGAAACGGTAATCGTGGACGTGGAAGAAACAGAAGTCGTGGAGGAAACCGTGGAGGTGGAGGACGTGGTGATGGAAGACGTGACCGTAATGGTGGTGGAAACCGTGACAGTAGAAATGGTGGAGGAAACAGAGGAAGCCGTAATGGTGGTGGGAACAGAGGTTCTTCTAACTAACAACTGCTACAATAGATTCTATCTCTTTTAGATAGAATCTGTTTCACGTATGATAATTTTTTTCATTTTTAGTCAATATAGTTTTTTTAATTAAGATAATAAATTAGATTTACTAGCTTTCATTTAATTTTACACAATAAATATATGATTTATTTGGTATAATGAATCTTTTAAAACACTAGAACATACCTAATAACATTTTTTGTTTTAAATAAAATTTTTAATAAAATATTTTCAAAGGAAAAAAAATGAAAGAAATTATCTTAGCACTTACTTTATTTATTATAACGCTCTCTACTATTACCCATGCTGACAATTTTCAAACTTTAGACTACAATTTAACAACATCAGAAAACGATTCATTATACTCTAAACTCACAAATAAAGGCTGGAACTTTGAAGGAATCAATAATAAAGCAGTATTTATTGTAATTTTTGGGTATCAATGTCCCCCTTGCTTGGCAGAGATACCCTCTTTTATTCAAGCTGTAAAAAGTCATGGAGAGAAACTTTCTATTGTTGCTATTGAAGCACAAGGACTTACCTCTACACAACTTCAAGAATTTAAACTAAATCATGGAATCAATTACACTTTGCTTTCTCGAAATAATAAAGAAAATGGATATTTTTTTAGTGATATTGCTTCTAAACTGAACTGGAAAGGGCAACTTCCTTTTTTAGTGGCAGTCGATAAATATGGTAAGGTTCAAGAGAGTAAACTGGGCATGGTCTCTCACTCTAAAATAGAGTCATTAATCGATAGATTAAACCAATAAAACTTAATTTCAGAAAAAGGGAAAACATGAAAATAGTAAAAAAATCGACAATCATCCAAGCATCAATTTTAACAACAACCTTGTTGTTAAATAGTGGTTGTTTTTTTGGTTACTTTGGAGATCAAATAGTTCCAAGTAAGCAAAAACCTGTTGAAACAGTGACAACAATCGTACCTGAACCCATACAACAACAAGTAATAATGGCAGAAACCATTCCTACACCCATAGAGGTTAGAAGAGCTGTTCCAACACCTATGGTAACAAAAGTTATGCCACATGTTGTTGTAAAAGAAACAACAGTAAAAAAATACATCCCTCCTGTGAGAACTCTACCAGAACCTGTTTTAGAGTGTAGTGATGACATTAACGCTGAAAATAATTGTGATAAAGGTCTTATAGAAGAAACTGATCTTCAACCAAAAAACCAAAACTCTTTAGGTGGAGAAGTTCATAAGTTACGAAGTATTCAAGGGCAATCAATTACAATAATAGAGAAAAGAAATGGTTTTATTTTTCCTCAATATCCAAATAAAATAGTTATTATTGAAATGTTTGGAAAAAAATGTCCCCACTGTATGAAAGAGATGCCTATTCTAAATAGAGTACGAAATAAATATAAGGGGAAAATAGAAATAATTGCAATTCAAGTTGAAGATAAAATGTCTCCAGCAGAAGCAAAACATCTTATACGCAAACTAAATATCCATTATCCAATCATCCCTGGAGATACAGCTACAAACTTACAATACAATATCCAAAATACTTATGGATGGACAGGGATATTACCTTTTACATTGGTTATAAAAGATGGAATAAATGAGTTTACTTATCCTGGGGAAGTTTCCTATAATCAACTCAATAAAGATATTCGCTCTATTCTAAGATAAACTTTTATTAGAAGAAGTTTACCTTCTTCTAAACTTTCTATACATACTCCATACAAGTGGAGTCCAACGTACCAATAACGAAAAAATTCTTTTCATTTCAATCTCCTTTTATTCTTTCATTTGATATAATTCTAAAGATTAAAATCTTCAGTGAAATTATACAACAAAACAAGGAAAAATCATATGTTACCAGACTTCTTAACAAAAACAAATAAAACAAAAAAAGGTAAATCTGAAAGTCATTTACGATGGTGGGTCACACTTCTACTTTCATTAGCCTTAGCCATAGGAACATGGAATCCTTTAGGACATCACTTTATTCATTATATCTCAGAACAAGATGTGTTATCAGGATTTACTCCGTTTGCTCTTTTAATCATGATTGGACTTTGGGTCTTAGCTTTTAAATCTATTTTACAATCTATAGGGTTCTCAGGTGCTATTGCAACAATCTTAATTATTCTTGCATTTATCTGGGGGCTACAACAATATGGTTGGTTAGACTTCTCTAATGCTACACAAATGGGATGGACAGGTACGATTAGTATGGGTCTGATTATTTGGATAGGGATTAATGCTTCTATTATTTGGAAAACCATTACAGGTGTTTATGCTACGGATGCAGTCGAAGCAGAATAGAATAATATGAAACGACGATACAAAGCCCTTATTGCCATCATCGCTCCTGTAGCTATTATGGCAATTCTCTCTTACATTCACCCCATATCTTATAACTATATTATGGGGTACATGATAGCTATTGTTCTTATCTTTAAATCGTCACTTCTCTCTCTTTGGTTACTTTCTAAACTAAAAATACTTCACTTCCTTAAAGGTTTAACAATTTTTCAAGCCTTGCTATTGGGAATTAAACGTTGGTTTATTGACAACCTTGTTTCTCAATGGTTAGACAAACATATTATTAGACATTTTAGAAAGCCTTTTAGAGAACTTTTTCAATACTATAATGCTATTAATTTTAGAACCAAACTTAAAAATTTTCTTATTTTTGTCTTACCCCTAGGGATTGGTATTTGGCTCATGTATGTAACAGATGTTCTAACCCATTTAACAGTTTTCATGGAATTAAAGATTTTAGTTATAGGATTTTTTAAAGCACTTTTTGCACTCGCATCTAAAATATTCTTATGGCTTACAAGCTCTTGGTTTGCTCCAATTTTAGAGGTCTTTGCTTTAAGTTATCTCTTAACTCTTCTTGAACGAATCTTAGGGAGAAACAATCCTATCTCACGATTTTTTAACTATACAGGAGATAAACTCAATAATGTTTTAAGCTATATTGGTGTACTCAATGACCGACATATTGAACCCATACTCAATAAAAATGTTTCTCAACGCAGTGAAACTTTTGGTCAGAGAATCTCCACAATGATTAAAAATAAAAAAATTAGAGATGAACATCTCTATTTTGATAACTTTCAAAACATGATTTTAAAAGGGCATATTAATGCTTATCACTCTTTTGATGGGATGGATGATATCTCAGATAAAAAGGATCTTTATCGAATAATCAATGAACAAACTGCTGATAATATAGATATTATTGCATATGTTTCTAGAAATGGAAAAGGTGAAATATTAGAAGAGCCCTGTAAAGATGACTATTACCATGATATTTTTTTACTGAAAGGGATTGCAAGTAACCGTAGTCATGGTGTTCGACTACATAACCATGATGAGATAGATTATACTGATTTCTGGGTTCTCAATACCAGCCGTTTTCCCATCTGGATTAAAAGCCATAGCGATAACGTAGAAAATTATGAACTACAAGGTCATGAAATGAAACTTATAAAAACTAAAAATCATGTAAATTTTAAAACAAAAGATATCTATTTTGAATATGAAACCGTAATGATATCACCCACAGAGATTGAAGAGCAAAAAATAGACGAATCAGAAGAGGAATAATATATAAGTACAAGAACAGTTTAAACCAAACGAACCAAACCATTCTCAATATAAATTATACCCTCTAATTCAGCTTCATAAACCTTATTTTCAAATTTTTCAATCGCTAAATCAAGTGTTGGTGAAGTTTGACAAAAATAAAAAAAATCATCTTTCTCTAACATCTCATTTTGTGGAACAAGACCATAAGCATCAGCAAATTTTTCAATATCATTTATGGGTTTAGCCAACCCTTCAGCCAAAAGCTTATTTGTCCCTTTACTCTCCCCTAAACGTTGAGGTAGAACATATATCTCTTTCCCCATCTTTAAAGCAAACTCCACAGAACGTATCGAACCACTATTTTCATCAGCTTCTGTAACAATCAATACATCGCCTAAAGCAACCACCAACTCATTTCTTATTACAAAACTCCAAGGTGTGGCTTTAAAGGTTGTAGGAAATTGGCTCAATACTAAACCCTCCTCTTCTATAGACTGAATCAGTAATCTATTCACCGAAGGGTAACGAACATCCAAGCTATTGGCAACAACAGCAATGCTATTTTTAGCCCCTGCACTACTATGAACCACAGCATCCACTCCCATCGCTGCACCAGAAACCAAACAAACTCCCCTATTGACTAGAGATTGAGCCAAAAGACGTGTAAACTCTTTCGTGTAACCTGAAGGTCGTCGTGTACCCACAATAGAAACTTTTGGTCGCTTAAGCAAAGAGAGATCACCCAAAGCATACAACTCTTTAGGATATTTTTTCATACTCTCCAATGCAGATATATGTTCAGAAACCGATACAATCATCTAACTTGCCTCTCTCAATTCACAAACAGCCAACTCACTTGCTGAAAACACTTCCCCTGTCTCTACACAATAAGCAGAAAGAAGTCCATACCCTTTTTTTCTTTTAATATAACACCCTGTATCTACATTAATATAATGGTCTTCTATCTCAACACTGTACTTTTGTGGAGTGTGTCCAAAAATATTAAAAATATTAACATTATTACTCGGCTTCACCCTACTCCATAAAATATTTTCAGAAAAAATTTTTTCCTTTTCTGGGTCATTACGTAGATGCCATACAGGAGCTATCGCTGAATGGGAAACCACCACAAGTTTTTCAGATTTATGTAAAGCATAAAGCAATTCTAAGTAAATAGGTAATGTACTCATCCATTCAATATCGCTTTTAAACTGAAAAATAAACTCTTTTATAAAAGGGTGTGGTACTAACTCCCTCCCTCGCATAGAAACCAACCCATAAGAGAGTAAAGTTTCTATTCCACCATGTTCTAACCAAAGATTATTTTGTTCAATCTTATTGTCATTTTCAATATCATAAATAAATTTACGACCATGTTCAATCATCATCTCTTCATGATTTCCTCGAACACAAGGTAAACGATGTTCCCTTACAAATTTTACAACATGAGCACTTTGTCTTCCTCGGTCTATTAAATCACCTACAAAAATTAATTGTGATTCTTTAGGAGTTTTAGCTACTAAATTTAAAAGAGCTTTATACTCACCATGAACATCACCTACAATACAATGTTTCATTTTTATAATCCTTTTAAATAATCTTAATTATATTATAACAGAATAAAATAAAAATTGTTATATTTTTCTTTATTCTTAAATAAAAGTTAAAAGGTTGTATAATAAGGTGTAAGATAATTTAAACAATATAAGGAATCACAAATATGACAAAAAGAGAAGAAAAAATAAGTGCAATGATTGCTGAGGCAAAAAAATTAAACATCACCATCTCAGACGATCTTATTTCTAAGGTTGCCATTGCTCTTGGACCCGTACTTTACAACAAAGATACAGCAACTGTAGCATGTGGACAACCAAAAGAACTTGAAACAGTTAAAACAAATTTCTTAAAAAAGAAATTGGGTCTCACCAATGATGATGCAGAATTAGATAAAGCGATTAAAGAGGTTTGTGAACAATTAGGTTCTTCAAACAGAAGTAAATATAGAGTTCATTTCTATGCACTTTTGGCAATGAAATTTAACAAAGAATCTGTTTACGCTTAAGAAACTTTAAAGTATTACGAGGCTAAAGCCGTCGATTCCACATATGCCAATTTGCATTTTTGGAATCGGCGTGTTTACACCCGAACCATTACATTCGTTAAAAACTAAAATATTCTCCCTACAAAAACAATTTCCAATACGTTAATGCTACTGTAAAGGTAATCAAAATCCCTGCTATATTTAAAAATATCCCTCTTTGCATCATCTGTGTCGTTTTAACATGCCCTGTAGACATAGCAATGGCATTGGGTGCAGTTGCAATCGGCAACATAAACGCGTAACTCGCTGAGATAGCCACAATAAGCATAAACAACATTGGGTCTAAACCACTCTTAATTGCAAAAGGGTAAATAATAGGTATCATGATGGAAGTTAACGCTGTGTTGCTTGTTAATTCTGTCGCAAATACCACTCCTGAACCGATAATAAACATCAGTACTATTGGTGGTAAATAATTAAAGCTTACTAATATATTGGCTATTTCTGTCGCCAAACCTGTCTTTTGAAATGCCATGGCAATTGAAAATCCTGCTCCAAAAAGAAAGATAATAGCAAAAGGGATTTTAGCAAAATCTTCTTTCCAATCTAACAGGTCAAGTTTAGGTAAAAAGAGTAAAAGTCCAAAGCTCAAAAGTGTAAGTTTTTCATTAATATGTATGTCAAACATATATTTTAAAATAGGACTAGAAGCTAAAATAAGTGCCAAAGCAGAAAGAATCCAAACCAATTTCTTTTGGTCAAGAGTCAATGGCTTTTTTGTCATATCTATTTTAACCAACTCAAAATTTTCTTTTTTAAACCCATAGAGTAAAATCTCAGCAGCAACCACCATCATCACCATAGCAAGTGGTAACATCATACTTGTCCATGTTGCAAAAGGTATCATCTCCAATCCATTGCTCTCTATAAAGTCCATCAGTATAAGGTTGGGAGGTGTCCCCACAGGGGTAATGATTCCCCCTATAAGAGAAGCATACGCTACCCCCAAAAGTAAACGAAATTTATAGTCAACATTTTCAGTTAAAAACGCAGCGATAGGGATAATAAGCAGTGCTGTTGTAGTATCGGAAAGGATAGAACTCAAAAGCCCTGCTGTTAACATCAAGGAGTACAATACCCCTCTTGGTGTGTTTGGAAAGATAGATAAAAGTTTGGTTGCCAAACGTTTATGCAATTCAGATTTTTCAGTGGCTATTGCCAGTAAAAATCCCCCTATAAAAAGGAAAATAGTTGTTTTAGAGTAGTTAGAGACCACATCTTTGGAATCAACCAGTCCAAACATAGGAAAAAGGATAATAGGTAAAAGGGAAACAACTCCCATATGTAAGCCATTATTTGTCCAAAGCGTCACTAAAAAGGCAATAACACCTACAAGCCTAGCCTGTACATCGGAAAAAGCTTGTAGTGCTAAAAGGTAAAATGCCAAACCTATGATAAGTCCAAAAAGAATTGGTTTATAACTCTCTATAAATGATTTTATTTTATTCATAATCTCTCCCTAAATTTTTACTCCATAATACTATTCTAAAATTAAAAACTCCATCCATTAAATAAACTTGGGAATTTCATCGTAAGGTAAGTATATAGATACCAAAGTTCAGCACCTATCACACTCAACCCAATAATGTAAAACCAAGAACCAGAACTGCTCTTTTTTTTAGTTTTAGGTTTTGGTTTTACTTTATCTTTAGGCATACTCTCTGGCAAGAAATGATCTCCAGGCAATATCCCTTTTTTTTCTAATACCATATGTTCAACGACTTCTTCTAATAAATGTGCATCTGCTTTATTCATGAAAAACCTTTTTAAATAATATTAATTATATTATAACATAATTAATAGAATAATCAAAAAAGAGAACTAACTAAAAACTACTTGATGTGTAGAGATAAAAAAATACCTTTAAGGATAACTATCTTTTCAGCATAGCAACTATTTCTATTTGATATTATTTATTAAAATAGTATTAAGGAATAAAAGTGATTTGTATTATAAATAATAAAGTGGAGAGAAGATAGATGAAGTTCGTAACTATGCTATTAATTTTGGCTATTTTTCTTATTTCAGGATGTAATGATTCTACAGAAAAAGTTTTAGACAATGATCTAACGGAGAATAATGTTTCAAATGAAAACAACTCTATATTACGAGGAAAAGTAATAGATGGAGAGATTGCAAAAGCAACACTTTTTTTAGATTTAAATAGAGATGGAGAGCTTGATAACAATGAGCCTTCAACCAAAACAAAGGCTGATGGGAGTTACATTTTAACAATTACACCTATCCAAAGAAAGAATAAAAACTATATAAATCGAACAGCACCTTTAATTGCTTTTGATGGAAAAGATATTCGAACAGATGAAGTGTTTACAGATTATCTTATGGCTTTAATTGATGAGAACAATTTAACCTATATTACACCCTTTTCTACTTTAATTGCTCAAACACTTTTTGATGAGATGGAAGAGAAAAAGAGTAAACAAATCAATAAAAATAGTGAAGAGCAACTTTCTGAAATAAAATTAAAAATCGCTTCAATAAAAAAAGGGTTAGCAGAACTTTTTGGAATTAAAGAGAGTATTTTAAATAAGAATCCTATTGATTTGGCAAAAGAGGGAGATAATAGTCTGTTAAGTCAATCATTACAACTTCATAAATCTGCAAAAATGATGAAAAAAGCAATGAAAAAGGATATTCGAACACTCAAAAAATCAATTTTAAAAACTTATAGAGCTTTAGGAAAAAGTTTAAAAAAATTAAAAAAAGAAGCACTTAAAGAGGGAGATAATCCATTACTAATTGCCTTAGATACAACAATGGCAGATAGTAAAATTTTTGATAAAGATTTAGTAGAAGCAGTGAAGAAGGAGACTAAATCTATTGTTAATGAGATTAATAGCTTTTGGAAAGGACAAGAGGGAACTTTGACTGATAGTGATTTAAGTAATACAATTAAAGAGCTAGAGACAAACCTTGATACGATAGAAGGTTCAAATAATAATAGTACTATTCCTGTAGTGACGCAACCCGTTATTGTTCCTGTCTCAGCCGATACAACTCCCCCCATTATTACACTTAAAGGAGAGGCTATTGTTTCTATTATTCGAGGAGAACAGTACAGTGATGCTGGAGCAACAGCCTTGGATGATAAAGATGGAGACTTAACAAGTAGTATCCTAGTTGATAACCCTGTTAATAGTGTTGTTGATGGTACATATTTAGTTAAATACAATGTTAGTGATTCTGCTCAAAATCGTGCTGTTGAAGTTATTCGTACTGTTAAAGTTATTCCACCTCTTACTCCTCCTCAAGACACCATTGCTCCACACATTACACTTCTGGGAGAAGCAAATCTTTCAATTGTAAAGGGAACACCTTATATTGAAAAAGGAGCAGTTGCCAATGATAATAGAGATGGAAATATTTCTGTTACCATAGAAGGTAATGTAAACAGTTCTAGTGTTGGGGAGTATATTATTACTTACCGTGCAACAGATAGTGCAGGTAATCAAACAACCATTACACGAACAGTGAATGTTGTTGCTGATAATCATGTTTATATTCCAAAAACTATAGACGATGCTATGGCTATTAGATTTTTAAATAAAGCTACTTTTGGTGCAAAT
>Ga0256824_10000501_pt1 | contig 15153 bp, 17 predicted proteins | sample CV67metaG_FD_191570 | JGI IMG/M metagenome (GOLD analysis project Ga0256824, IMG submission 191570) | Hydrothermal vent microbial communities from East Pacific Rise, Pacific Ocean - CV67 | ecosystem: Environmental > Aquatic > Marine > Hydrothermal vents | place: Pacific Ocean: East Pacific Rise...
GGTACATCTTAAAAGACACTGTAAATATCTCTAAGGCACAACTCAAAGAACTTAGAAAATACTATACAGACAACGAAAGACCAGTTCAACCAGTAAACGCTAGAAAAATCGAAGCTAAATAAGCTTCGATTACACTTCTTTAACTCCCTCTACCTCTACTTTTAGTAAAAAAATTTCTTTATCTATAAAAATAATATGTTTTTTTATAGTAAAATACCATTAATTAAAAAATTATAATTTTAAGGATAAACATGCATATAGAAGCAGGTGTAGTAGAAGGAGCAAAGATGCTCCTCAGTTATGGGACAGCAACAGCTGTATTTGGAGCTACTGTAAAAGTAGCATTTGACAACATAAAAGAGAATGGTTTAGTATCTTTAGTACTTAAAAGTACTATCGCAACATTACTAGTTTTCATGTGTTTCGAGGTTTTACCTCACTATCCAATAGGTGTAAGTGAAGTTCACTTAATCTTAGGAACAACAATCTTTTTAGTTTTTGGTATCGCGCCAGCAGCTATAGGTCTTGCTCTTGGTTTAGCTGTTCAAGGTCTTCTCTTTGCACAGTTTGATTTACCTCAGTATGGTATTAATGTAACAACACTTTTAGCAAGTATGTTCATACTAAACGCAGCAATGAAAAAGATAGTACCTGCAGGTACTGCGTATAAAGATATTAGCTACTCTCAGATGTTAAAAATGTCTATTGTTTGGGAAGGTGCTATTGTTTCATGGGTTGCTTTTTGGGCAATTTATGGACAAGGTTTCGGTGCTGAGAACTTAAGTAGTATCTTTACTTTTGGAAGTGCATATATGGCAGTAGTTATCATCGAACCAGTAGTAGATATGGCTGTACTTACAGCTGTAAAAGCTTTTAACAAAACAAATGAGTGTGTATTCTTATTTGATAAGAAACTTTGTAAAGCTTAGAACTTAGGGCTTTTAAAGCCCTAGTTTCTTAATCTCGATAGAAATACTTTCTCTAAAAATCTCTCTTACTTCGTCTTGTTCAATCAAATTAAACTTCTTATCTTGTGTAAATGAACTCACTATAGAAGCATCACAGTACTCAGAAACTTCCTCACAAATCTCTTTCATATCTTTATCATAATGGTTTCCACTTACAAGTAACATAGGAACAATCTGTACTTTAGCAGACTTATCTCCACCTGTAAGTTTTAAGATGTCGCGTTTAATAGCATCTTTAATAGCAAAAAATGGAAACTCACCTTCAAGGGAACAGGTGATATTTTTTTCATTTATAAGCTGTAAAAAATTAGCCGTATAGTTAACAGCCTCTAGTCCACCAAGGTTAAGAACAGGAACACCGTGAATAATATAGAGATTAATAATGTCTGCGTTTTTTTCACGTATCTTAGTATCTAAAAAGTTGAGATAGTTTGATGTCTCTTTTGTCTTGTGTAGAAGTGGATTTGTATAGCGAATATGTGCAAGAGAGAAGTTTTTAAAGCCCTTGACCATACGAGTAAGAACCTCATGTTCATCTGTTGGAAAGATATTTACACTTACAACTATGTAATGCTTATACCCTTGCATATCTACATCTGCCATCACTTGAGGGAGGTTTTTATAGACTTCACCTTTTTTGGCAAGCTCTTTAATAACCATTTTAGAACTAAACGCAGTAAAAACAGGAGTTTGTAGGAAACTCTCTTGTATAAATTTCTCAAATGCTAAATACTTTGCTTGTTCTATGACAGAACCAAAACATGAGAGAATTATTGCCGTGCCTTTGTTATAATGTCTGTATCGTTTCATAAATTATCCAATATTTTAAAATTATGACATTATAGGCATTTAACTTGAAAAAAGCATTACTTATCTCAGCTATAGCATCCAACCAAGGAAAGACACTCCTTACAATGGCTCTTCTTGAGCACTATAAAAAAAGTGTACGACCCTTTAAATGTGGACCGGACTTTATTGATCCTCAGTTTCATGAAAAAATTGCAAAAACTCCCTCCGTAAACCTAGATGGGTTTATGATGAATGAGCAACAACTTAAATGGATGTATTCAAACTACTTTGACAAAGATGTAGCTATTGTTGAGGGTGTTATGGGCTACTATGATGGAATGGACAAGGAGAGTAGTGCTTATGACATCGCAAAAACTCTCAACATTCCCTCTCTTCTAATCCTAGATGCAGGTGGAAGCTACATCACCATCTCTGCTGTTTTAAAAGGCTTATGTGAATTTCGTAAAGACAGTACAATAAACGCAGTAGTTCTAAACAAGGTCTCCTCTGAGATGCACTATGAACTTGTCAAAAAACATATACAAAAAGAGATGCCCCATATCAAAGTGTGTGGATGGATAAAAAAGGGTCTTAAAACTCTCTCCTCTACACACCTTGGACTTGATTTAAAAGAACTAACCTCTACTGCTATAGAAGAAGTTAGCAGAGATGTTTTACAGAACATAGAGTTAACTGTGTTAGAGTCGGTTATGGATGTTAGTGTTGTGCCTGTGAGTGAGTATCCCTTTAAAACTATAGAAAAAAGAGATGAACTCTGTGTACTGGTAAAAGATGATAACTTCTCTTTTGTTTACCATGACAACTTAGAATTTTTAAAACAACTGTATCGTGAAGTACGCATCGTAAAGAGTACACAAGATGAAGCTATTACAGAAGATGCAGACATCGTTATCATCCCTGGGGGCTATGTTGAGACACTAGAAGCTCACAATAGAGTTAAAGAGTCAAAAGTATTTCGAGACTCACTTATAAAACATGCCCAGAGTAAAAAAATTTATGCTGAGTGTGCAGGGCTTATCTATCTAGGAGAAAGTTGTGATGACAAAGAGATGAGTGGCATACTTCCCATAGTCTTTGAGCTTACTAACAAACGTGAGCGTTTGGGTTATTATAAGTGTGATAGAGAAGATGGGAGTGTACAAAAGGGTCATGCCTTTCACTATTCACGTATCACTTCAGCACCAAAGGCAGATATGAAACTCTATAAAGTAAGTAAAAAAACTGCTAAAGATGGTGGATATAAGCAAGATAATATTACAGCCACATATCTACATACAATGTGGAGAGTAGGAGATACTATAGAGTAATGATTGACTCAGAATAATTTTTTTCTTTTTCCCAACCAAGGATTTTCAATTCACTCTCTTCATAAAACTTATCTACATAACCAACACATAGATAAGCAATGAGTTGTGAGTTCTTAGGGGCGTTTAGAGTTTGAAGCACTTTTAGTTCATCCAAGATGCTTACCCAACCAATCCCAATATTAAGAGCCCTAGCCATTAGCCACATATTTTGTACTGCACAGACGACACTATACTCACCCATTTTTTTCATACTTGTCATCCCTAAAACATCATCGTTTAAAGGTTCATACAATACAGCTATATTTATCGGGGCATCTTTTATGCCTTCGAGCTTGAGTTGTTTATAAAGTTCTCTATCTTCAAAAATCTCTTTTGCTTTCTCATTTTCATCTTGAAAATTCTGAGCGATGCTATTTTTTATATTTTCATCGCTAATAATGATAAATTTCCATGGCTGAGAATAGCCAACAGAAGGTGCCGATATTCCAGCTTCTAAAATCATCTCTAGTGCCGACTCATCCACTGTTTTTGAGATAAACCTATTACCTCGTACATCACGTCTAGCTTTGATTATTTTTAAGAGTTTGCTTGCGTCTTCATCTGTAAAGTTCATAATGGATTATACTATGATATAATCCATCTAATATAAAATGTACGGATTTATTTATGAACTTTGAACTCCAAGAACCACCAATAAACTTAGGCGATGCCATCAGTCTTAAATCTTTTGAGATGATTCATCAAGAGGCAGTCACATACGAAGGTTTTGACAGATTTGATGATAATGAAAGAGCATTAGTTGAGAGACTTATTCACACTACTACATGTTTTGAACAAGTTATTGACAACATCTATTTTTCATCAAACGCAATGCTAAAACTCAAAGACTTACTTGAGCGAAAAGCAAAGCTTATAGTCGATACAAATATGATACGTTCAGGACTCAGTAAATTTTACCTTGATAAATATGAAAATGAAGTTATCTGTTATGTAAATGAGCCTGAAGTATTTGAAATGGCAAAAAAGAATGAAACGACACGAAGCTATGCCGCAGTAGAGCTTGCTATAGAAAAGTACAAAGATGAACCGATGGTTCTTGCTTGTGGAAACGCACCGACGTATATCTATGCCGCTATAAACACGCTCATCCGCTTAAAAATAAACCTTGACAATGTCATCTTACTTCTTTTTCCAGTTGGATTTGTAAATGTTGTAGAGTCTAAAGAGTACGGACGAAGATTTATGGAAGAGTTTAACTGTGAAGGTGTCATTTTAGAGGGTAGATACGGGGCATCAACAATGGTAGTTGCCTCACTCCATGCAGCCTACAGACTTATAAAAGATTATGACACGGAGTTTGGTAAGTACAATGGCAAGTAGTCTCACAAATTCGCATAGCTCTTCTCAGTACGGAAGTAACCCTGTAAAAGAGGGAGAAGTACGAGTCAATGAAATGGGAAGTGAGATAGTAGAAGGCTACACTTGTAAACCAAAGGACTATGACCCTGAGCGTCCTATTATGCACTACAAAACACTCCTTCTTTTGTGTGATGATGAGCGCTGTGGTAAGGCAGGAAAAGATGACCGAGCTACACACCTAAGAGAGATACTCAAAGATATGGGACTCAATAAGGGTGAAAACCGTATAAAGATAAGCCGTACAGGCTGTTATGGTGCCTGTAGATTTCGTCAAGTGTGTCAGGTAACAGAGAACACACAAGCAAATGGAAATGAGAAAAACAATGCACTCTGGCTGAGAAATACACATCAGTTCAAAGATGATAAGTGGCGAGAAATTTTTACGATGCTGAGTGAAGATAAAGTCTTAATCGAAGAGTTAGATAGTGAAGTCTTTATACCTATGAAGGTTTATAACTAAGTTTTACCATGGCAGAAAAACTTCGCTCAGGCTATACAACAGGGACTCATGCAACAGCTGTTTTCGTCTCATGTTTAGAAGAGTACTTCAGTGATAAGATTGTAGATACCTTAGAGGTTATTTTACCAAAAGATGTTGTAGCTACTATAGAAGTGAGCCGAGAGAAGAGAGTCCACTTTAGCACTATAAAAGGTGATAACGACGACATAGATGTCACAAAGGGTGCAAATATATCCTGTTACTTGAGTGAGGAGAAACCTCTCTCACTTCAAGAACAAACCCCAACTCTTTTAGAAATAAACTCTTCAAAACTCTACATATGGGCAGGAGAAGGTGTTGGTGTTGTGAGTAAAAAAGGTCTCAAAATCACTCCAAATCATCCTGCTATAAACCCTGTTCCCTTAGAGATGATGATAGAGAATTCCTTACATATTGTGGGCGATGCAGTCAAAGAACTTCATGCTGTTTTTAGTGTAAAGGATGGTAAGCTTATAGCAAAAGATACTGCAAACTCTAAAGTTGGTGTTCTTGGAGGCATAAGCATACTTGGGACTCGTGGCATAGTAAAACCGGTCTCTGCTTCAGCCTACATAGACTCAATAGAGACGGAGATAGATGTTGCGGCTGCGTTTAACACGAGTGTTGTTGTATTTACTCTTGGAAACTCTGCGGTTGATTTTGCCAAAGAGCATTATGATGAAACAAGTATAATCGAGATTGGGAACTTTGTGTATGATGCGAGTCAGAGACTACACAGACATAGATTTGAAAAGCTAGTATTTGTTACAAGTGTAGCAAAGATGACAAAAGTGGCACAGGGTTTTAAAAATACTCATAACAAGTTTGGAACGATTGATTTTAGCGAGGTTAGAGAGTGGATAGAAGATGAACTACAGCAACCACTAAGTAGTGAAGAGTTTGTGACACTCAAGGGAGTTCTACAAACTCTCCCAAAAGAGAGTCATGAGCAGTTTGTAAAACTTGTAACACATAAGGCAGCTCTTATGCTCAAAAGATGGTTAGAAGAACTTGACATAAAAACAAAAGAGTTAGAGATAATAACTCTACCAAACAACATAAAAGAGGAACTCAAATGGTAACAATAGCCGGTTCAGGAATGGGTGCATATAATTTTAATAACATAAACATAGATTTTTCAAAATTTGATATGATATTTTGTGATCAAAACTATGAAAGTAACTTAAAAAATGTAGTAAAAGGTAGCTTTAAAGTAGTAAAAGAAGCCATCCTTGAAAACTTAGATAAAGAGATACTCTATATTGTAAGTGGTTCACCTACTTTTTTCTCAGGAGCTATTCTTATCTTAAATGTTCTCAAACGAGAGAAAATCGCCTTTAAAATCATAGACAACACTTCAAGTTTAAACTATATGCTTGCACATGAAGGTGTGAGTTTAGTTAAAACTGGCATTGTGACACTTCACGGAAAATCTGTAGTTGACTTGGAGACTTTTTTAATAAAAGAGTTTACTTTTGTTATCTGTGACGATGAAACACCAAAGATATTAAGTGATGCTATGAGTCATTTAAATGAAGAAGATGTGAGCATAACATTAGGTGAACAGTTTGGTTATGAGGATGAGAAGTTCTCAGAAGTCACACTAAAAGACTTACAGACAACTCCACCAAAAATGCCCTACTCCCTCCTAATAAAACGCAGGTTCAAAGCTCTGCCAAACATCTCAAGTGAAGAGAGCATAGAACATGAAAATGGGATGATCACTAAGAGCTATAAACGCCATATTAGCCTACAAAACTTAGACCTCCAAGCAAATATGTTACTTTGGGATGTTGGGGCTGGAAGCGGAAGTGTAAGCATAGATGGCTATAAACGATATAAGGTACGTAGTATACTCTTTGAGAAGAATGTCAAACGTGCAAAGATGATAGAAAGCTCTCTTAAAACTCATAAAATTATAGATGCAAAACTCTACATTGGTGAAGCGAGTGAGGATTATAAAACAGAGACAAGCACTCCGCAGAGAATCTTTGTTGGTGGGGGTGGAGATAAGGTTATCTCTGAGCTAGACTACCTCTATGAACGACTAGCAGAAGGGGGCATCATGGTAGCAAACTTTGTAACACTCCAACACCTCACAACTGCTATAAATACTCTCAAAAAAGCGGGTATTGCATTTAACATAAAAAGCATAAGTCTTACAACTTACAAGATGAGTCTTTTAATGCCAGAACCTGAAAGAGTTATGCATCAAATAATTGTGAAAAAAGAGGTACTAAATGATTAAGTTTGTTGGAGCAGGTCCAGGTGACCCTGAACTTATAACAGTCAAAGGGATGAAAGCACTTCAAGAGGCTGATGTTGTGCTTTATACGGGTTCATTAGTACCTAAAGAGTTACTTGATTGGTGTAGAGAAGGAACTCTCATTGCAAATTCTGCTGATATGAGTTATGAGGATATATTTGCATTTATTAAAGAGCATCATAGTAAAAAGTTCGTGCGTTTACATACGGGAGATAGTTCACTTTTCTCTACTACGGCAAAACAAGTTGAGTTTTTACGTTCTGAGGGCATAGAGTTTGAAGTCATTCCTGGTGTAACAGCTGCGTTTGGAGCTGCTGCTTCTGTAGGTATTGAGTACACTATCCCTGGAGTTTCACAAACACTCATCATCTCTCGTGTTGAGGGGCGAACTCCTAACCCTGAGAGTCTCAAACAGTTACTCTCAAACAAGAACTCCTCTTTTGCTTTTTATCTCTCTATTCGTCTTATAGAGAAGCTTAAAACCACGGCTTATGAACTTGGCTACCTTAAAAATACACCCTGTTGGGTAGTTGAGCGTGCTACTTGGGCTGATGAAAAGATTTACAAGGGTACAATTGCAGATATTCAAGAAAAAGTATCGCATATCAAAGGTGTAGCTCTCATAATGTTTGGTGAGTTTTTAAGCCAACAAGCAACAGTCGAGTCTCACCTTTATGCAAATAAGTATAAACAAGAGGGCGAAAAAAAATCAAAAGCCCTATAGAGGATAAAAATGAAAATAGCCATAGCAACTATAAATGACCCAAGTCTAAACGCAGCAAAAAAGCTCTTAGCACATTTAACACAACATGAATGTCATGTATTTAACAAAAGCCAAGACACGGCAGAACTTGGAGCTGAGTTTCATATATTTAAAAAAGTAGATGATATTTTACCAACTGCATGGGCTGAGTTTGATGCCATTTTATTTATCATGGCAACGGGAGCAGTTATAAGAAAGATTGCACCGCATCTCAAAGACAAGGCTACTGACCCTGCCGTTCTTATAATGACACTTGATTTAAAGCGTATCATTCCTTTAGTCTCAGGTCATTTAGGTGGTGCAAATGAGTTAGCTAACGAGATAACTGAGAGCATAGATGAGTGTGTAAACTTTGTAACTACTGCAAGTGATCAGATAAAAGTACTCGCATTTGATATGTTTGCAAAAAAACATGACTATGCTATAAGTAACCTCAAATCTCTTGCAGAAGTCTCAAATGCCATCATAAACAAAAAACAAGTCCAAGTTGTCACTTATCCTTGTATGGTTGAGGCAGTCAAATCTTTTGAGGGTTACAAGGAAGAGAATTTTGTCTTTGTTAGTCCTGATGATTTAGAAAACTTTAGAGATGATATTCCCACGGTTTACATCACACCACAAAGACTTGCAAACGCAGCACTCCAGATTCATCCACATAAGATTACACTTGGTCTTGGTATGAACAGAGGCACATCAGCTCAGGAGATAACAAACGCAGTCAAACGTTTTTGTTATGAGCATGGTTTAGAACTATCTCAAGTTACAAAACTAGCAAGTTTCAGTGCTAAAAATGATGAGGTTGGACTCCTTGAGTTTGCAAAAGAACAAGATATAGAGTTAGAGTTCTATGATGAAGAGGCTATTAATGCTCTGAGTGAGAACTTTAGTCCGAGCCAAGCTACAAAGTTTTTCAATATCAAGGGTGTTGCTGAACCAGCAGCTCTTTTAGCAAGTCAAAACAGAACACTTTTTTTAAGTAAAAGAATTTACACAGCTGTCACTGTAGCAGCTGCATTTTAGGAGTAGAGAATGGGAAAACTAACATTAGTATCAACAGGAGCAGGTGGCAATCGTTACCTAACAAATGAGGCAATCAATGCCATCCAAGAGGCAGACCTTATAGTCGCTTACACAAAGTATGCAAAAGATTTACCTGAGCTTGTAGAGGGAAAAGAGGTCTTTACAACACCTATGACAAAAGAGATAGAGAGAGTACAACACGCCATAGATGAGGCGAAAAAAGGTCGCACTGTGGCACTTCTCTCAAATGGTGATGCAAATGTTTATGCGATGGGAAGTCTTGTTGTTGAGCTTTTAGATACACTTGATTTGTGGGATACTATTGAGTACTCTGCACTTCCGGGGATAAGTTCTGTTTTAGCACTTGCTTCAGAGGTTGGTGCACCACTTTCACAAGATTTTTGTCTTATCTCTCTTTCTGATAGACTCACAGATGCACAGCTTATTCAAAAACGTATCCGCTTTGCACTTGAAGCGGACTTTGTTATCTCTATCTACAACCCAAAAAGCAAGAGTCGTCTAGCTCCATACCAAGGTATGCTTGACCAACTCAAAGCCTTAGGCGAAGAACGAATAGTTGTCATAGCACGTGATCTAGGAAGACCCGATCAGATAATAAAAATCGTAAAATCTTCAGAACTTGTAGAAGCAGGAGTGACCAACACAGATGTAAATATGTCAACAACACTTCTCATAGGAAACTCTACTACAAAGCTTACAAAAGATGGAAGAGTTCTAACACCAAGAGGTTACTTGAACAAGTATGATTTAAGTGGGGCCGAAAAAGGTGAGTGGACGAAGGTTAACTAAGACCTTCGTGCATAGTTTATAAAAAGAGTCATATAACGTTTAACTTTTTCTATCTTTGAGGGTGTGATTTTTTCATCTTTGAGATACATATTTTCATAAGTATAAAAATCTCCCTCTCCTAAAACTTCCGTATCCATGCCTATACGTGGACGCATTAAAATCTCAGTAGTTATAACTTCTCCACGTGGGTTGATAGGCTTTATAGTAAGTTCTTCATCCCCTAAACAGAGTGCTTTTTTACTCACAGCAGATGCTGCACTAAAAGAGGTAACTCCTGCTATAACTTCACACTCCTCATACACAAGAGTATCTTTTTCTTTAATGATATCAAGTAGGTAGTAGATACTAGAGTATATTCCCGCATCTCCCAGTGTCACAAAACAGACCTTTGAGAACTGCTTGAGTGTCTCTAAAACAACATCTGCTTCATCTTCCCAGTCTTGAGGATTAAAACACATAGGCGAGTAAACAGGAACAATTTTTTTCTCTATCCCTAAAAGGGCTAAGGCTTCACTTACAATAGTAAAAGTAATAGACTTGTTAAAACTTTTATCTTCACTTTTTGTAGGTACACAAATAGCATCACAATCCTTAAAAGCATTCAGTGCTTTAAGTGTAAGTAGCTCGACATCACCCGGTCCTAAAGAGACCATATATAACTTTTGACTCATATTTATCTTTTTTGGAAATTATAACGAAATAAATACAAACTTAGAGTAGTTTCAGTGCATTTAAGAGATCTTCTTTCTCTATGTTAGTCTCGCCCTTGCCAAAATATGATTTTTTCTTTATCTTCCCAAAATAGGAGGTATCCCCTCCAAGTTTTTTGCCTATATGAAGAGCCATAGCAGTTATGGGATGCCCTGCGTTTGGAGAGTCATGTTTTTTGCCATCTTTATAAAAAGAGAAAAGGTTTTTTTGCCTTGATAGAAGCATAATGATGAGTGCTGTGATTCTCGAAGGAATGTAGTTTACTATATCATCAAGTATCGCAGCTACCTTACCAAACCTTTCATATTTTTCATTTCTGTAACCAACCATAGAGTCCATAGTATTTATACTTTTATAAAGCACTATTCCCGGTAAACCAAAAAGCAGAAGATACAAAAGAGGTGCCACAACACCATCACTCAAGTTTTCAGCATAGGTCTCAATAGCTGCCTTATAGATATCACTCTCACTCATATCTTCCGTATCACGACTGACAAGCATAGCTATTGCCCCTTTTTTGTCCTCAACAGATGCTATCTCTAAAACAGCATCACGAAGCATTTTATGTGCGATAAACATAGATGAGACAAGAGCTAAGACAAAAGTCTCTAGCCAAGGGACTAAGTAGCTTGTAAGTGTTACAAAGACAAAAGAGAGAAGTGATACTAGACTTAAAAGTGTCCCCACAAGTAAGAAACCACGAAAAATAGAATCCCTATAAAAATGCTCTGTAAAAAAAGATATATACTCGCCTATAACTATAATAGGATGCTTAATAAAACGAAACTCTCCAAACACTCTATCTATAAAATAGGCTAAAACAGTAACTAGGACATTACTCATAAATAGCTTTTACAATCTTTTTCATATCCACATTTTTCTTGATATGTTGTGCAAAGTCATCAATAGCTTTTGCCTTAAAATCTTTAAAATTAAAACCCTTATACCCTGCGTTTATCTCTTGAAATATCTTCTTTCTAAAGGCATCAGAATCAAATATGCCATGCACAAAAGTCCCATAAACATTTTTCTTCTCTTTTGAGCGCTTCTTTGTCACTCCGTTATGTATCTCATAGCCATCAACCATTATGCCTAAGAGATTATAAGAACCTTTTTGGACTATCTTCTCTTTTTGAAATGTAACATCACCTTTAAAGTGTCCAAAACACTCAACTGTTTTTTGTTCACTCTCAATACATAATGGGTCTAAGATATTTTCAAACATCATCTCATAACCACCGCAGATAGCCACTATTTTTTTTCTTTTTGATTGTAGATGTTTTTGAAATCCTCGCTCTTTTAACCAAGCCAAATCATCCACAACCCTCTTACTTCCAGGAATAATGATGAGATCACAGGCATCAAGTTCATGTGCACTTGTGACGAAATGAAGCTCTATCTCTTCATCTACAACAAGAGGCTCAAAATCTGTAAAGTTTGAGATATATGGGAGCCTTAATACTCCAACACGAAGGAGAGGGTCTTTTTTATTTTGCTCATATCCCATAAGCGATGCACTATCTTCAAAACCGAGATTAAAAGGCTTAAAAGGAACAACACCGAGGACAGGTATACCAAACTCTTCTTCTATGATTCTAATACCATCATCAAAAAGAGAGATGTCTCCTTGGAACTTGTTGACAATTACACCGATGACATTTTTTCGTAGTTTTTCGGGTAGAAGATTGTAGACTCCATATATGGAAGCGAAAACTCCCCCTCTTTGTATGTCTGCGACAAGAATTATTTTGGTGTTAAACTCTGTTGCGATATAGATATTTGAGAGGTCTTTATCCATTAGATTTAACTCAACAGGACTTCCAGCACCCTCAGCTATGACAACATCATACTCTGCTTGAAGCTTCATAAAAGCACTTTTTACAGGTGCTTTGAGCTTGGATATATCTCGGTAGTACTCCCAGACATTTTGAGTGGCGACTGCCTCTCCGTTTACTATGATATGTGCTCTGTTTTTTCCACCAGACTTGAGTAAGACAGGATTCATTAAGGGTGTAGTTTTAAGACCAATTGACTCTGCTGCAAAAAACTGAGGTATAGCTATCTCCCCTCCAGTATCGCAAACTTGTGAATTGTTCGAGACATTTTGAGCCTTAAAAGGAACAACACTAAGCCCCTCTTTATGCAGAAGATATGTAATCGCAAAACTGAGTGTTGACTTTCCTACATCACTACTTGTTCCGAGTATGCTAAGAGAGTTCATTGAGTACCTTTTTGAGTTTTTTATGCGACTTCACATCTTTTACAGCAAAACGCAGCCAACTGTTAGAGAGATAATCAAAGCTCTTACACTTTCTCACTAAGATTTTTTTTGATAAGAGAGTGTCAAAGATTTTGGTGGCACTTTTTGAGTATGTCAGTATATAGTTAGCATCACTTGGAAGGATTTTTTCAAAGAGTGTTGACTCTGCTAAGATTTTTTCTAACTCTCTTTTTTGCTTCTGATGTTTTTTACGTGATTTTTGCTCAAAACCTTCATCCTTGAGCCTTTTTTGTAAAAAGTTCACATCTAAGCTAGAGAGATTCCATAAAGGAGAAGGAAGTTTTTGAATATTTTTTTTGTTTGAAAATATAGCCCCAATACGCACCCCTGCACAAGCATAAAACTTAGAAAAAGATTGGACAATGTAGAGTCGTTTATAAGAATCTATCTCTCCCCTGTAAGAGGGCAAATCCTCAAACTCTAAAAAACTCTCATCTAAAATAACTGTACATTTTTTTGCTTTCCATATGGACATAAGCTTCTCTAACTTATAGTACTTTCCCTCAGGTGTAGAGGGGTTTACAAAAACAACTATAGAACCTTCAAGTGGCTCTTTTTCTAGTTGTGTAAAACGATTTATTTTTTCTATATTTTTTTCACTACAGGCTTTTTCATACTCGCCATAGAGTGGGGCATAGAGAAAAACATTTTTTGATTCAAGTGAGTTTATCAGTGCATAAATAGAAGCCGTTGCTCCATTATAAAGAGCAATTTGACTCTTTTTAAGTTCATATTTTTGAGCTAAAAGCTTTTTAAAGTTTCCATAAGTGCTATCTGCATACCTACTCACATTTTTTGTTGAGATTACTATATCATTCATCGGTTGATAGAGATTAATATTTGAAGAGAAGTCTATTATTTCCTCTTCTTTACAGGTAATCTGTTTTGCATATTTGTAGATATTAGCACCATGTTTCATTTTTTATCATTCCAAGCTTTATTATTATTATGATTTTACCAAAATTTCGCTAATTCTTGTGCCCTTATAATATTTTTGGAGTCTATTATACGAAGTAATCCGTAAAGTTTTGCAGCAATCGCTATATTTTTTTCTAGCTCTTGGAGTGAGACTTTTTTGAGTGCATTTTGATTATAGGTATTTAAAAACAGTCGTAAAAAACTTCTCTTTTTGTGTGGGTTAAACGATAGTAGTGAAACAGCCATATCAAAGACAAATGAGCCATTTCCTCCATCTATAAAGTCAAGAAGTGCTATTTTTTCATTCTCAAAAAGAGTATTATCTCGAAAAAGATCACCATGAATAAAACCATCATTAGGCATTGTATAGTTCTCTAAGGCTTGCATTTTTTTATAGTAAAAGTAGAACTTTTTTTTACTACCTTGGAGATACTCTTTTATTTGGTATTGTGCTAAAAAATTATCTCTATTTTTATCATACTTAGTATAACGATGGAGTTTACTTAGAGTACGAGCAAGAGCCTGTATGTGAAAAAACTTTATGCTTTGTGGAGACTCTCCCCTAAGCTTTTCATACAGATACCACCCTTTAGATTCTGCCAAGAAAAGACTTACATTAAGCCCTATTTCTCGCAGTTCTTGAAGTGTTCTTATCTCTTGAGCTATCTTCTTATCTATCTTTCGTTCATACTTTTTGATGATATAGAGGTCTGAAATGTAAGTTGTATCTTGAACCCCAGAACTAGACTCTATAAGATACTTAAAACTAAACTCAGGAAAAAGTTCTTCTACTTTTTGAAGTGTGATTTGTGTCTTTACACCCACCTAAACAGAACACTTTTTCATTATACTCGACCAATCATAGTCAAAATTTTTCTTTACATAAGATTTGTGATGGGGGACACTACACCCTGTGCAGTCTTGATGAATCTTCTCGCCATAGACACCTTGGCGTCCATCTACAGACTCTATAGAACAGAGACTAAACTGTTTTTTGTCATCAACAAGAGCGATACCATCATCACTATAACGAAAATTTGGGCAAGAACAGAGGTAGCAGTTAAGGCTCTCAATATCATGGCATTTTTGATTTTTTTTGTAGAGGGGGCAGAACTCTTCTTCCATCTGTTTCATATTTTCAAAATCAAAATAATCTATAATTTTTTCTTTTGTGTAAGCTTGTACAAGGAGCTTATCAACTATGGTTTTATGCTTCTTTGCATGTTTTTGTACCCAATCAGAATAACCCATTTCAATAGCCTTGTCATTTTTTTGACATTGTAGCTAAAGTTTCTTATCTCAGTTTTTGTCAAATATCCCTTTCATAAGAGACTCTTGCATGAGCACTTCTACAAAGTCACTCTCTAGTTCTACATAGTACTCATCACTATCTTCTTCGTTG
>Ga0256824_10000502_pt1 | contig 15146 bp, 14 predicted proteins | sample CV67metaG_FD_191570 | JGI IMG/M metagenome (GOLD analysis project Ga0256824, IMG submission 191570) | Hydrothermal vent microbial communities from East Pacific Rise, Pacific Ocean - CV67 | ecosystem: Environmental > Aquatic > Marine > Hydrothermal vents | place: Pacific Ocean: East Pacific Rise...
AACCAACCAACCACCTCGATATGGATTCCATTGAAGCACTAACTAACGCTATACAAACGTTTGAGGGTGCTGTCATTATTGTAACTCACTCTGAAGAGTTACTCCGTCGTGTCTGTGACAGACTCATTATCTTTGCTAAAGATGGTGCCCAGTACTTCGATGGCGGTTACGACCTCTTTTTAGAGAAGATTGGTTGGGAGGAAGAGGAGAAGGAAGAGCTTATCAAAGCTACACCAAAATCAAATACTAAAGAGAACAAAAAACTCAAAGCTGAGTTAGTCAGAGAACGTAACAAAACCACTTCACCACTCAAAAAAAAGGTTGAAAAACTAGAGAACTCTATTATGGAATTAGAAGAAAAACTCGAGGGGCATCATCAAGAGCTTATCGAAGTTTCCAATGTAGGAGATAGCTCAAGACTTATGGAACTCTCAAAAATAGTCTCAGACGAAGAGAACCACGTTGAGAAGATGTTTGAAGAGTTTGAAGAGCTATCTATGGAGCTTGAAGCCATAAATGAAGAGTATGAGACAAAAATTGAGGAGTTATCATGAGAAAAGAGTTATATTTTTTACGCTCAAGTGAGCAAAAAATAGTGACAGATATGTTTGCTTATGCACACCCCGACAAGCCAGAAGAGATTTTAAAATATACAGAATTTTATGGTCTAACAACTAAAGATTTAGGGCTCTATGTTTTAGTAGACAATAAAATTGCAGGTGCTGTTTGGTTACGTAAGTTTAATCCAGAGTCTATTCCCCAAGTAAGCTTTGCCATACTTCCAGAGTTTAAAAAACAAGGGATTGGTCTCTTTATGATGGAGCAGTTCTTACAAGAGGCTGGAGCGATACATGAAGAGATTCACATAGATATAAGTGCAAAACAAAAAGCGCTTAAGTTTTATGAAAAATTTGGCTTTGAAAAAATAAATGATACTTTTTTACTCTCTAAAAAATTAGAAAAAAAAGAGGTGTTTCGCCCTACTGATGGCTATGACCCTACACGTTGGATGGATTAATTAACATTACTCCCCTGTCTGTATTGACTTATATCAAATTTATTTTTATAATTTAAGATAAAATTTCAGCTTATAATTATTAAAAGGATTATTTATAATGAAAACTCTACTCTCTCTCTTAGCTCTTGCAACAATTCTTTTTGCAAATGCGCAAGATACGGCTTCATGTAAGAAGTGTCATCCAACTATTGCCTCTGAATTTGAAACTTCAATGCACAAAAAGTCTTCTATCTATGACGATAAAGTTCATGCTGCTATATGGGACAAGCATCCTGCTAAAGCTAAGGGGAAATACAAATGTGCTAAATGCCACACTCCAAATGTAAGTTCAAAAGTAGCTACTCATGAAGGTATCACTTGTCTCTCTTGTCATACTATTAAAAGTGTAGAAAAACATGAAAAAGCAAACAAAAATATTTATGAGACAAAAGCTAAAACTTTCTACTCTGCAGAAGCTGGTCGAGAGAGTGAAAAAGTTGTTTACAAAACAACTACAACGTGGTGGGGAAATAAAACAACTGTTGGTTCTGCTTACCATGATATAGACTATAGAAATAAAGATTACTACAATGGTGCGATGTGTATGGGATGTCACTCACATAAACAGAATTCTCATAAATTTGCTGTCTGTGAAACAGAAGAAGCGGGTGCAAAGAATACTAAAGAGAACTGTATCACTTGTCATATGCCAAAAATTGGTGGAACAGCTACAACAGTTAGACTAAGTGAAACACATGCCTACCACGGTTTTGCAGGAGCAAGAGTTGAACCTAGAATGTTAGCAAAATATGTTACTCTCTCTTTAGAAAAAAAGGCTTCTGGTTTTAATGTAACGATTGACAATCAAGCACCACATGATCTTATGACACACCCACTAAGAGTTCTTCAACTCAAAGCTAATATAATTAGAGACAATAAACATACTGCACTAAAGACTCATAGTTTTGTAAGAGTGATTGGTCGCGAGGGTAAACCATCTATGCCATGGCTTGCAACTGAAATTGTGAAAAACAATATGATTCATGCAAATGAAAAACGTACTGTAAGCTTTGAAGATACAATCCAGAGTGGAGATGTAGTAGAAGTTGTTATTGGTTACTACGTTGTAAACCCTAAAGTACTCAAAAAGCTTAACCTTCAAGATGACAAAGAACTTACTAAGTTTACAATCTTAAAAAGTCAAAACTTTACTATAAAGTAACATTTACTGCCACTCTTGGAGTTTACCTTGCATATCCATATGTGTAAGGTAGAGTCTTAGGTCAAACTCTACTTGGTGGTAAGAGGGCTGCATATATTCGCAGAGTTTATAAAAAGCCTTGTTATGCTCTTTTTCTTTAAAGTGTGCCAACTCATGTACCACTATCATCTCTAAAAAATCCTCAGGTACACTCTTAAACATCGAGGCAACTCTTATCTCATTTTTTGCTTTTAACTTACTCCCTTGTACTCTGGAGATAAAATGGTGAGTGCCTAGAGCATTATGAATTACATTTATTTTTCCATCATAACGTGTTTTACTCAAGGGTGGCGACTTTTTCATAAATTCATTTTTTATCGACAGAGTGTATGCAAAGAGACTCTTGTCGTTTTTCATAGCATGAGAGAGTGGATATTTTTTCACAAGGTGTGAGGAGAGCTTTTTAGCATCTATAAGCTTTTGGACTTGTTCCTGCACTGAACGTGGATAGTGGCTAAGATATTTAAGTTTTTTCACTAATCGCAACTCACTCTAAAGCTATCGTCTAAGTTCACAGGTAAAACTAGGGTTTTGAACTTTAATGCTAGTGAATCTGCACACATCACATCTCTAGCACCATTTATGTTATTTACATACTTACTACTATACTCAGCATTCAAAACTGCTTTGTTGGCATCTATAAAGGGCTGTAGTAAGCTACATTCATTAAATTTGTGACACTGCTCATTCACAGCAAAGTCAAAATAGGGTTCCAGTTCCACAATTTGTGCTAAATCATTTTTAAGAGCTACCCCAAGACCTCTTTTATGTGCTTCATTGGCTATAAACTTATTGTATTTAAGTTGGTCTGCTTCACTTAGGGCAAAACTACTGTTATTGTCGTAACCATCCATATTGTCAGGTTCAACACCATCACAGCCCTTCTCTTTTGCCAAGTCAAGACGAGCCTTCATAACCGACTCAAGTCCTGCATGACTGATGTCTAGCCATTTCTCACCTGCCCATCCATCCATATCATACCCAAGGGCATCTTGGGGAAAATCAGCTTTATCTTCTCTCCAATTTTCATAACTTCCAGCACTAAAGTAGCAGATAACTTTTTTTCCATCCCTATGCAGAGATGCAACAAGAGTACTGTTTGAATCAAATAGGTCAATATCATATATCTCTACATTATAAGAGCTATTTACATCTCCACTCAGTTGCCACTGCCACGTTGTATTAACATTCGGTTTATACCAAGTAGATTCTAACTTCTCTTCGTTACTATCACCACAAGCAATTAAAAATAGAGCAGCAACGATAAACAGTATAAATTGCATCACTAAAGTCTACTCTCTATATCTTTTTTAAGCTCTTTGGGTTTTGTCATTGGTGCATAGCGCTCAACCACGTTACCCTCTCTATCGATTAAAAATTTTGTAAAGTTCCACTTTATAGAATCCATCCATAAAAAGCCACCCTGCTGTTTTTTTAAAAATTTATAGAGGGGGTCTGCATTTTCACCATTGACTTCTATTTTTGCAAACATATCAAAATGGACATCGTATGTTCCTTGACAGAAGAATTTTATTTTCTCATTTGAGGCTGGCTCTTGTTCGCCAAACTGATTTGAGGGAAATCCAAGAACCATAAAACCCTGCTCTTTATACTCTTGGTAAAGCTTTTCTAAACCCTCATACTGAGATGTAAAGCCACACTCCGAAGCCACGTTGACAATAAGCAGAACATCCCCTTTATACTTCTTTAAAGAGATCTCTTTAGCATCAATAGTAGTGACATTAAAATCATAAATACTCATAGTTGTATCCTTGCCGTTAAGTAGTGTAACTAAAAGTAAAAATATTAGTAGCTTTAGCATCTTAGTTTGTAGAAAATTGAAAATTATTCTTACCCATTGACTTCGCCCTATACATCGCCGTATCTGCATACTTTAAGAGATCTTTTGCACTCATATTTTCATAGTAAATACTAATACCTATACTACAAGAAGATAAAAACTCTTCATTGTCTATAATAAATGGTTTTTCAAATAGTTCAATTATTTTCGTAGCTAAAGTAGCTATATCCTCTTTACTCTTAAAATTTTGGAAGATAAGGGTGAACTCATCGCCACCTAAACGGGCAAAAGTATCGCTTTGTCTTACTAAAGAGGAGACTCTTTTACTTACCTCTTGAAGCAGTGCATCTCCAATATGATGTCCCATACTATCGTTAATACTTTTAAAGTTATCTAGATCCATGAAGAAGAGTGCACATGTCGTCTTGTGACGTTTGGCAGATTTTATACCCTGTTCTAGCCTATCCATAAATAGTGTCCTATTTGGTAGCTCAGTAAGACTATCGTATTGGGCTTGATGGGCTAAGAGTCTACTCTTCTCTTCTAACTCCAACTGAATAAGCTTTTGAAAAGTAACATCAATAATAAAGCCGTACAGTTTCACCGCTTGACCTTTGGAGTTTTTTCCTAAAGTGATAGAGTCAATAACCCAAATAATCTCTCCACTTTTTTTAACCATTCTATACTCCATAAAATGGCTAGCTCCTTTGTTTGTCTCGTTTTTACAATACTCTACTGTCTCTTCTTTATCTTCTGCATAGAGCATATTTGCCCAAGAGGCAAGGTCTGTCCACTCCTCTCGTGCATACCCTAGTATGCGTTGTGCATTTGCAGAGACGTAAGTAAATTTATCTTCTAGGAGGTCAAATTCCCAGCTTATTCCATTGATGTTTTCTAGTAAATACTCTAAATTTTTTCGATTTCGTTCTGATTCTTGAAGAATATCTATAAGCTCTTCTTTGGTATGTTTTTCTAAGTCACTTACACTCATCAATCAACCTTTATTGATTTAAATCTATGTTTTAAAGTATTATATCGCGATTTTTACACAGAAGCAAAATAGTTTAATCCTCTCTCTTTATAACCTCTATTCTATTTCTACCGTTTGCTTTTGCACGGTAAAGTGCCTCATCACAGCGTTTAAAAAGGCTCTGCATTGTATCACCTTCAACATACTCACTTAAACCAAAACTTGCAGTTATTTTTCCAGCTATGGGATGTTCATTAAGCTCTATCTGTTCTTTAAGTTTTTGTGAAACCACACCTGCTCTCTCAAGGGAAGTATTTTTAAAAAGTATTACAAACTCTTCACCACCCCATCTTGCAAAGGTATCTGTCTCTCGTAAGCTCAGCTGTACAGTTTGTGCTAGTTTTATCAAGACCTCATCACCTATCATATGTCCATAAGTATCATTAAAGTCTTTAAACTTATCTATATCTATAATTGCCATTGAAAAAGAGCTATGGTATCTCTTAACTCTAGCGATCTCTTCTTCAAATATTTCATCAAATTTATTTCTGTTATATACCTGTGTTAAGCTATCTAGGTAGACTTTTTTCTCGGTCTGTATTTGATACTCTTTGATTTTTGTAATATCACTTAAGGTTACTAAATAATCTTCACTATTTTTTGATCTTGAAATACTAATTTTAAACAGTACCATCTCAGAATTTTGGTTAAAGATTGAGACTACCCTATCTTTGAGTGTTGTTCGAGTAATGAGTTCAGAAAAGCTCTCTCCCTCTTCTAATAAACCACGATGCAAGGAGAAGTCAGTTTTGACAAATATACTAAGCATATCATGGTTACTTTTCTGGTTAAAAGATTTAGAGTTTTCTACACTAAGAATATTTTTAAACTTATCATTTGAAAATTTAATATCTTTAAAATCAGTAATAATCATAATATCATCTGTAGTATTGAGTATGTCATCAAGGAGTCTGTGTTGTCTCTCGATTTTCTGCTTTGCAAGTATCTGTTTTACTAAAAAATAGATAATAAGAAGAGAGAAGAAGAGTGTAAGAACACGCATACGTAGAGTGCTATAGAGTGCCATACTTATAATTGGAGACTGCTCATAAGAGACCATCCAAGCTACACATTTATGTTCTAGGTTCTCTATTGGTAAAAAGGAGATAACATCTATATGCCCATGATGCTCTACATAAGAACTAAAAGGCTCTGCCTTTGCCATATTTAAATCTATCTCTTTTCTAATTGGTGCTAATTTACGTCTATTTTCATCGATGCAGTGCTCTTTTGTATGAATACTATTGAGTGCAATCATATAATTTGCTGCTTCTGCACTCTTCTCATACTTTATGATCATGTCGTTTCTCTGCCAAGTATTCGCATCAAAAATATTTTTATCTACAATAAAATGGGAGTGAATACCACTTATATTATTTAAATACCACTGAAAACTATCACTCGAAAAAGAGATCTCCATTGCCCCTATGTAAGTACCATTTTTACTAAATAATGGAAAAGTATTTCTAAAGCCATGTGCTGTTCGACCTTGTGTGAAGCCACGAATTGCTTTATGTGTCTCATTGGTGTATTTAAAATCTGCTCTCACATCTGTTAAATCATCTCCAAACTTTTTTGGTTTATGTGCTCTATAAAAAGACTCATTGTTAGGGAGTACAAAATGGTACTGCAAGACTCCTCTTTTTTTAATAATCTTATACATAGGTGCTAAGATTTGAGAAAATTCTTCTCTTAACTTGTCTTTCTCTTCATCAGAGGCACCCTGAACTTCTGCCAGAATCTCATTGACTCTAGGTATATTGAGTGTAAATTCATAAATTGCAATAGCAGTTGATTTTTGAGTCTCTAGTAAAATTTTGTAATGTGTTTGGAGAGTTTTGAGGTTATCTTTGAGTACAATATTTATTTTATATTTAGCATTCACTTCTGTGGCATAATAGACAGCAGTGTTGACAACTACGAACACTAAAAGAAGGAGTAAAATAGTTTTTAACTTCATAATAAACGAGTTTACTCCCTATAGGCTTGAAGTCTTATAAAATCCAGACAGAAAATTTCTTAGATTTTATTTTTCCTTTTGAAAGTCTCTTTTGAGCTTCATCTATGAAGGCTCTATCTATCGCTACATAAGCCTGTCTATCGTAAATATCTATCTTTCCTATGCTACTACCCTTGAGTCCAGCATCACCTGTTAAGGCACCTAAAATATCACCAGCTCTAAGTTTATCTTTTTTACCACCCTCTATAACTAATGTTACATTTTTTGGTCGCATCTCAAAATTATTTTGTACCTTCAACGTGGTTACATCTTCAAAAAGTCTCTTCTCATCTCTATATTCTGCTATTTTTTCATCTTCAAAATGAGTGTAAAGAGTACAGGCTAGACCTTCAGCTCCTGCTCGTCCAGTTCGACCTATACGATGAGTGTAAGTCTCTTCTCCATGAGGTAAGTCATAGTTTACAACCATAGCAAGCTCTTTTATGTCGAGTCCACGTGCCGCTACATCTGTTGCTACTAAAACTCTTGCGGAACTATTTGAAAACTGTACTAAAACATCATTTCTATCGTACTGTTCCATATCTCCATGAAGTGCTAGGGCATCTATGTTCATCTTTTGAAGTCTTTTGGCAACTTCATCTGTCTCAACTTTTGTATTACAAAATACTATGACATTTGAAGGGTTAAATGTGCTAAAAATATTGACCATACTCTGAAGTTTATCACCCTCAACTTCGTAAAATCGCTCTGTAATTTTATTGACTACTTCTATGGACTCTGTTTTTACACTTATCGCATTGTTTTGAAGAGTTTTACTCATACTCTGTATCTCATCAGGATAAGTAGCAGAAAAAAGAAGTGTCTGTCTCTCTTTAGGTGCATAGGCAATAACTTTTTGAATCTCCTCTATAAAACCCATATCTAACATTCTATCGGCTTCATCAAGAATAAGCATATTGAGATTTTCTAAGTTGAGTGTCTCTTTATCTAAATGCTTTAAAATTCGCCCAGGTGTTCCAACAATAATGTGTGCACCATGACGAAGGGAACCAAGCTGTGGACCAAATGCAGCCCCACCACAGAGTGTCAAAATTTTAATATTGTGAGCAAATTTTGCAAGAATGCGTAGCTCTTTTGCTACTTGGTCAGCGAGTTCACGAGTAGGGCACAAAATAAGGCTCTGCACACGAAACTTTTTTACCTCAAGCTTAGAGAGTAGACCTATCCCAAAAGCAGCAGTTTTTCCACTCCCTGTTTTTGCTTGTGCAATTACATCTTTACCATCAAGTATAAAAGGCAGAGCCTCTGACTGAATAGGTGTCATTTGAGCATAACCAATTTTTTCTAGGTTTAGGAGCATATCATTTGAGAGAGAAAGTTTTGAAAATTTTGTAGAGTTCATGTATAATCTTTTTTAAAATTATAGCTTATTTATTGAGGTTCTGAAATTATGAAAAAAACTATACTCTTTATACTACTCAACGTGGTGTCACTCTATGCATCGCAAACAACACAAGATGAGATGGATGGTATCTACATGGAAGCAGTTCTTTTTGTGGGTGTTTTTGGAACTATGGGTATTATCTCTTACATCTACTCTAGTAGACATGCCAAAGTCTATAGCTCCTCAGAGGAAGAGAAAAAGAGAAAAAAGGATGAAAAAGAGGAGAAACTTCATAAAACAGAGAGAGTAGCATCACTAACAAAACTTTTTGAAGATGAACTTCTCACACCCCAAGAGTTCGCAATTTTAACAAAACACTATGATTAGAGGCTAACACTATTTTCAAGAGTGTTAACACTCTCCATACTCTCTAAAACTAGCTCTTTTATTTGCTTATGTTCTATGTTATGTTTCATTGCAAAAGCCAAAATTTTATCTGTATTAAATGCTTCTATGTCTCTAATTAAAAGATAAATTTCACCCAGTATTCCTTTGTATTCAAGAAGAGCATCTTTAACTTCATCAGAGATATACATATGTTCCAATACTGCTTCTAACTTCATTGAAAAGACAACATCTACGAGTGATAAGACTCCTACAAAATAAGCTTCTCCAAGAAAATTACTTCCAACATTTGGTTGTAACATTTTTAAAACTTGCTGCATGAGTTCTGTACGGTTTTTTGCAAGAAGCATTACAGGAGAGTAGCCACTGTTTTTAGAGATGGACTTCGAGTAGAGCATAAGCATAAGCCACTCTGCTAGTGGTCGTCTTCCTACTAAGGTCAGAACATGGTGAATAGAAGATATCTTATTTCTAAAATGAAAGTAGCCCGAGTTTATAAACTGTAGTAACTGTACTGTCACCGCATGGTTCTCTTCAAATGCAGTTGTGAGTTCATCTATATTTGTATCTTGGATTAAGAGGTTGTAGAGTCTTAAAATATTAAACTGCTTAGGGTCATACTTTACATTCTGTACAACACTTGGTTTAGATAAAAAAGCACCTTGGTAAAAATTACAACCCATCTTTTGTGCAACTTCATACTTATTTTTAGTGTCTATTTTTGAAGCAATTACTTTTACCTCTTGAGTTTGTAGTAGTTTTACCAACGAAGAGGTATCATTCTCAAGTTCTTGTGTTAAATCAATTTTAAAATATGCCAATGCCCTAAAAACAACTCTATATTTTTCAAAAATTGTCTGATTTAAAAGAGAATCATCTATGCAGATTTCATAGCCCTTTTCATAAAGTTGCATAATTCTCTCAACAACTTTTTCATCCATGTTGATAGTAGGTAAGATTGAGAAGACAAAAAAGTTTTGAGGGACACTAAAAACAAGATCGCTCATGAGAAATTTATAGTTAATCTTTACAAATGCTTTGTGGTTTCCAAGTAGTGAGACTGTACCAAACTTATTGAGTACATTACTTATAACAGAAGCACTCACAAAACGCTCATTTAAAGAGTTGCTTGAGTGCTGGGTATCTCTATATAAAATCTCATATGCAAAGAGCTTATCCTCGTTATAAACTATCGCTTCTCTGCCTAAATAAACATGTTCCATTCTTTTTCCATCACTCAAATAATTATTTTAACTAAATTATAACGTTAATGTATAACTTTAAACTTATACATCATAATTGATGCAGCAACAGCTACATTAAAACTTCTTACATCTTCCATCATCTCTATCTTCACACTTTCAGAACAGGCTTTTAAAACCTCTGGAGAGAGACCTTTTCCTTCATGTCCCATAAGCAAAACCCACTTCTTGGGTACTTTCACATCTGCTAAGTTTATAGACTCTGATGTCACTTCTGCCCCAAATATCTTATACCCATCCGCTTTGAGTCTCTCAAGTGTAAGAAATATATCTTCATACTGATGCACATTGAGCTTACTTATGTGCCCCATAGAAACACGCAGTGCTCGTCTCTGGTAAGGGTGAGGAGAGCTCGTTGGTAGAAGATATGAGTGAACTCCTAAGGCCGCAGCACTTCTTGCTATTGAACCTATGTTCTCCGCAGAGGTAATATCATCAAGCATAATTATCTGCTCGCCTAGCTCCTCTAAAGGTTTCTGCTTAGGTCTTATACCATGCATCATACAGTTGTGGTGTATTTTGTGCCCCACAATTTTTTGCATCTCCTCCTTCGTAGCAACATAAAGTTTAGGCACCTTTTTATGCGATATAAGCTCATAAAACTCATCATAGTACTCTTGTGTTGCTAAAAGGCTTTTAACCTCTATGCTGGTCTCTAAGAGTATGTTTACGACCTTAGGGCTATCGGCTATAAAACTTCCATCTTTTCGAAAAGCACTATCTCGTAGTTGATGGTATATCTCTAGCTCTGTATCTCGTATATCTTGCATCTTTATATAATTCATACTCATATAATATCTTTTTATGTACAATAACTAGAAAAGAGAGGCAAATTCTATGAAAATACTTCTTATGGAAGATGATGCTGTTCTCTCAGACATCCTACTCGATTACCTTAGAGAGTCTTGGGATGTGAGTTATGCTTATGACTCAAAAGCAGTCTATGAAGTTTTAGAAAATGAGAAGTTTGACCTTTTCATTTTTGACATCAATGTACCTGGAAAAAATGGTCTTGAACTTCTTGGAGAGTTGAGGGAATTTAATGACACTACTCCAACTATTATTATCACTGCATATACAGACACTGAGTATCTCAAAAATGCCTTTGAACGTGGTGCGAGTGACTACATCAAAAAACCTTTTGAGCTTGAGGAGTTGAGTGTACGTGTTAAAAATATACAGAAACTTTTTCATATTGAGACCCAAGAGAGAGTTCAAATCACTTCAGAGATTAGTTTTATACCCTCGCAAAAACAGCTTATAAAAGATGGTACGACTCTCTCTCTTAGCTCTAAAGATGCTCTTATTCTCAACTACTTTTTAAATAATGCTAAAAGAGTCATCAGCAATGAAGAGCTCACTCAAAATATCTGGGATTTTGACTCTATTCCTAGTGATGCCACTATTCGCTCACACATAAGAACTATTAGAGAACTCATAGGTAAGGAGCACCTTAGAACAATTAGAGGAGAGGGTTACTTGTATGAATAAAATTACAAAACGCTCTTTTTACTCCTTTTTAACACTCTACCTACTCTCCTCTTTTCTCTTTTTAAGCCTTGCCTCTTACTGGTTTTACTCAGCACAGGTCTCAATGGAGATGAACTCCAACTACTATAAAATGAGTAATATTTCTAACAAAGTAAGTTCCGATGTCATCTATGCACAGATGATGAACAAAAAATTTACTCTTGAGATGTTTGATGGCTCTGCTGTTGCTCTTTTTGACAAAGAAAAAAAGCTTCTATATGGCATGAAACTACAAAAAATCGACTTTAACAAAGAGTACTACAGAGAGGGTATGATATTTACTCATATCTCTAAAAATACAGCGGGACACCTTGGGGTAGAGTATGTGGTTGTACAGAGTAATGAGTGTACAAACAATGTCAAAAAAATCAAAAATTCTATCTTTTTTACAGCTATTATAGTGGCTATTTTTATTGTCATTATTGCGGTCTTTCTCTCCAACATATTTTTACGCCCTATCAAAGAGAAGATGAAAGAGATTGAAGATTTTGTAAAAGACACCACACATGAGCTCAACACTCCTATAACTGCCCTTATAATGAGTACTTCACGAGCTAAGAGTAAAAAGGTGTATGATGAAAAGATTATGCAAAATATCTCCATAAGTACTAAACAGCTCCATGACATCTATGCATCTTTGAGCTTTTTAAGTTTTGATAATACAAGTGAAAAGGCAGAGGAACTACAGTTTGACATGGTCGTTGCAAATGCCATTGACTACTTTAGTGAGTTAGTAGAAAAAAAGCATATACAAATTCATTTTGCATCAGAACCTTGTACCTTAAAGATTGCTCCAACAAAGGCAAAGATGCTAGTCAACAACCTCATCAGTAATGCCATAAAGTACTCCCATCCAAAAAGCAATATAAAAATTTTTATTACACAAAACACTTTAGTAGTTCAAGATGAGGGAATTGGGATAGCCAAAGAGAAACTAGCCCTTATTTTTAAACGTTTTACAAGAGCAAACTCTTATGCTGGTGGCTTTGGGGTTGGACTAAGTATAGTTGACTCCATTGTCAAAGAGTATAACTACACTATTAGTGTCACATCAAAACTAGATGTTGGCACAAAAATTACTATAGAATTTTAAATACCTATTTTCTCTATCTCTCGAGAGGAATCAATAGGTATTTGTGTTAGGTTTATACTTTTTGAAAGAAACTTTATTTTCTGCTTGTTAAGATATTTTTCTAAGAGCTTATTTATACTCTCTAAAGCCTGTTCCTCTTCACACAGAACTACAAAGTCATCACCAAAAACTCGAAATACAAGTGAACCTTTATAATGCTCCCTCAATATATGAGCAATATCTTTTAAAACTATATCCCCTGCACTCCAACCAAATTTTTTATTAAAGTGTGTAAAATCTTTTAAGAAAAAAGCATAGAGATAAACATAGACCTTGTCGTAACTGTTTCTTACTAAAAGTAAATCAAGGTAGTCATGGTTATAGACCTCTGTCAAGATATCTCTATAGAAGTAAGAAAAACGCTCCTCTTCAAGCTTGTTACTTGGGAGTTGAGTTATGCCATGTTCTAGCTCGACTCCCTTGAGTGCAACTAAAGCTGCCTCAACCACGTTGGGATGGAACTGCTTCTCTTTGAGTAACTCCAGTTCAGCAAATGCCTCAGCTGTTGTTTTCCTTGCTTTATAAATTCTATTGGTAGTCATCGCATCAAATGAGTCTGCGACTATCATAATCTGAGCTAAAGGAGTCACTTCATCCCCTTTTAAACCCCGCGGATAACCCTTTCCATCATATCGTTCATGATGAGAATAAATTATCTCAGCAAGTGGCTCAAACATTGGTACATTTTTAATGAGTCTATAGCCAACATTTACATGCTCCTGAATAAGTTTATACTCTAAATCATTTAAGCTTTTTGGATTGAGTAAAACAGAGTCTGGAGTCGCTATTTTTCCTATGTCGTGCAGTATTCCAGCTTGGTAAATTTTCAAACAATCATCGTCACTAAAACCCATCTCCTGTGCAATAAGTCGAGAATATGTCGCAACTCTTTTACTATGTCCTGCAGTGTAAGTATCTCTATCTTCAATCATCTCAACCATAGAGTAGATGGTTTTTTCATAATTATCATGCTGAAACGATAGTAACGAACTAAGCATATCTGTTTTTTTACTCACTAACTCTTCGAGATGATTTTTGTACTCTATGTTCTCTTGAAATTTAAAAAGTTTCTCAACAATCTTAAAAAGTGCACTGTTTAACTGCTCAAAATCAAAAGGTTTTATGATATAACCATCGATTCCCGCTTTAATTGCTCCCATCATATACTCAGATTCACTATGGGCTGATGTGACAAGAACTAACTGTTCATCATCTATCTCTTTAATCTTCTCAAGCATATCTAAGCCGTTCATAAGAGGCATGGAAATATCTGTTATAACTACATCGAACTCACTCTCTTTGTAAGCTTGTAAACCTTCAACTCCATTATTTGCACTCACTACCTCTTTAAAAAATTTTGATAGATAATCTGTCATTGATTTCTGTATTGCAACATCATCTTCAACATACAGGACAGTAAAGTTTTTAGATAATTCTCGTAACTCTTTTATCTTATTCATCGCTACCACCCTCTTTTGCTAACTCTATAAGAAAACAACTTCCCTCATTTTTGTTAGAGACGCTCAGTTTTCCTTTAAGATGTTTCTCTATAATTATCTTACTCATATACAACCCAAGTCCAGTTCCATTTTTTTCATCTTTTGTACTAAAGTATGGTTCAAATATATGCTCTTGTATATCTCTTTTAATACCACCAGCATTATCACAAATTTCAATAAAAATACTACTCTCATTTTCACTAATAGTGCTAAGAATCTCTCTACCTATCTCCCTATTCTCTTCTAATGCCTCTTTCGCATTTTTTAGTATGTTTATAATAACTTGTAAAAGTTCGCGAGAATAAATTGAAATAACTGTTTTTGAGTTAAAATCACTTTTTATCTCTATGTCATTATTTTCCAAGCTTTTACTAATAACTTTTAATGCTTCCATATACACATCTTGTACAAGAACTTCATCCCTAATCTTATTTGGTTTAAAGAAGTTTCTAAAATCATCTATAGTTTGAGAGAGGTGTTTTGTCTGCTCAATTATATCGCTTACATCATTTTTAAGGGACTCACTCTCCACACTATCAAGCTCTATATCCACTAAGACATTATTAGCATCCATCGCTATAACACTAATGGGTTGGCGCCACTGATGGGCTATCATACTTATCATCTCACCCATGGCAGCATGACGGGACTGGACTATCATCAATTCTTCTTGGTTTTTAAGCTCTTCTCTAAGGTGTATTTTATCGGTAATATCTAGCTTAAAGGCCATATACCCATCTACCTTACCATTATTATCAAAAGATGGCATAATTGTGGAGTCTTCCCAAAACTCACTTCCATCTTTTGCACGGTTTTTAAGCTCACTTGTCCAGACTCTTCCTTCTGTCAACTCTTTCCACATTTTGGTATAACTCTGTGTTGAGA
>Ga0256824_10000503_pt1 | contig 15144 bp, 10 predicted proteins | sample CV67metaG_FD_191570 | JGI IMG/M metagenome (GOLD analysis project Ga0256824, IMG submission 191570) | Hydrothermal vent microbial communities from East Pacific Rise, Pacific Ocean - CV67 | ecosystem: Environmental > Aquatic > Marine > Hydrothermal vents | place: Pacific Ocean: East Pacific Rise...
AGTAGAAATTATCGAAGATATTGAAGACGTTATTGAAGAACCAGTAGAAGAAAATAATGAAGATAATAATACAAATATAGACGATATTGTCGAAGATATTAAAGATACTTTACCAGAAGAAATAGTAGAAATTATCGAAGATATTAAAGATGTTATTGAAGAACCAGTAGAAGAAAATAACGAACCAATATTTATTTTTGAATTAAATAATACACACAATGATTCAAATACAATGTCTGCCACATATTGGTATGAAAGAAAATTAGATTTTGGAGGCGAGGCCAATACAATAGAATTAGAAATTAGAAATCTTGATGGAGATAAAAAATCTTGGGGAACAGAACAAGGTGAAGCTATTAGTATTGAAATGTATAATAATAATGAATTAGTAGATACTTATATTTATAGTGGTAATAAAGGTAATGAAAGTGAAACTTTTACTTATACTTCCGAGAATACTTTTAATAATATAAAATTTGCTGGTGAAGAATTTAGTGATTCTTTTGAAGTAGAAAATGTAGTTGCTACATATATACATTCAAACACTAATTTGGAAGATAATAAAAATTCAATCGATTCAGAAGATAACAATTGTAATCATTTATTCGATTTAATGAAAGATTTTTCAAATTCAATTGATATAGACTTCACACATATAAATAACCATACTGACCATAGTGTAAATAATTTATTCGAAAATAATATTAGTCATATTAATTTAACAGATATTTTAACTGATATTTCAAACAATGAAATAGTTATGCCAATATCTGAAAATACAGATAAATGTGAAACTAATTTTCATAATAATTTTTCTATACCAGAAGAAACAAAATTCGGTTTTTCAGATAATAATCATGGGCAAGATGAATTAAACAAATTAATGGATATATCAGTTATCATAGACCAATATTAAACTTGTTTTAAGCAGTATGTCGGTATAATTATATCAACATACTAAAAAGGCTTAATATATGACTTCTACAACAACTTTAATCGCAACCAATACTAAAAGACTTAGGAGTCATATTTCTATAGGAAAAAGAGCCATTGATACTATTATTGAAGAACATTTCAAAAAGTTTTCACCAAACTATACTATAAAAAAGGTTAAATCAACTAATAAATTTGGTATTTTAGGACGTTGTTCACATAATAATTGGCAAAAATATTTTACTATCTCAATATGTGAAGAGTATTTATATAATATAGGAAATTTTTATAGAAAAGGTTTAGAAAAATCATTTATACCTGGAAATACTTTGAATGCATTTCAGGTTCTTCATCACGAGCTATATCATACAAAAAATAAAATGCCTATTTCTTGGATTGAAGAAGCATTAACAGAAATTAATTCTAATATATATTTAAGTAAATTTATTAATAAAATTTCTACAAAAGAATATGATACAGTTGCAATACAAATATCTTATAAAAATTATATTAATAATTTAATATACTTATTTCATACAATAGGTATTTCAGAAAAAGACAGTTTTAAGATATTTAAAGATTTGAAAAATTTTAACACCGTAAAGTACCCTAAAAAACACCGTGATTTATTAGACATTGAAAACATTATAGATTTTCTCTTTTTTATAGATAAACATTATAAACAAGAAAGTATTAAATACTTTTTCAGTAAAAATTACAATCAAACAGATAGCAAGTTATTACTTGTAAAAGTTATGGACAAAGTAAAACAAAGTAAAGATTTTATGCTATTACATGATTTATTTAGAATTGATTTTAATAAGGAATGTTATTATAAACTCTCCCTGTATTCTGAAAACCGAGATTTGTCTAATTTAATCTTTAAATATAGTGTAAAGTAAGATATTTTTGCGTATCTTTTATACTTATAACTTTAAATATATTAAGCAGTTTATAAGGTTTAGTAGTGTATAATATACTTACAAAAAAATAAAAGGCTTAAAAAAATGACTCCAATTCAAAAAATTAATCAACTTATCAGCAAATCTTATACTATTAAAGTTTCTTCATACACTACGGTATATGAAGATGATTACATTGAAGGTGAAGCAACTAATGCAAGTAATAGTTGGTCTGGTGATTCAAAAATTATTAATAGTACAGAAGATACATTAGAAGCAGATATTCGTGATGGTGTTTTAGATTATCTTGAAAATGAATTATATGTTAGCGACAAATATTTAACAGATTCTTTAAGAACTTACGCAGATGAAGATTATTTTTATTATTCTAAATTTGTTGATGCAGATAATGATAAACCAAGTGAATCACAAGTTGATGAATGGAAAAATGGTGGCGAAACTTTATATGTTCAAAACATTTCTATTACTGTTTCTGTAAATGGTGTTAATCTACCTATGGATATTCTAATTGATATTTTTAAGGAACATATATCTGTAGATAGTCTTTAATCAATTAAACGTTTATTCCCTTATAATAAATAAAAGATTATTCTAAGGAAATTTAATGGCAAAGATAGTATTACATAATATAGTAAATGATAATCAATATACTATCGTTACTATATTAATTACAACCACACATATAGATAATCAAAATGAAGAAGTTCAAGCACGTATTGAGAATGATACTGGTGTTACAAATCTTATTATCCAAAAATCTTCCAATTTAATTTCACAAAGTTATCAAACAGTTGTAGATACTACAAAATCTCTCAAACACCAAGCAATAGAAGCTATATTAAACGTAGCTGATAAAAATTCAATGTTATTTAATATAGCTACATTAGTTTATAAAAATACATATTGGACTGACCCACAACAACATATTGAATCAACTGTTTTTAAACCAGAAACACATAAAATAGATAATATTACAATTCATTCTCCTACACAATTTAAAGAACTAGTAATAGCTGAAAATAAACCAGAAGAAAATAAGATATATGATATATCTACACGTGCTGCACAAGACGCTAAAAAGGCTTTGATTGGTCTATTTACAAAAGCTATTAAACAAATGGATATTAGTGAAGAAGATAAATTATCTCAAATAGAAAAATTAAAAGATTTTCTTGAAGATGAAATAGATGTGAATATCTTTTATGGTGCAGAAGAATTAACAGCTTATGCTGATTATGCTGAAAAAAGATTAGATATAAATTTTCAATTAGATATATTTTTACCAATAGGACGTGGTGAATATTCAGAAGCACTAAAAGACAAAAAAAACTTATATCATATGATATACAACTTATACATTCATGAAGCAACACATTTATTAGGGTATGCTTTTTCTAATTCTATGTTCCCGGAAAGTACAACTATATCAGCACAAAGAATATTGTCCAAAGATTTAACACCAGGACTTATTCAAAATATTTCTGTTTATGATAAATCTTCATTTATTGATAATTATGCAAAAACAATGAATAAATTATTCTCAAAAATAGAAGTGTCTAATGATACAGGAAATTTTTCTTCTATCGATGACAATACTATTGATAAGTTTAGAACAATATTAGATAATGTTGTTATTAAATTAAGAGAAAAAGAAAAACATAATACATTAACAGCCTTTGGACAAAGAATGACAGAACCTACAAATGGTTATATTGATGGAATTATAGTATCTAAAAATCCATTAGAAACAATTGTGAATGATATAAATGCGAATATAAATAACGATTTTACTTCAATCGTTCATCCAGGTGCTTATATTGAAGAACTGTATAACTATGGAATGTTAAATCATGAAGAATTTTCTATAATGATGGAAAATAATATGTTACATAGTTCTTTAAATATTGCCTTTTTAGAAGAAATATTTAGTATAGAAGTTATATCACAAGAAGAAAAGGAAGATTTAATTTTTTCTTATTGTATTCTTATAGGGCAAAAACGTAATTATGAAACTATTTTATTAAACTTAAAAGAAAATCATATTGATAACAAAAAAGTTAAAAAAATAGAATCTTCAACTAATAATTTAAATTAAAAGTCGAATTTAATATCTGATATTTCCCATTCAACATTAGAATATGGATATTTTTGTTCAGTGTAACGTTTATCTTGTCTAATACTATTTAATCTATCTATCCAATATAACATTGAACTTTCCCCATCGTCACCTTCAAAATATAATTCACCTATTTCATCTGACGGTGCGCCAAAGTGTTGCACTAAGTATTGTAATTTTACTTTATCTTTATCACTAGGTGATAATAATAAATAGCTTTCTTTTACGTCATCTACTTCTAGACCATTTAGCTCTTTCATTATAAGAAATAGCTTTGCGTTTGTAATAATGAAAATTTCTGTTCCAGATATACTATTTTCTTCATATTTATAATTAGAACCACTGCCTGAAATACTAAATTCTATTTCGCCAATGTTTTCATTATATTCACCTCTACGTTCTAATGTTTTATTATAATCACGTATTTCTTTTTCTGACCCAATTACTTTAACATTTTTATTAATATCTTCTTGTTCTGTTAAAATATTGGCTGTGTTAGGTTTAAATTTTATATCCCATTTTTTTTCAAATTCACTTACATTCTCTGGAGTTAATAATAAAGCTTCTTTTGCCATTTCTTCATTACAATTATCTATATCAATTTTAATTTCTAAAGTTGATTTAATTATTTCTTCTCTTTCTATTCTAATAGTAACATCATACATAAGCAATCCTTAATTTGTTTTATATAATATAGCATAACATTGATTAAACATAGCTTAACTATTAATAAATTTTGTTGAGTTTGGCACTCAAGTTAATAAATTTTATTGATTCAGACACTCAAATCTATAGATTTTATTGATTCAAGCACTCAAATCTATAGATTTTATTGATTTACAGTTGTTTGTCTATAGAATTTATAGACAATAATATAAACAAAAAAAGTTTATATACATACCCAAATAAACTTTTTTTGTTTATCTGATACAACTTTTACTTAACTTAAATATAATAAAAAGTTATACTTCTTTAAAAAGTATCAATAAAACCTAAAAAAAATATTTTTGATTATAATAACAGGATAAACATATACACAAAGGACTTAAAATGAAAAAAATATTACTTACAACGGTGCTTCTCGCTACTACTTTATTATCAGCTGCTGATACTACTTTTAAAATAGAAGGAATGAATTTAGCTTGTGAACATGACGTTCTAGATACTCTAACTGAAATTACGTTTAAAGATAAACCAAAACAATGGTTAATAAATGACATAAGAAGAGATGCTAATTGTTTTTCTATTAACAAAGGTGAAACTGTTAAATTAATTGAATGGAAAAATGATGGAAAAATTATCGTTGAATACAATAACAAAAGATTATTTTTAAAATCTTACGCTAAAAACTAGAAACACTTAACTTTTATAATAATACTTAATCGTATTATTATTCTCCTTATATAACAACTCTAATACTTATAACCTACATTTAATATATAAAAATTTATTCCTGGATTTGTATCATATATATAATTATTTGAATAATGTTGTATTTTTGCTGTTGCCGAAAAATCGAATATCTTATAACCCACTCCAAAAGTATGATTAAAAGCAAATTTACCACCCATATCAATATTACCTATCTTTTGCTTAGACATAATAGAAACACCAGTGCCTAACTCTATATAAGGTAAGTATTTATTATCATAAGTAAATCTAAATACAGGTGCATAATCTAATAAATGGATATTATCTTGATTAATACCAGAATATATATTCTGCCACTTACTTAAACGTACAGTATTAAATATTTCAACTTTAAGTTTAAATTTATTATCAAATGGTCTTTTTTCTTTCATTAACCATTTAAAATTAAAACGTGTCATCGAAATTTCTTTATTATCAGTATCTAAACCTATATCTATAGAAGTTTCTGTTGTACCTAGTATATTCGTTGCAACAATAGAAGTTATTGCTGTGACCATACCTATACGCCAATAAGTATCACCTGTGTGTGCATTAAGGGAAGTAGTAGATAACAGTAATGCTGTTATCAATAATAGTTTTTCTTTCATGCTCAAGATTATAAATGTTTTTTAATGAAAATTTAAGGCGTCTATTGTTGTTTTAAGTTATCTTTAATATTTAAGACGCTTTAATAGCAATAAAGGATTTATAATAAATGGAAAATAATATTATGGACAAAGGTAGAAAATTTAATTGCCTTATTAACAATACGGCTTTTTTTGATTTTTTAAGTTTAGAATTAATACCACAATTAAATAAGAATGATACATTTATTACCATAATTGAAAAATATTATAAATTATTAATCAAGACAGATAATAATATTTTAATCGAAATTTTAGATGATGCTTCTAATCTCAATCAGAAAAATATATTAGTATCTCAAATAACTATTCCATCAAAAAATAAAATATATGATTTTTTTCAGTTATTTAAAAATAAAATTGCAGAAGATAGAGATAGAAGCTCAGAATTTAAAAAAAATAAAATAGAGAGCAGTAGTAAAGTAATACAAGTAGAAACTATCATTCCTACTAATAAACAAAAGGAGAATATATTATTTGATATATTCTCCTTCAAGTTATGTTTTCAAGTTCCATCTAAACAAAATATTGTACAGAAAATACTTCAAGAGAAAAAGAAGAAATATCAATCCTTACTCAATGGATTAGAAAACGAAGAAATAATAGAAGTTTCAAGAAATATAGATTTTATATGTAATAACGAGAGCATACATTCTTATACCGAAGAAAGTAAAAAAATTCAAGATTGGTTAATTCATAAGCTGCCAAATGTTATTAATCAAAAAAAATTTAATTTAGAAATTAATAATATCTTCTTTGAATATTTATTGCAAGAAATACCAGAAGAAAGAAATACATTAAATATATTAAAAAGGCAATATAATTCTATATCACAAATCAATCTTAACTTACAAAGCGAACAAAAAAGAAAATTATCTAGTTTATTGCAAAATAATTCCATTGATAATTTAATTCATAGAAACCAATCTATAACAGATATAATCAATGGCATTATCAATTTATTCGAAGATAAAAATAATTATAGACTTAAATATTTCCCTTTATGTTTAAATATAAATAATACGAATAAATTATTTATTCAAAAAACTAAACAAGTGTTTGATAACAATAATAATATGAATATTGAATATAACTATTATATTCAACATATCTATTTTGAAAATATTGAAAACAAAATCAATGAACTTTCAACACTTTCTATTAAAGATTTATTTAGTTGGAGCAATTTGAAAGAATTAATTTATATACTAATGATTGCCTTTGCAAATCCATTTAATAGATTCCTAGAATATATTACTGATAAGATTAATAATCCGGATATTAAATTAGATATATTAGAAGAAAAAGATAGATTAAATAATAGACTTATTTTTAATTCTTTGTTTAATAAAAATAAAAATAATAACTCTTATCATTCAAGAGGAATACATATTATTAATAAATTACAAAATATTAATAATAAAAAATTGGAAGATAAAATATTAACTATTATTCTAAATAATAATTTAATATATACAAAAGACATTGATGAATTATTTGGAAATATATCTAAAGATGAATATCTAGTAGAAGGAGATTTGTATTCTATTAATGATAATGATATTAATATAAAATTCAATAATGATTATTCTGAATTATTTGAACCTATTAAATTCTATATAGAATTTAATAATGAAAAAGAATATATGGAAAGCTATAAGGAAGATAATAATTTTAATTTAGTTACAAATAAATATGAAACTAATAGTCCAATTATCAAATTGGATGATGGCTTTTTGAAAATATATTCTAAAATTATTGATTTACAAAAAGATAGCAATATAAATAAACAATTTGAGTTAATGCTTTTATCACTTATTTATATGTATTTTAAAACTAGAACAAAAAGTATAAAAGACGCACAATTAATATTGAGTTCTAATATCAAGAATAATGATATATATATTATTAAAATGCAATTAGAAAATATCATTTATCTATTAAATACGATTGATAACACTAATATTAAATTTAAATTTAATAATCCACTTAAACAAAATAAGATAAAAAATCATTTAATAGAATATCAATTAAAAACTAATAATCATATTGATAACACATTAATATTGAATATAAATTCTTATGAAACTAGCACAATATTAAATAATGATAAATTTTCTAACTTTAAAAATATAATAGGTGAAATTTCTATTTTAAGTCAAAATGGTAAATGTATAGATTTTATAGAAAATGTAATATTTGATAAAATGGAGAACGAAACCCTTTTTACAAATATTACAATATTTTTCAATAAATATTTACAGCAATATGCTATTAAAAAAATTATTCTAATTGCAAACTTGGAACAAACTAGTATTATTAATATTAATCATACTTTAAAGGATGAAAAAAATAGTGATATTTTTGATTATCACTTTTTAAAAAAGCTAAAAATATTAATTCAAAATTATAATGAAAATATAGATTTTATACCATTAATTAGTAATAAATTAAATATCTACTATTATCCGAATACAATTAGAACAGATAATAATAAAACGTTAATAGTGTTAAAAGAAAATAGTATTAAAAATGATACATCTGAAAGTGGTAATTTTTTTCCAATATATCGTTTATATAATGTAGTAAAAAAAGGGGACAATGATAAATACACAAATAAAACAGAATTATTTGATTACAATATTAAAGATAAACATTTGAATTCCAATATATCCAATGAAAAATATCAGGATTTATATCAATATAATAAATATAAATCTGATTCATTAGATAATAAAAAAGCATTAGATAGCCTTAAAAATATATTAGTATATTACGTTAGCTTAAAGGAAGAACAAAATATCAAAAAAATTCTTATTCACAATATGCAATTTAATATTAATGATATTAAATACAAAATAAATTTAATAAATTATTTAAATGAAATTAGAGAGGTTATTGATAAAAATGAATAAAAAATATGAAATATTTAATGGGTATCTGTATGAAAAAATGTTTATTTTTTCTGTATTAAATATATTAATGCATAATTTTAAAAAAAATGATAAAAAAAGTTTTAAAAATATTGCAAATTATAATTATAATAAAAATATATTAACAGATAGTATTAATAAATTTAACCAAGAAGAACAAAAAAATTTATATATCATTAAGCAGAAGGATAAAAATTTCCCTTTAAGTAAAACTATTAATCACACACATGTATATTTCTTTACATATATATTAGATAAATACAATACAGAATATAATATTGAAAAATTAGAAAAAAATACGTTATTAATCGAAACTATAGCAGAACAAAATGCCATATCTTTTGTTAAAAATTTAATATTAAGTATTATACATAAAAATAAAATCAATAATCAAAACTTACTTAATTTTTTTGATAATTTTAATTTGGATATTATATATTTTAATATTGATTGGTCTTTTCAATTATTAAGAGAATATAATTTACAATCTTTTGATAACTCTAACAATAATAGATTTAATTTATCCGAAGAAATTAAAGAAAATCCTAGTAAAGGGCATTTTTTAAATTCTGACTTATTATTACAAATTAATAAACATGATAATAAAAGTATAGATACTATTGTTAATATAGAACTCTCTTTCTCTAACAATGTATTGTTTAATATTTCATCTGATAATAATAAACTAGAAGAATATTTAGAAATACTTAATAATAAATTATTTCAAAGATTATCAAAAATAAAAGTAGAAAATTTAAAAATTGATAGTAATAAAAACTATGAATTTTTAGATGGAGTTTGGAACACAAATAAATTTGATTTTTTAATAAATAAAGATAAAAGCACTAAGAAATTAATTCAATCCACTAGTTATATAAATTCATATTTGAAATATTTAAAAGATACACATATGAATAATAATAAAATTAATATAAAAATATTCGCCTATCTAAATGATGAATTAAGTTCTATAAATATTACAGAAAAATTTGATAAATTATTAGAATATACCCAACAACCCGGTGATAGATATAAACAACTATCTAACAATGAAAAAATATTAGATAACAATGTTGAAAATATTAATAATAAAATCAATAATTTTTTTAGAAAATTTATCTATAATTCAGAAAACAATACATATAGTAAGATATTAGAAGGTGGCGATAACAAAGATTTTACTATAACTAATTTAGAATTAAGAGTAAAACATACTAAAATTATTAGAGAAGAATATAAAAAAGGTAATAAAATTATAAATTTATTAGGTAGCCCTGGTATTGGAAAAACTACTTCGCTCATTAGCTTATTATATGAGATGGATAACTTCTGTTTAATTTATTTATCAAGTAGGAAAGCTGTTAATTTAGACATATTATCAAAAACAAAAGAAGATGTTAGTAATATATTTTCCAGTATTGAAAATAAAAAAATATATAATATTAATAAAGATATTAACACAACAGAGTATTTAGAAGATTTAATTGGATTAACAGTGAATAAGCAACTTAAAGATGAAAATCATATTCTTATTAGCAAACAAGATACAGCTGATTTAATAAACAATGCTTTAATTTTAAATGGCACTGATAATATTTCGTATATAACAAAAGAAGAACAATTTGAACTTAAAGATATAAATAATAGAATTGGGAAGATTAGTGAAAATGAAAGCCAAATAAATAAAATAGAATCAAACGGTTCTGTATTTGAATATATTAAAAATGGTATTAATGATGTTGTAGAGCATACAAAACATAGAAAAATTGTTGCTACAATGGCGCTACAGGGCTATTTTGGTGAAAATTCTTTAAAAAAATTATTACCTTTCTTAGAAATAATTTCAAATAAAGGTATTAAAAATGTTATTTTTATGACTGATGAATTAACAGGTGCAGAACAAACAAGTGAATTTATCAAAGATTTAATAAATATTTTATTTGAAGAAAATAGTAAAGGTGATATTATCCAAAAAAAAGAATATTATCAAGAAAATAATGAAAATATTTTGATTCCAACCGAACTCGATATTAGATTAATAAATGCAGACGCATCAATATCAACAGAAGAGGCATTAAGTAAATATTTATCTACTGGGTTTTCAAATTCTAAAATTCATTTTAAAAAATTAAATACAAAAGAAATAGAAAATATTCAAAAGTTGAATATTAATTCACCAGTATATGCAAAAAAACATAATAATTTAATAGTTAAAAATATTTCTTTAAATAATAATAATACTTCCATGGTAAATGTCAATTCTTATCCAGCTAAACAATTAAAAATAAATTATATCGTCAAAGACGCCGAAGATAAAGAATATGTTAATACAGTTGTTGCCATTAAAAAAGAAAAATTCGCCAATATGAAAAAAATTAAAGTCGAAGAAATAGAAGATATTTCTTCTTTTATACAATCACATAAAGATACAAACAAAAGTGTTTTATATTTTTTACAACATAAAGATAAACTAAAAGAAGTAAATGATTTGTTGTTAAAAAATTCTAAATTACTAGAAATATACAAAACTAGTGAAAATATTCAAAAAAATATCTTAATTATTGATAATAATACAATGGCAACTGAGGATGGTATTAAAAAATTAAAAGAATTAGATAATTATAGAATATTTTTAATAACATCAACTGCTTCACGTGGTATTAGTTTTAAGAACGTAACAAAAATATTAATAGATGTTCCTAACTTTGATATAGAAAGTCAGCTTAATGAAATAATACAAACTATCTATAGAGGTCGTGGGGGTAAATATGATAATAGTTTCAAAGAATTAAGTTTTTATTTAAAACAAACAAACGAAGATGATATTTTGAAAAAATTAGATTTATTACAAATAATATTTTTAATTGATGGAATGATTGATAGTAGAATTAAAGGATACTATAAAAGTTTTAAAGGTTCAGGTGCATTCAATATAATACCTAATGGATTAATGGGGCTAAGTAATCAAGATAATGGAAACTATAATACTGACTTTATAAACTCATTAAGTGAATTAAAAAAAGAACGAACGAATACAGAAGAAATTCAAAATATTCTAGAAGAAATAACTAATTTAACAAATCTTATTATACAATGGGAAGGTATAAATTCTGAGAATGAATATGTTAAAAATAATACAGATATAATAAAACAATTAAAAGATAACCTTTTAAGACCATTATCTTTAAGGTTTAAAAATTTAGATGATTATCAAAAAAAGTTAAATGTCGAAAATTATTATGATTTCTTTATTGAGTTTGAAAATGAAGGTCATTTATTAAATTTGAATACTGACTTAACTTTTAATATAAAAAATCAATTAATTAATCCAGTATATTTGAATTCTTTAAGTCTTAAAATAAAAAAAATAGAGGATTTTTCTATATTTCAAAAACCTAACTATAAAGCACATTTAAAAAAAACTATTGAGGTGGTAAATATTTTTTTAAATAATAATAAAGGTAGGGGACACCAGATAAAATCGGATATTTCTAATTCTTTTCAAGTTTTATTTATGATTGATTTTTTTATTTTTTTTAGGGAAGAGATATTGAATAATAATAATTTACCAAATTACGATGATATAACAATGTATATGAAAGGCTATGGAGAAGAATATTTTAAGAATAAGAACCCAATTTTACCAGTTGCTTCTAAAAGAATAAAATACGAAAATAATATACCTTTTATTATTTACAAAAGTTCATTTATAAATGATTCTATAAATGAAAAATATAATAAAAATTATATTAGTAATATTAATGCAATTATATTTATGAATATAATCAATTCAAGTGTTTAGCCTATTATTCTTTCTTTAATTTTAGTATTGTAAAAATAAAGTGCTACAAACATAGCTGTTGTATTTATTGTTATCATAGAAATTAAGAAACCATCTAAACCATAATATTTTGTTGCAAAATAAGGTATTAAGGCCATAGTTAAGTTTCTAGTAAAACCAACAACACTAGCATATTTAGCTGTTTTTAATGCATAAAATGCAGTATGTATATTACCCATAATACCTGTAATTAAACCGGATACTAGAAATACTATCCACATAGTTCTAAATATTTCTATTGCGCTTTCACTTTCTAAGAACAATCCCCCAATTTCTTTTCCAAAAAATAGTGCGAATATAATCAATGATACAACTATTGCTATAGTTAGTTTATATCCTAATTTAAAAATATAATAAACGCCTTCTTTATTCTTAGCACCATTATATTTACTAATCAATATAGAAGAAGTAGAACTAATAGCCATAATAAAAGCTAATAAAACAAGTTCTATCCTTGTTATAGCTGCATAAGCAACAATAGTATCAAGCGATAATTGAAGAATTGCAATATTCAACATCATAAATGCTATTGGAAATACTAAACCACCACCCATTAAAAAATGTGCTGATAATTTAATAATCTTAAAAGAAATTATTTTTAATTTAAGAACATTTTTAGTATATATTTTTAATAAGCCTTTTTTATTAAGGAAATATGCAAGTATAATAGTTTGAAGTATAAAAGCCAAGACTGTTGCAAGAGCTGCACCTTCCATTCCTAATGGTTGTAAATATCCTTCTACGCCAAATATAAAATAATAGTTTAAAACACTATTTACTGCTAATGTAAATATAACTATTTTACTTTTTAAAGAAGCCATACCTGTTGTATTCATTACTTTTGAATATACAGACGTAATAGCTATAAAAGGTATTGAATATATCCATACATCAAAATATTCTTTCATATATAAAGATACATTACCAGGACTATCGAATAAAGATAAAATGTTATCACCAAAAATTAAGAATAACAAAAATACTATTAATGAAAAAAGAATAGATATAAAGAAACCGACATAAATTTTCATTTTCAAACGTTCCTCTAAACCAGCACCGTAAGCGTGAGACAGATTAATACCTAAACCACTAGATAATGAACCTATTGCCGCTAATATAAAGATAACGAAAGACATTACTAAACCTAGACCAGCTAATTGTTCTTCACCCATTACTGCTATAAAGAAAGAATCTATTATAGAGAAAGCACTATTTGCAGCTATTGTAAAGAATATTGGCCAAAATATTTCAAAATATTCTCTGTTAGTATCAGTATTATTATTTAATGTCAATTTATATACCTTTGTTTTAGTCTTTATATTATAAGATATATAAATTATATTAGTGAATTATATAACGTCTCACATAGAAATATTTAATTTTTTATTTATGATGTAATCATTTATGTCTATATTTTTTACATATTCATTTATATTATTTAGTTTGTTTTGTACTTTTTTATTAAACATACTATAAATATTAAAATTAATTTTATACTCGACTGTTTTAGGAAGATAAATTCTAATAAAATAAATAGATATTATACTACCTAATAACAAATGAATGTAGGAAATAATATACATTTTTAATAACAATATATCATTATTAAAAATAAATGTATTTAGTATTAGAAAAAATGATATTATCAATAATATATAATATTTTGTAAATTTTTCTCTTATTGAAAGTCTATCAGTAATATCAAATAACGAATTACTAATAATATTATACCACTTATTATTTTTATTTTTTATTGAAAGACCTTCTGACACTGGAAGATAGTTTATGACTTCTTCTTTGAAATTTTCTATCATCTCATCTTTTTTTTGCTTTATTTCCATATAAGCTTTATCACAGTCTTCTTTTCTAACTACCGTGTTAGATTTAATAATTCGCAAGTTTTTTTCAGGCTCTTCTTTTCTTAACTGTTCTTTTATTTCCTTTTGTGTTTGTGCTGGCTTTATTTTCAATCCATATATTTCTATTTTACGGAATCCTTGGCGTTCTATAACATTAGGATGATTCTTCTTTTGTTTCACAACTTTTATTGTTTCGATATATTGTTTCGTATCCATATTTATATCTTTATCTATAATTTTAGTTGAATCTAAATTATCAACAGCTTTAAATTCTCTTTCTATTGTATGAAATTTATTTTCTATATTATCTATTTCTTTTTCTTGATTTATCTTATTTAATGCATTGTCTATTTCTGTTATTAAAGTCGTTATATTATAGTTATATAAATTAGTATTTTTACTTGATAATCTTTTATTTAATTTGTCTCGCATGAATTCCAATTTTTTTTTGTATTTTTTGTACATTTTTTTTCCTTTTCATATAA
>Ga0256824_10000504_pt1 | contig 15143 bp, 18 predicted proteins | sample CV67metaG_FD_191570 | JGI IMG/M metagenome (GOLD analysis project Ga0256824, IMG submission 191570) | Hydrothermal vent microbial communities from East Pacific Rise, Pacific Ocean - CV67 | ecosystem: Environmental > Aquatic > Marine > Hydrothermal vents | place: Pacific Ocean: East Pacific Rise...
AAGCATGGAGATTCTCTAGAAGTAATTCCTGTTAAGGAGAATGTAGCAAGTGAGCAATTAGCACTTGTTACACATGCATGGTTGTCACATCCAGAAGCTAATCCTAAGCCACCAACTGAACATGAATTATACGAGAAAAGGAAAAAAGAACATGAGTAAACCAGAATTAAGACAATATCAAAAAGACGCAATAGAACAGATAGAAGGAGCGATGGTATTCGGGTCAACCGAGATATCACTTAACGGTCCGACATCGTTCGGTAAAACAATTACCATGGCTCAATTTATCAAAGACCAGGTTGATCTTGGACGCAGTGTTGTATTCATGATGAACCTTACTGCACTGGTTGAACAAACAATGGACACACTCAAATCTCTACATGTACCATACAAGGTCGTAGCAGCCGAATTTGACGGCTTAGAGTTCGATCACCAAGCCAAGGTAACGATTGCTATGCAACAGACCTTATATGCTCGCCTACATCCAGCTGAAAAAAAAGATGGAAAGAGAAACAAACCAATAGAACCGCCTAAGTGTGATGTGCTTGTTGTGGATGAATTTCACAGAAGTTTTAGAACCGACACAATGGAGGCTGTAAAACATAAGCTTAAGCCAGAAGTTATAGTTGGAGTCTCAGCTACGAACTACGACGAGAAAGGTTATGCACTTCAAGGTGTAGACATTATCGAGACAAAGACCGTAAGACAACTTACCGATGATGGATTTCTGACACCACTTAGAGTATATTCCGTAGAGTTCGCAGAACAGATGGATTATACAGAAGCTGGTTCTGGAGAATATTCAGAACAATTCCTAAATGGAAAAATAAACAACGATGAATTCAACGAACATATCGTAAATGCTTGGCATAAGATTGCCAAGGGAAAGAAGACTATTGCCTTCTGTACCGGTATCGAGCATTCAGAGGCCCTAGCAGAGAATTTTAGAGCTTCTGGAGAAGAAGCCTATGCTTATCATAGCAAGATGACAAAAAAGCATTCTAGGGCCATTATGGACAAGTTTAAAAAAGATGGAGGAATCTTATGTTCTGTCGGGAAAGTTCTCGTCGGATTTGATGATCCATCTATCGAATGTGGTATTGCAGCAAGACCAACAAGAACAAGACGAGTTTGGCAACAAGCATGTGGAAGAATGATCCGCTTATTCGAGGGAAAGAAAGAGGCAATCTTACTCGACTGTGCTCAATGGACATCAGAACATGGATTCTATGATGATGACTACCATGCTCCAGACTATGGAGACAAGGAAGGACTAAAGAAAGAAAAAGAAAAAGCTGCAATTCAAGTTATGCCAACAATCGTAGCAGAAGAACCAACCCTTGTTGACAGAAACATTGTACTCAAGAAGGTTGAAGAACTTGATGCTAAACGTAAACAGATTCCAGAATTACAGGTCAAGGATTTGATAGCTATTTACGAAACATCACAGGAACCTCTTGAGATACTTCGTGTTGCATTCGAGATGAATAGACGCAAGACTGGAACCACATACACAAGAGCAAATGTAGAATGGATCTCTGAAGAGTGGGATACAATGATCAAGAGATTTCCACAGTATCACACCAGACTACTTAAGACTCTTAGAACCATGGCAAAGAACAAAGTGTCTGGAGGAAAGAAGCTTGCTGCACTACACTATTCACCAGAATGGCTAATGGAACAATCTCCATATAGAGACTATACGGAACCAGACTCAGTTGATGTCAGCGATGAAGTTGCAGGACAGTATGAACAGTATGATGATCTGGAGGTGCCATTTTGATTACAGCATTCGAGAGAGATGAGAGAGAAGAGTTCTATTACCGCTCATTCAGACACCTAACGGAATTATATGGAAAACGACCAACTCATGAAGAGATGCTTATGTATGTGGCACTAATTCTTAAGGAAGACCCTATAGAATTATCAATTGCATTATTAAAACTAAAACAAGGAGAACAGCAATATGAAAGAGCAAACTACTTCGTCGATGACGATAGAGCAATGGCAACACTTCGAGACGAAATACAAGCAGGCGATTAAAGACGACAAAACTTCATTCAACTTTATGGACAATGAAGTTCTTGTAACTTACGCTAAGTACCTACTCGAATGGAAGGGGAACCTATGAAACTTGGAACACTAGATGTCGGAGTTTGGTTCATGATGAACCATAAATGGTATAGAATTAAATACGTTGGAACCAAGAACGTAAAGGCAGAACAGATAGGCTCACCTAAAGAATACACATTCAGTATAGACACAGAAGTGCATAAACAATAAACCACAGGGCATTGAGATACTGAATGTAATATTTTAGTACCTGGGTTTCTGCGGAGTTTCCCGGCGAAAAATAAACAGATACTTTTGTAAGTCCCTAGTGTATTTCTAATTTGGTTGTATTTGACATGCAACTTTCCTTTCATGAACCGTCATTTGCCTTATTCAGATGACGGGGATTAATGCCTCTCTGTATAGAGAGAGAGAGAAGAGAAGAGAAGAGAATTTACAAGAGAAGAGAAGGAAACCGTAATGTGACCGTACTGTGACCTTAAGGTTTATATCAAAAACCGTAATGTGACCGTACTGTTACCGTACGGGTATGTACCAACTATTTACCCGTTATGGGCCGGCACTGACGTGCCGGGAACCTAGAACCAACAACACACTACCCTCTAAGACTAAAATGATATAATTTCATATCGAGTTTAGAAAAAGTAAGTAGGTAAGCATCCTGTGGCGGGACGCCTACTTACTCTTTGTGAGCTTGAAAGTCCCGCCACGACTTCAAATACAACAACTCACCAATACAATTAAAACTTTGTGGCGAACAAAGGTAAGCAATGAACAAGAAGATTCTAAAATCAATATTGTCACAATTCGATTGTGTAAATGTTGAATATGAACCTGAAGACTATATTAGTTTTTCAGCACTAGGTAAAGCTAACGGATCTGTAAGATTTAATCTCATATTTGACTACAGCAAATCAGGTAATGCAGTCAAGTCAAGAGAACTAACAATCAAGAATCCACAAGTAGCAATCAAAGTATTTGAAACACTACTATGGGGAAGAAGAGCACAAGAAAGTGAAACCAACGACTTCCTTGAAACAATGCTAGTTGGAAAAGATAAAGAAGGAAAATCAGGATGGTAGTAAAAATTATAGCCGGAGAAGGACAAGATCTAGAAGAAATTTTCATGGATAATGTAAAAACAATTACAAAAGTATGGGACGGAGCAGAAATCATGGATAGAGATGATGTAGTTACTCACATAGCTGATCCAGAAGGTGCACTGATTACAGTATTCACAGACAACGGAGTTCAAATAGAACCTACACCCACACAAATAGGAGAATAAAATGGTAAGCCAAACAGAAGAAAAAAGAGGAAGAGCTGATATATTATATACAGCTCAAATATTCAGCACAAAAGACTATGACATGTTTAGCCCATATGTGGGACAACCAAAGCAACGTGCAGAATTGAACGCAAATAACATCTCGAAAACAATGATTAGAGATGGAAAAAATATGGAACCAATTGTCATCAATGATAACTTTGAAATACTTGATGGTAATACAAGATTTTACGTAGCAAAGAAATACAACTTAAACCTTGTGTTCAGAATGAGAAGAGATGATATTGTATCTGATGAAGAATATGCTAAAGAAATTAATATATCTCAGAAGAAAATGTCACAACTAGAGCTACTAGAAATGTTCTCAAATCTTAACAAAAAAGAATACGTAAGACTTTATTCATTCATGAAGACAATAGACAGAAGAGTGACACTAGCAATGCTAACAAAGATAGAACCGAAGCTTACGAGTAAGAAAATTAAAAATGGAGACATTCAGCCAGTCAACTACATATCTCTTGGAAGAAAAGTTAGAACAGTAATGTCAATCCATGAAGCGTTCGGGAACAAGCAGGCAAGCCTAAGTGCACTGTTCGGAGAAGTAGGTGCTGTAATGAACATTACTAGAGAAGGCAAAACCATCATGAGTCCAAAAAGACTAATAAGTAAGATCAAGAAATATGTAGATGCAATCTACAAGACGATGGGTGTAAACAAAATAACAGATAGACCAAACATGAGAAGATTCTTTGAGACAGCATATAACTACAACGAGAAGAAGACACATGTAGACATCTACAGACAATACGATGTAGAATAATGAGATTAGAAGACGAAATATTTGAATATATTAACGCACGCTCAGACAGAACACTAGATCCACATATGGTAAATACCATGATCTACTGGTTCTTATCTGTCGTGGTAAATAAGAAAAAGAGAACAATGACCATAGGTCATAACTCTATGCTTATGAACTACTATGGCTTAGTCTTTGCTAAATCAAACAGTGGTAAATCATATATACTTGGACTACTGCTAAAACTATTTGATGACAAGGCATATGCAGATATGCTGTTGGCATTATTTAACTCAAGAACAGAGGCATTACCAAATGGAGACCAAACAGATACAGCGTTACAACGTAAATTCATTAAGGCTTTTCCTCCGATTAAGAAGGATTCAACGACTCAAGCAATTCATAAGGCTGCAGAGGCTATTGGAACAGCCGCTCACACCAACGGGAGCTTCAACATCTACTCGGATGAATTCTTTGCTAATGCATCTGAACCAATCCTTGACATGCTTGTTGAAGGACATGATGGAATATACAAAGCACCCATGATCAAAGGTAAGAAGGACGAAGAGTTCCTTGAATACAATGACATAGATGGCTTGACCACTAATGTACTAGGACTCTCATCTGTTGCTGCAATCATGAAGGATCAAAAACGTCTGTCTACTTTCATCGGGGAGATGGAGAGAGCTTGGTTCAAGAGAAGCTTCGTGTACTTCAACGATGCATTCAAGCCTGAAGCAAGAGATGAACAGTTAATTCATGTACCTGTACTCAGTGCAGAGCTGAACCACCTACTTGACATGTCAAGAGATGCTGTTCAAGAATGCCCAGAAGAAATAACACTTAGTGAGACAGTGATGGTTCTATTTAACAAGAAACGAAAGGAATATATTAATGGAACCAACACAAGTAGATTTGCCGGACTTCTTGACATATATAAAACTGCTAAACTCGCAGGAATTCTGGCATGCTCCAACTTCCGAACAACAGTCGATGATAAAGATTGGGACAGAGCAGTTAAATTCGATGCCGAATCGTTCAAACATTCAGAAGAATTCTGCTCACTTGAACATCCCCACATTAGAGTGTATGCAGAAGTTAGCAAGGGAGCACAGAATGAACATGAGCTTGTTGAGAGCGGAATTATGCCTGGTGCCAAAAATAAACGTGCTGACATCCTTGAACTTGTCAACCAGATGGCGTACACTAAAAATAAACGATTCGTTGTGGCAGGAGATAAGATTCGGAAATTCAGCATAGTTGACCTAGAGGTAAACAAACTAGACAAGATGATAATCTCAACGGCAGCAAAGATCTCAAACAAGCCTGAAATGGAAATAGACTTCCGTTCACAAGAGGTTCCATTCTTCGATGCTGAAATGAGCGTTGAAGGCTTATTAAAGTCACAGGTACAGTCTTACTGTCTGAATCATTTTGAAGCCACTGACAAGGCTCCTAATGGCCATAGAAAGAAAGAGTATGTAATACCTGGACAGAACATGATAGCATTCGACATAGATGAAGGAATGACTATTGAAGATATGGTGCAAATACTTGAACCATATCAGTATTTATTGTATACTACTAAGTCCCATAGGAAGGAAAAAAATGGAGTCGTTTGCGACAGATTCAGAGTTATTATCCCAACAAAAACTACGTTCTATGTTAACCCTGAAGAACACAAGGGGCTCTACGAGAATATATCACGAGTACTCGAAATACCTTCATATGATGTTGCAACTAGGAATCAAGGACGTCTATGGTTCGTCGCTCCAAATGGGGAGATTACCAAGAAATCCACAGGGGATCTACTCGATGTTAGATGCTGTATTCCAGAGACAGAAGTCTCAGAGCACATCATACCGAACATTGAAGGTCTTGATCTCGATGAACAAGACAGACGCATTGCTGGTATGCAGAAATTCGTACTCATCAACGGCGTTGGAGGCAATAGGAACAATGTCATCTTTAGACTGGCTAAGTTCGTCAAAGAACTTAATGGAAATGTTGAAGAGACAGTGTATTCCACAAACAACATGCTTTTGGAACCATTGGCTGAAACTGAAATCAGAACAATATTACAAAACATATAATATAAAATGGAGACCAGATGATAGTCGGAGAACAATATGAATGCGATCACCTACCAGGTGAGACAATGACTGTGGTAAGGATGTATAATCCAAGACTAGGGACTATACGCTCAGAGAATAGCCATAAGGAAATTCTCTTTGCTAAAGAACCACATGATGAACCACACTTATGTCTAGCACATATATCAAAAGCACATACAGAATTAAAAAAGAAGGAGGCAAAACTATGGTAATAATAGAAGATGAACTAGAAATTACAAGACAAGATATCGCAGAAGCAAATGATGCAGATCACCTTGAAAGACTTATAGAGTCTAGAATGCATGAAAGCATATGCAACAAGATGAAGGAAAGCCTGAAAGAAATGTCATTGCTTGACATAGAACCTAGAGACAGTGGAGACTTTATAGTCAAAGCATCAGTGGTTCTGGATACCCAGCAAAACATTTTGACAGCACTTCAGATGCTATCAACTAAACTATACGACGACTACGACTTCACTGAGAACCAAGTAGAAGAAGTACTAGCTGTATTCACACAAAACACAGAAGGATTTTAAGATGGAAAATCAACATAAAAAAATTAAAGGCTATCGTGACCTAAGTCAGCAAGAAATTGATGACATGAATGAGTCGAAAGAATTAGCTGCACAGGTAGGAACACTAATTGAGAAACTATACACGATAGAATCTATCGACAAGAGATGGCTATCTATTGCAAAAACAGACCTACAAAAGGGCTTCATGTCCATGGTTAGAAGTATTGCACAACCGGAGAGTTTCTAATGAGTTATGGATTATCAAGTGCTACGGACTGTAGAGAGACAAAGGCTGGATTGAAAGCATCAATAAAGGAAAGAAAAAGAGCAATGGAGGAATTCATTTCTCTTACAAATAGACTAGACATGAACTGGGAAGCAAGAGCACAAGCCGTTGGTTCACTAGCTATGGACATAAGAAGTATGAAAATTAGACTTAAAAGCATAAGAAGGGAACGCAATGTCAAGAAATAAAAAAGTAGTACTCATCAATGGTGGTTCCGGTACAGGTAAGACATATGCAATTAAAAACCTCATCAACACAGAGGGGGACAAGGTTGCCTACATTAACCTGGACGGAAAGACTCGTCTTGGTTTTAAAGGTAAGTCAAAGATTGCTAAATTTATCACACCCAAAGATCCATTAGAAGTGAACCAGGGTGTAAGGGCAATAGAAGAAGATCCTAATATCGAGTATGTTATCATTGACACTTTATCATTCTACATGGATCAACTTGAACAGAAACATGTGATCTTTGAACATGACTCTCAGGGAGCATGGGGAAAAGTTTACGCAGCGTCAGTTAAAGATCTGCTACACTTTGCAATGAACCAGTCTTCCAAGTCATGGATCTTCATGTCACACACACAAGAAGGGGAGGTGAAGAATTTTGTTACACCAACTAAATCATACGCCAAAGGAGCCGTTGGGAGACTTGGGGTTGAAGCCTACTTCGACACAGTTTTATACACCAACGTCTTTGACAGCGACGAAGCAGAAGACGGGGTTGGTTATAGATTTCAAACAAGAAAGACTAAAGAATCTAGAGGACTTAGTGTTAAATCCCCAGAAGGAATGTTTGAAGACGTCTATACCACTAGCAACGACATTATTGAAATCTTTCGGGCTATAGACGCTTACGACGAAGAAGACTAGAACTACCCGCCGCATTGGCGGTCTACAAGTATATGCTGGAGGAGGTCAGACTATGGCTCTAAATAACAACAAAGGAAGTAAGATGAAGATTTTACGTAGTTGGCAACCAGTGCTGTTATTCGGACTGATGCTCAGCGGCTGTGCAAGTGAGGGCCCTAATTCAATGGGTTCACATGGCAAAGAGAGCTTGCTCTCTGAAAACAAGATCGAGGGATTATATCTCTTTAAGATAGAAACGAACCAGAATGTAATCAATGTTCATTCGGGTAACGATGCAAAGGTGTCAATATGATTAAGTTAATTCTAGCAACACTGTTTGCATTCGCAATGGTGGCCTGTGGAAACATTACAGGTGACACAGCAAACTATGACCAATCTGGTCAGAACAACAGCTACACTTTCAATGAAGGTGATAGAGACTATGGTTCCGGGACTGTACTGGTTTGTGATGATGCAAACTGTTCAGTAATGGTTGACGAATCTGGTAGAACCATCACTTCAAGTGACGATGAAGCTGAAGCAGGTGATGCTATTGTAGGTGACTATGATGCTTCATATACACAATCAGAATGTAATGCAGCAGGATTTTTCTATTGCACTATTGAAGATAAATGTCTGAACCAGAGAGTAGATGATTCATCTAGCTCTTGCTCAAGATAAAAGGAACAATATGAAAAAAATACTATTAGCACTATTGCTAACAGCAGGACTATACGCAGGTAATACTGCGGTAGAACTAGACGATGGAGTAGTATACACAAAAGAAAATGTGTCAGGATATGCAGGTGCTGAATACTATGTAGGAGTACTTGGTTCAATCAACCAAACATCTAAGAGAATGTCAGAAATGAGCTTTCTAGGACATGGTGGAAATGAATTTACAAATGCAGGTCTTGGACTTAACGCAGCAATCAAACTCATTGAGTATGACAATGTGGATACTTACATTGAAGCAAGAGTTTTAAAAAGCTTCTTCATGGAGGAATCAGAGTACATAGATACTGAATCGTGGGGACTATACCTGAAACCTAAGTTCACAATTCTTGAACATGTTAATCTTTATGGACTACTTGGTGTAGCACATATTAAATATACAGCAACAAAATCAGGTGCAGACTTCTCAGGAAGTGGAGTATCTGGTGGAATTGGTGTAGAAATTGACGGTAGAGAAGATATAGGATTCACTGTTGACTATGTAGTAACTGGAGACAGTGTAAACCTATCAATACTAGGTGGAGAATCTATTCACTCAGCTATTACAGTTGGTGTAATATATAGGTTCGACTAATAGAATGGCATTGGTTATAGCGTTGGGGATTCTCGGCGGCCTTGTAAGTCCATTGTCTACGTAGGGGAAAGACTATAAATTAGCCCGTAATAGCTCCTGGCATCAATGCGGAGGGTAAACAAACTAGAACAACTCTATAACAAAAGTCCTACTCCAATAGGCAAACACAGTTAAAGACCCGTAATAAAACCGACGGATGCAATGCCTACACTGATAAAGTAGAAGCATGATAGACCGGTTACTGGGCGAATTTTTATGTAAACAGTTTTTCAAGCTTGATAATAAACCTGTTACGCTGATGAACCTGGGTAGAACAGTAAACTCTACCCTCCAATATAGATTACCTGGCAACTAGAGGAAGTAGTTGTATCCCGTTGCGGAGTAGAGCAGTGGTAGCTCGCTAGCCTCATACGCTAGAGGTAAATTGTTGCGGATGGGAGGCATAGAGTTCTCGCCAGCTTCATACGCTGGATAAGATAGGTGCGATACCTATATCCGCCACCAAAATACGCACCTATGCGAATAAAATAGGGAAACTACACCCTGTGTAGGAAATAATTTATTTTTTGACTGCCAGGAAAGACTGGCACCTATGGGTTCAACAGGACTGAAATATGTTTGAGGACCCACCAATAAAATCAGTTATGATTGAATAACACGTCTAGTTATGTAATTATTATTTGACTTGTAGGAAAGACTACTGAACCCTGATGAACTTGGTGTCCATTAGGGGTTGTTGAGGGGTAGCATAGCGGTAATGCAACGGTTTTTGGTACCGTAGACCTGGGGTTCGAATCCCTATCCCTCAGCCATGGAGTATTGAGAGAGTGGCTTAATCTAACAGGTTGCTAACTTGTCGTACAGAAATGTACCGTTGGTTCGAATCCAACATACTCCTCCACATAGGGCAGTTAGCTCAGTGGTAGAGCATTCCGCTCATAACGGAACGGTCACTGGTTCGACCCCAGTACTGCCCACCACACAGAACCAGCAACATACGATTATGATAGTTGGGCCTGATGAAAAACACAAAGGAGATAATCATGGCAGAAAGCATGTTATCGAAACTCGGAATCGGAAAAGATGTAGTAGCTAAAGTAGAAGCTCAAGAAGTAAGCGAAGGTAGTGCAATACCATCTGGAGTATATGATGCTGCAGTAGATCAGGCATTCATTCGCAAAACTCAATCTGGAGCAAACCAACTTGAGGTTGACTTTATCTTAGAAGGCGGCAAGACATTCCACTGGAGTACAAACGTACTATCAGGTGATGAGAAAGGTAATAAGTCTACATGGACTGTTACTGAAAAGCACAAATGGAACCTTGCTAATGGATTCAAACTTGGACAAGAGGTAACTCTACCAGGCGTAATTGAAATGGCATCATTCCTAACAGCTATTGACACACTAGATCCAGGTGGAGTAGAGGGTAAAGCTAAATATAAAGATGAGCAAATTGATGCACTTTGTATGACCGGTGTACAGGGAAAAAGACTTAAGCTTGGTGTGAACCAGGAAGAGTCATTATTTAATGGAGATGTGTTCATCAGAAATGCAGTTAAGTACTGGATGGATGCAGACGGAAAGAATAAAGAGGGTAAAGCTATCGAAGAGAGAGCTAGAAAGAACCTCGAAAAGAACCCGCTTAAGAAGCTTAAGATCAAGGGTGGTGCATCTGTAGGTACTCCTGCTGCAACAACTGCAGCACCTGCTGCGGGATCTGGTTGGTAAGCTATGGGAGAGGAGCACAAGATAGAGTTTATCTTTGTCCCTCCCTGCTTCGGCATTAGAAAACCAGAACTAGTAACGCTTAACAACGTTACGAAGTGGTGGAAATTCTTAAAAACGAAAATCAAGGATGAGTTCAAAGCTGAACTATCAGATTGGAGTTTACCAACCTGGGAAGAAAACCCGTATACCAAAGCTGAAATAGAATATACAATTCTACGAAACAATGGTTTTAAATTGGACAGCGACAATTTGGCCTTCACCTATAAGTGGCTTCAAGACCTTCTGGTTGAGAATAGCTACCTCATAGATGATGACCATACAAAAGTGATTTTAAATCCAACCCTTCTACATGTGGAGGGTTCTGTCGAGACCTCTGTACGTGTAGTAATAACACTTAAGGAGAGATATATTATGACAGTAAGTGAACTTAAAAACGTAGTACATAATCTACAAAAAGATCTTGATAATGTAGACGGAGATGGACATAAAAAGCCATCTTCAGCTAGAGTTCGCAAGGCACTTGGAGAAATAAAGAATGCTACGCCTCAATTAAGACGTGACCTAGTTGAACTAGATAAGAAATAGTCATGCAGTTTATGAAGGATTTAACACAAGCGGTGTTGGTTCTGATTGCTGCAGCAGTAGTATTTTCTGTAGGGTTTTACTTAGTTACTTTTATAATACCGTTACTTGTAGTTGTCGGAGTGATAGCTGCAATAATGGCAATAATAAAAGCTGATAGGGAGAGTTGATCTCTCCCATTCATTTATTGAATAACATCAAAGTTAAGAACATTTGTAGGAAGAATAGTTCCAACACCAATTAGATCACTAAAGACATTATTTATAAATTCTTCTTTCGTGATGTAATTAGAACCAACTATGTGATACGGAGTGTGACCTGGCTCTAGACCAAATGCCTCAGCAAGAAACAACGATCCGAAGAACGTAAGCGGATTGTGTCTTGCTAGGTTCAAGATTACTCTCTGTATTCTTGCACTATACGATACGAATGGTGTTATAAAGAATCTACCTGTGCCATCAAGAACCATTGGTGGTGCGAATGTATAATCTGGCATAAAGTCAGAAACCATTTGATTCAGCAATGCAATTTCTTCATCATTCATGTCAGCTTCTGTTTTTATAGAAGGACCTCTCTTCTTAATGCTTTCATATGACTCTGTAGATAAAGATCCATTCTCATGCATAGACTTGGCATACTCTACACCAAGCTTATTCCAGTTTGCAATAATATGATCACGATATATAATTCTTGACATTGCATCCGGATATGTTGTAGCAACGGAACCAAGACGAGTTAGGGTAGATGAAGGAGAGGCAAAGAATTCAGATAGATATTTTGCAACATCTTCATCTTTCTTTATCTTACCTATTCTCTCACCCATTATTGAAAGCTCTTCAGCTATAGGACCAAAGTTACCTTCTTTGTCTATCATTCCAGCAAGCTTACCAAAGAGATCTTCTACATTCCATCCAAATTTAGAGAAGGCAACAACAGCTTTATGTATATTGTTAGCTTCTCCTGTTGTGTTGTCATGAGTAAGCTTGTTAAATACCTTATCAATGTTACGCTGCAAACCAGTAATTGTGTCATAGTCTCTAGATATAATATCTGTAGTCAGTGATTGCATTACTCCAGCATTCATTGCCCCCATAAGTGGATGAGAAGCAAGCTTCTTCTCTACTATCTTAAGCTTATTCTCTGCAGATTTTGAACCACCTCTCGCCTGTATAGTAAGATCTACTTGTTGAGCTTTCAGCTTAGACATAGAACTCATCTGCTTAATGTTCTTTCTCCATCCATTTATTATAGTGACCGGAGATACACCATACGACATGAGAAGAGTAGTTGTTGATATCGCATCAAGAGTAACCTTTGCTGGGTTAACTATAATCATATGTATTTTCATTAGTGATATGGCTTGAGTAACTATCTCAAATGCCTTCTTGAGCTGTGGATTATTTGCAAAAGGAAGTGCTCTCTTATATCCAACTATCCATGGAGATATATCTTTACGAACAAGAGATATATCTGAACCAAACCCTTTTACATTACTAAGTTTTGCCGGTATAGGCTTGAATCTCTGTTTCACTTCAGCAGGAAGGCTACTATAGGTAACGCCCTTTTCAAGCGTTATGAACCAAGGTTCATCTTTTCCACGCTCAGTAGAGAACTTTATAGCTGCATCGAGATCTTGCTTGTTGTCTTTGCGAATGAGTGCTTTGAGATTTTGATTCTCTACTATCTCATCTCTTATTGCCTGAGTTTCACGTATCTTTTCGATATGTGCATATGAACGCAACAGTGTATGAGCTGGATTCTGGATAAGACCAAGTTTCTTCTTTGCTGACATAGGAATTACAACCTTATATGTTGTGTCTTTACCAGTACCAAACTTGATTAGATTCTGCATCTTGCCTTTAGGCTTAAATCCTTTTGGCATGAATGTATCGGTATTTCCATAGTCTATGTTGGTTCCGAAACCTTCCTGGAACTGCGTATCTCCAGTCTTCCTAGCCATCACAGCATATCCGTGGTTGTCTTCTGGCTCAATCAACACTTCCCACTCATTACCAACATCAAAAGAACCATTCTTCATATCTTCCTCAGCAACAACTTGCATTTGGAATGGCTCATCATAATACTCAAGAGTCATGTTTCCACGGAACTTCTTCTTATCGCCAGACTCATCATATGCATCAAGGGTAGTTCTATGTAGAGCTAGAGATGTCTGAGCTAGTTTCTCGAACAGTTCAGATCTATTCTCTCTTATGTCCATAAGAATGTCTTGTGCACTTTTAACCTTTTGAAGTGAATACAATGCAGACAACTGTTCAACATTTGCTATTCTTGAGGATGTAGTACCTTCTTGGTATATATTGTAGTAATCACCAGTTGCTTCACCATCCATATATAGGTTTGCAAAGTTCTTAGCAGTTTCCACATCATCTTTTGGTGCAATACCCTCAAGTCTTGATATCTCTTTGTTTATACTAGTAGTTCCATCTGCAATATCAAAGAGTATACCGTCATGTCTAACAAGACCAAATATTGGAGCAAGTGCAAACATATCATTTAATTTTATTACATCATCTTTGCTCATTCCTGACATCATGTTGTCTAGCTTTGTAATCTCAGTTGATGTTATCTTACCGTGGTTCTGATTTGCTTTTTGAAATATTCTTGCCATCTTGTGCATGATATCTCTTTGCTTTAGGCTAGAAGGAACAAGATAATTCTTGATTTCCTGCATAGTCTCGCTGTCCCATACATCGGTAGTTGTCTTACGCATGTCTCTATAGATACTTGATACTTCAGAAAGCTTCTTGTCTACTGCCTTAGCACCTAGCTTAGCAATCGACTGTGCTTTCTCTCCAAAGTGTTCATACAGTAGGTCAGCAACAAGTGAGTTGGACTCTCTTATCATTGAAGATATAGGATCTGAACCAACATAACTTGAGTCAGCATTCTGATCATACTTCAGGGCCTCTTGAACTTTACTTCTACCTTGAGATCTAGTCTGCCCAGCATCAAGAGTACCATAGTCTTTTATATCTCTCTTCTTTGTATTTCTGGTTACTGAGTCATTACGCTTTATGCCGGCAGCCATAATTCCGTGAACAGCTTTCTTGAGCAACTGTGAATCAAGATTCTTGTCTATAACATCCTTTGAACTTACTCTTGAGATTCTTTTTTTAATCTCATTCCACAATCTAACAACTGCTGTCTTCATTTTAGAACCGGTATTCTTGTTAGTATATTTATCTATAATTGCATATATCTCTTCCGCAGCTTGTGGCTCTGCAATAAGTATTGCTTCAAGCTCAGCTATCTGCTCAATCTTTGATGGTCTAGTTAATGCGTACTCAAGTCTTTCTGCACCCTTAGAACCATCATTCTCAATGAAGTCCATAAATCCTTTCTTGCCAAGCAAGTTAGCAACAACTTTTAAATATTTAACATTGTTGTCCTTCTTCCCTGGTGCTGAGTTGATGTATGCTGCAGTACTAAAGTGTACAATCTCATGAGAAACTGCTTCCTCTTCGGAGAGTCCAAGCATGTGTGCTCTATCCTCAGAAGCTACAATTACCTTATCTTCAGGTGTATAAGAAAAATCTTCACCTTCTTCAAGAACCTCATCCATATTATTGTTATCA
>Ga0256824_10000505_pt1 | contig 15139 bp, 12 predicted proteins | sample CV67metaG_FD_191570 | JGI IMG/M metagenome (GOLD analysis project Ga0256824, IMG submission 191570) | Hydrothermal vent microbial communities from East Pacific Rise, Pacific Ocean - CV67 | ecosystem: Environmental > Aquatic > Marine > Hydrothermal vents | place: Pacific Ocean: East Pacific Rise...
TTGTCTATCTTCATAAATTAAATCATTTGCATCTAAATTCGTTTGAATGGCGCATTCTTGACTTTTTTTACTAATTCTAATTTCTGTTTTACTACTCAATAAATGACTAGTTAAATAACCAAAACTGTCATTATAAATAGAAATACTTTTATCTACTAATTGATTGTTTTTTAGAAACCAAATTGTAAATTCATCTCCTTTACTCCAAGGTAATAAAGACCTATTAGTCGTTTTAGGATATCTTTTAATACTATATGTGGAAACCGAATTGGAAGGTAAGTCAATAAAATTCATAATACTAATTTTTTACAAAAGTAACCATATTACATCATGACTTCCAAAATATCAGTTATTATTTGGAATAATATACGTTATTATAAAATGGTCATCCATAAAAAATGAATGTGACTTTCCTTTCAAGTTCAAACTATTTATCGTTAGTTCTGGCAAAGAGATCACCTTTAAACATTCAGTAAACACATCATCCATTAAGAAAATATCATCACCATCAAACAATTTAAAAAATGCTTCTTTAATAGTCCATAATTGTGTTAAATCTTTCAAATTACTATAATTATCCTTAGGATGTAGAAATTTCGATTTGACTCTATTTATTTTTTCTGAAATTAATTCAATATCAATTCCTAATTCAATAGTTTCAGAATAAGCGATAACAATATAATTATGTGAGTGAGACATAGATAAAAACCCTTTATCTAAAATAGGTTTTCCAGTGGTTTTATAATTAAGTTTTTGAGTTTGATTAAATGTCAACCATAATACGCGAGAAAAATAAAATTCTAATTTTCTTTTCTCCGAACCAAACGCATTGAATTTTTCCAATTCTAAAGCATCAAACAGTGACAAATCCAAGTCATTTATACGGTCATTTGAATAGTGTAAAACTTTGACAGTTATTGGATTGTTTGTTAATATTTGTTTAATTTTATAACTCAAAATATAATTTTATTCTGCAATGTAAAAGTTGTTTTGTACTTTTGCACTATAATTATACGAAATTTTATCAAAACATGAGTAATACAACAGAAAAATTAAACTACAAAGTTGCTGACATTAGCTTAGCTGACTGGGGTAGAAAAGAGATTATTTTAGCTGAATCAGAAATGCCAGGTTTAATGTCTTTAAGAGAAGAATATAAAGAGGAGCAACCATTAAAAGGAGCTAGAATTGCAGGATGTTTACACATGACAATTCAAACTGCTGTTTTAATTGAAACGTTAACTGCTTTAGGTGCAGAAGTAACTTGGTCGTCTTGTAATATTTTTTCTACACAAGATCAAGCTGCTGCTGCAATTGCTGTAACAGGAGTTCCTGTTTTTGCTTGGAAAGGATTATCTGATGAAGATTTTGATTGGTGTATTGACCAAACAATTAAAGGTTTTGAAGGTGGAAAAGCTTTAAACTTAATTTTAGATGACGGTGGAGATTTAACAAATATGGTATTTGATAAATATCCTGAGTTATGTGCTGATATTAAAGGATTATCTGAAGAAACGACAACTGGAGTTCACAGATTATACGAAAGAATGAAAAATGGTACTTTAGTGATGCCAGCAATTAACGTAAATGATTCTGTAACTAAATCTAAATTTGATAACAAATATGGATGTAAAGAATCTTTAGTTGATGCAATTAGAAGAGCAACTGATACAATGATGGCTGGTAAAGTTGCTGTTGTTGCTGGATATGGTGATGTTGGAAAAGGTTCTGCTGCGTCTTTAAGAGGTGCTGGAGCAAGAGTTATTGTAACTGAAATTGATCCAATTTGTGCATTACAAGCTGCAATGGACGGTTTTGAAGTTAGAAAAATGGAAAACTGTATTGACAGAGCTGACATTGTAGTAACTACAACTGGAAACTTTGACATTATTAGAGGAGAACATTTTGAAATGATGAAAGACAAAATTATCGTTTGTAACATTGGACATTTTGACAATGAAATTGATGTAAAATATTTAGCTGATAACGCAGTTAAAACTAACATTAAACCTCAGGTTGATATTTTCAAATTAAAAAGTAACGGAAACGAAATCATCTTATTAGCTGAAGGACGTTTAGTAAACTTAGGTTGCGCAACTGGTCACCCATCATTTGTAATGTCAAATTCATTTACAAATCAAACTTTAGCTCAAATTGAGTTATGGAAAGATTCAAGTAAATATAAAAATGAAGTATATATGTTACCTAAACATTTAGATGAAAAAGTAGCCTTCTTACACTTAGCTAAAATTGGTGTTGAATTAGAAATTTTATCTGATGCACAAGCTAAATATATTGATGTGCCTGTTGAAGGACCATACAAAGTTGAACACTACAGATATTAATCACGTGTTGATTAAATAAATCTAAAAAGAGGAAGTAATTAAGTTTACTTCCTCTTTTTGGTTTCTCTACAGAACGAATCTTAACCTGTAAGGTGTATTTTAACTATTTATCTTCTCACAGGTCAACGTAATCTATTTTTTAAGACCTGTTAGGAGAATTAAAACAATAACTTTACATTTTCTGGTGGTCTACCAATAACGGCTTTATCACCCTTAACTACAATTGGTCTTTCTATTAATTTTGGAAATTTCACCATTGCTTCTAGCCACTCATTTTCTGATAATTCTTTTCCTTTAAAATTTTCTTTAAAGTCAGCTTCACCGGTTCTAATTAAATCTTTAGCTGGCATATTTAACTTTACTAACAACTCAGCTATTTCTGCTTTGGTTAATGGGTTTTTTAAATACTCTACGATTGTAACATCCTGTTGGTTTTCAGTTATTATGTCTAAAGTACATCTACTTTTCGAGCATCTTGAATTATGATAAATTTTCATTTTTTTAATTTTGTCACAATATTAGGGAACTTTTCGTTAAATATTTCGTATTTAATATATTATATACGTAACTTGCATATTAGACATTTTTAAAATGAAAAATTTATATCTACTTTTTTTAGTATTAACTCCCTTGTTTTCTTTTGGACAATATACTGTTACAGGAGCAGCTAATGCTGCTAACTGTAATTGTTTTGAACTTTCAAATGAAGCGAATCCTAACACAGTTGGGTCATTTCACAGTACAACAACTCTAGACTTATCAGTTGATTTCAATCTTAAATTTAAAGTGAATTTTGGGTGTGATAATTTTGGAGGAGAAGGCATGGCATTTTTGTTACAATCTGGTCCATGGACAGTTGGAAATGGGGGGTTAGGATTAGGATACCAAGGGGTAAACAATTCATTAGCTATAGAATTTGACACGAGAGACAATTTTACATCAGGTGAATATGTTGCAGGTGCAGATACACCGCCAGATCATGTTTCTATTCAAAAAAATGGTGTAATTGACCATACTTCGACTAACATTTTAGGACCAGATAGTCCAGTAAATATTATTTCAACTGGTTCAAATGATGCTGAAGATTGTGAAGACCATACGGTTGAAATTATTTGGATGGAAGCTCTTAAAACTATAGATGTTAAAGTAGATGGTGTTAGTATTTATACTGCGCCTCAAAATGTTGGAGATATTGTAACTGAAATTTTTGCAGGAAACTCTAATGTATTATGGGGATGGACAGGAACTTCAGGAGTGACAGCAAACACACAAACGGTATGTATTGCTTTAGAACCTGAATTTACATTTACACCTACAAATTGCCCAGGTCAACAAATTGATTTTACAGGAAGTTATTGGTCAAACAGTACCATTGTAAATTATGATTGGGACTTTGATGGTGTAGCATCTAATCTTCAAAATCCTTCACACACATTTAATACCGTAGGAGAACATCCAGTATCTTTGACTATCACAGATGTAAACGGGTGTACTAACACAGAAACCGTTAACATTGGTGTTGGCTTTAATGTAGACATAACAGCTGATAATCTTTCGGTTTGTCCGGGTGGAACAACTCAATTAAATGTAGTTGCGCAACCTTATGTTGCTAACGACTGCTGTTTTACTTTAACTTTAACGGATACATGGGATTCTTGGAATAACGAAATAGAAATTTTTGTTGATGGCACTTCTATTGGCACTTATGATATTACAGGTGCCGCAACTGGTGGTCCTGTCGTTCAAACTCAAGAACTTTGTTTTGCTCAAGGTGCAGTAATAAGTGTTGTCATTGATGGACAACAAAATCAATTTGAAAGTGGATACTCTATTACTGATGCTAATAATAATGTGATGATGTCAGTTCTACCCGGTTTAACTTGGATAGACGGAGACACACAAACCTTCACAGTTGATTGTGGTTTATCGACAACCGTTTACGGATACCATTGGGAAAATGATCCAACACTAACTAATTATGGAATTTCAAACCCAATTGCAACTGTACCTGTCACAACAATGTACAATGTAAGCGTTACAGACCCAGGGACAGGATGTGTCATATTAGACAGTATTGAAATCACTACAGAAGCAGCAGTTACAGCTGAACTATCAGGCAGTCAAACCGTATGTCAAGGTGGAACAGGAAATTTAACACTTAATTTTACGGGAACAGGCCCTTATGATTTTGAATATACAGATCCAAATAATCAGGTTATCACAGTTACTAACATTACAGCAAATCCTCATACATTACCAGTTTCAATAGATGGTAACTACACCTTAAATTCAGTCATTGGAAATGGATGCAATGGTACAATTACGACTATTGGCCCTGATGCAGGAATAGGTGAATTAATAGTTGTGATTCCACCATCAGTGTCTATCGCTACAAGTGCATCATATTGTGAAGGAGACGCTTTAACTGACTTAACAGTTACATCTACTAATGGAGGTACAGTTAATTGGTATACTAATGCTGCTTTAACTGGAACACCTTTAGGAAATGGAAATACATTTACACCGCTTACAACAACGACTTCTGTTACGACTTATTATGCACAGGAAACAGAAACAGGTTCTGGTTTGAACTGTGCAGGTTCATCAGATAATGTTACTATTACAATTAATGCTATTCCTAACGCACCATTTGTTAACGGAACGGTATTATATTGTGAAGGAGAAACACCAACACCGCTTTCAGTTGAAATGAGTTTGGGTGGAACACCTAATTGGTTTGATAATTCAGCATTAACACCACCTTCAATTTCTACATTATTACAATACACACCTACTTTAACCGTTGGAACTGCTTGTTATTATGTTACAGAAACTGCTGCCGGTTGTACTGGAGATTCAGCCGAAATTTGTGTTGTAACCAACCCAACACCATTAGCTCCAGCATTAACAGGTAACATAACTTTTTGTGAAGGAGATACCCCTACATCATTATCAGCGACCCCTTCAATAAACGGAAATATCACTTGGTATAATGCTACTCCAGCACCAATTGGGAATGGATTAATCTACACACCTGATTTAGCATTAGGAGACCAAACTTTTACGGCTTCAGAAACTTTAAATGGTTGTACTGGTCCAGGTCAAACAATTAGTATAACTGTTAACATTCTACCAATAGTTAACATTCAAGAAGAACTAACTATTTGCTATGGTGATTCTGTAGAAGTTATTGCGACACATAATAATTTTGATTTATTATGGTCGAATGGAGATATAACAGAATCAACTTGGTTAGGTCCATATCAAACTTCAACACATTACATTACAGCTACTAATCCGTTGTGTGGAAGTGTAACAGACAGTATTCTTATAATTGTCAACAGTTTACCATACGTAAATGCAGGAAATGATACTGTAATTGGAATTGGTGGAGAAGCTACACTTTGGGCATGGGGAACACCGACTTTCACTTGGACACCAAGTCCTAATGAATGTATAACCACTAACTGTTCTGAAGTTTATGTTATTCCAAATCAAACTACTGTTTATATTGTAGATGGTGTAGACAAAAATTCATGTCATAACTACGATACAGTATTGGTAGATATTTCTGGATTCATGGAAGTATTTATACCCAATATATTTTCACCAAATGGTGATGGCTTTAATGACTATTTAGTAATTCATGGTCCACGATTATTCAATTTTAGTATTGAGATATTTGACAGATGGGGAAAATTAATCTATACTGCTCAAGATCAAAAAGACTATTGGGATGGAACATATGAAGGAACCGAATTGGCGTCTCAAACTTTTGTCTACACCATTTTAGGTGAAACCGTTTTAGGTGAAAAAATAGTTCGTTCTGGAAATGTTACTATTATTAAATAAGTAGCATATTAAAAAGCATTACACTTAAACACTAAACTAAACCTTAGTGTTTTTTTTATCCACCCATTTTAAAGCCATTAACTAAATATTTACGACCTTTGATATATGATTAGTAACAAATTTAAAAACCCCATTACCCTATTTTACATTTTGGTTTTTTACGTCTTTGCACAATTTACTTGGTGGTGGTACTTAATATTCAAACTTAATCATTTATTAATGTCCGATCAGGAGTTTTACACCAAAAAACTTTGGATGATTGCCGGTGAAGGCTTGGTCTTTTTCATCCTCTTAATTTTTGGGATTGTTGCCGTAAGAAAAGCTTTCAAAAGACAAGTAAAGCTCGCAAAAAGAGAAGAAAATTTTTTATTATCAGTCAGTCACGAATTAAAAACTCCAATTGCATCTATACAGTTATTTTTACAAACGTTACAAAAATACGATCACTTATCAGATGAAGAAAAGCAAAAAATTTACTCCAATTCCTTAAAAGAAGTCAATCGATTAGATTCTATTGTTTCAAACATTTTAACAGCAAGACAAATTGAGAGTGGAGATTCAACCCTACAAAAAGAACATATACAATTAGATGACTTCATAACTAAACGAATCGATATTTTAAAATCAACATTAGCAAAAGAACATTCTATTCATCTTGATTTAGAACCTATTGAAACGTATATTGACAAACTATCTTTTGAAAGTATAGTTACTAATTTGATTGAAAATTCAGTTAAGTACTCTCCAAAAGGTAGCGTTATTAATGTTCAATTAACCACTAAAAATTCAGAATTTATTTTGTCTATTTCAGATAATGGTTTAGGAATATCGGATGAAGAAAAAAAGTATATTTTCAATAAATTCTATCGCGTTCAGTCAGATTTAACAAGACATACAAAAGGAACAGGTTTAGGTCTTTTTATAATAAAACATTTAGTAAATTCACATCAAGGAACAATCAAATTATCCGATAATAATCCAAAAGGATTAATCGTAAAAATTAACATTCCAATTATTAAAATTAACACTCATGAATAAAAAAGTAGCTTTATTAATTTTAGATGGCTGGGGTCATGGCGACAAATCCAAATCAGATGGTATTTATAATGCAATAACTCCTTTTATGGATAGTTTAGAACAAACTAAACCTAATGCGGAATTATTAACAGATGGACTTCATGTTGGACTACCTGAAGGGCAAATGGGAAATTCTGAAGTCGGTCATTTAAACATTGGAGCCGGTAGAATTGTATATCAAGAATTGACACGAATCAATAAATCAATTGAAGATGGAGAGTTTCAACAAAACAAAGTAATTTTAAACGCTTTTAACTTGGCAAAAACTACAGGTAAAAAACTACATCTTATGGGATTAGTTTCTGATGGTGGAGTTCATTCTTCACAAAATCATTTACATTCTCTTTGTGATATGGTGGTAGATAATGGTCTTGAAAATGTTTTTATTCACGCCTTTACTGACGGTAGAGACTGTGATCCAAAATCAGGATTATCACAACTTAAAAGATTGGAAAAACACATAGTAAACTCTTCAATTAAAATAGCAACTTTGTGTGGACGTTATTATGCTATGGACAGAGATAAGCGTTGGGAAAGAATTAAATTAGCTTACGACTTAATGCTTAAAGGTGTTGGTGTAAGGTATTCATCAGCATCAAATGCCATACAACAGTCCTATGATGAAAACGTTACAGATGAATTTATAACGGCTAAGTTAATAGATGAAAACGGTTTGATTGAACAAGATGATATCGTTATTTGTTTTAATTATAGAACAGACAGATGTAGAGAAATTTCTGAAGTTTTGACGCAAACCAACTTTCCAGAGTATGACATGTCAACCATAGATATAAACTATTCTACAATGACAAGATATTCTAATAACTTTAACAAAATCAATGTAATTTTTGAAAAAGATAATTTAGAGATGACAATCGGTGAAGTGATATCAAACGCAGGATTAACTCAAGTTAGAATTGCAGAAACTGAAAAGTATCCTCACGTTACATTCTTCTTTTCTGGAGGACGTGAACAGGAGTTTGAAGGAGAAAAAAGGTTAATGGTTAGCTCTCCAAAAGTGGCCACTTATGATTTACAACCAGAAATGAGCGCACCAGAAATCACGGCAGTCATTTGTAAAGAAATGGAAGAAAATCAACCTAATTTTATTTGTTTAAACTTTGCAAATACGGATATGGTAGGTCATACAGGAGATTATAATGCCATATTAAAAGCAGCTAATACAGTTGATGATTGTGCAAAAACAGTTGTAACTAAAGGATTAGAGCATGGGTATTCATTTATCATTATTGCAGATCACGGAAACTCTGACTATGCTATTAATCCTGATGGGTCTCCTAATACAGCTCATTCTCTAAATCCAGTACCTGTCGTAATAATTGATACTGATGTAACTGCTGTTAGAAATGGAACACTAAGAGATGTTGCCCCTACTATTCTTGACTTAATGACTGTTAATCAGCCTAAAGAAATGACTGGAAAAAGCTTAGTTTCTTACTAATTTAAGTAAAATATACAATGAAAAAAATATTTTCAATTGCTCCAATAGCATTATTTATAATATTAACCTCATTTGAAGCTGAAGCCAAAACAGAAACTACAAAAACAAAAATTGTAATAGAAGGTGTAAAGTCTAAACAGTATGAAATTAACACTTCAAAAAGTACAATTGTATGGAAGGGAAAAGCTGTAACCCATAGTCAAACAGGAAACTTATCAGTAAATTCAGGTAATTTTACTCTAGAAAATAATAGTGTTGTTTCAGGTACAATTGAAATTGACATGACCTCTTTAACAGTATCTTCTATTCCACCAGAAAGTGAAAACAATGCAAAACTAGTGGAACATTTAAAAACTGATGACTTTTTTAATGTTGCTAAATTCCCAACAGCTACTTTAACTATTACTGATGGTTCTGACATGAACAATATCAAAGCAAACATTACAATTAAAGGCCTTACAGAAGAAATTACATTCACCTTATCAAGTGCTAAAAAAAATGGTGTAATCACTTTAACTTCTTCATTAAAAATTGACAGAACTAAATTTGATGTTACGTATAGCTCAGGAAACTTTTTTGAAAATTTAGGTGACCATTTAATACATGATGAATTTGAATTAAACGTGACTTTAGTTTCAACTTAATTTTACTAAGAGATGTTGCTCCCTACTATTCTTGACTTAATAACCGTTAATCAGCCAATAGAAGTGACTGGTAAAAGCTTAGTTTCATACAACTAAACAGGTAAAAATTAAAAAACATTCGATTTAGTTACCTAGGTAACTAAATAATATCTATCTTTGTCAAAAATTATAACTAATGAAAAAAATATTTTTAATTGCTCCCGTAGCATTATTTACAGTATTAACCTCATGTGAAGGTGAAACTAAGACAGAAGTTGCAGAAATTGCAGTTGTTGCAGAAGTGATTTCTAAAGAATACACACTTAACACTTTAGAAAGTGTAATCGCTTGGGAAGGTGAAGGTGCTACTCATGGTCAAGCAGGAAACTTATCAATAAGTTCAGGTAACTTTACTATTGAAAACAATAGCGTTGTTTCAGGTACTGTTGAAATCGACATGACTTCATTAACGGTAACGTCAATTCCAGCTGAAGAAGTAGAAGATAATGCAAAATTAGTAGGTCACTTAACAACAGGAGACTTTTTTGATGTTACTGCATTTCCTACAGCAACTTTAACTATTACTGATGGTACTGACATGAATAATGTTAAAGCTAGCCTTACAATTAAAGATGTAACAGAAGACATTACATTTGCTTTATCAAGTGCTGAAGAAAATGGTGTAATTACATTAATTTCAACATTAAAAATTGATAGAACTAAATATGGTGTTACATTTAACTCAGGAAACTTTTTTGAAAACTTAGGTGATCATTTAATCAATGATGAATTTACATTAAACGTGACTTTAGTTTCAAAATAAACTAGTCCATTTGATTATAAGTAAAAGCCCTATTTGAATTATCAAATAGGGCTTTTTAATTTTAAAAAATTATCTATATTCCTTATTCTGCTTCCACAAAACTAACTGCTTTTTCTACCATTAATTTTGAACCGGCAAAGAAAGGTACTCTTTGGTGTAATTCTGTTGGTTCAACTTCCATTACTCTTTGTTTACCTGTTGATGCTAAACCACCCGCTTGTTCAATAACAAAAGCCATTGGGTTACATTCATATAACAAACGTAATTTTCCGTTAGGAGAAGTAGAAGTCGCAGGATAGATATACACACCACCTTTTATTAAGTTTCGGTGAAAATCAGCTACTAAAGATCCAATATATCGACCAGTATAAGGTCTGTTTGTTGACGGGTCTACTTCCTGACAATATTTAATATAATTCTGAATTCCTTTAGACGTTTTATTGAAATTTCCTTCGTTTAAAGAATAAATTTTACCATTGGGTGTAGTTGTCATTTCTGGGTGAGATAATACAAACACTCCAATTCCTGGATCATAAGTAAAGCCATTTACACCATTACCAGTTGTATACACCAACATAGTTGATGAACCGTAAATCACATAACCAGCAGCAATTTGTGCTGTCCCTTTTTGTAAAAAATCAGATTCTAACACAGGTGTACCCACTTTAGACAATCTTTTATAAATACTAAAAATTGTACCTACTGAAACATTTACATCAATGTTAGAAGACCCATCTAAAGGATCCATTGCTATGATATATTCACCATCTTTATTTAATGGGATAAATTCATCATTTTCTTCAGAAGCGATACCACATACAATTTTTCTATGTCTTAATGCTTTAATGAATTGATCATTTGCATACACATCCAATTTTTGTTGTTGTTCACCTTGAATATTTTCAGAACCTGCAGCTCCTAAAATATCAGTTAATAAACCGGCTTTGTTAATTTGATAACTTACAACTTTAGATGCTAACCGCAAAGCACTTAAAATTCTAGAAAATTCACCTGTAGAACCAGGGAAATCTTGCTGTTTTTCAATAATAAATTCTCCTAAAGTAGTTACTTGCTCCATTGTATTGCTTTTTTTATTACCGCAAAGATACTAATTTATTGTAAGTGATAATTGTCATTCTGTATTATCGGAAAATTATTTATCTTTGTACCATGAATAGATTGATTTTAATAATTGGTTTCTTATTTTTTTCTTTACAAAACGCATTATCACAATGTGTGATGTGTAAAGCAACGGCTGAAGCTCAAGCAGAAGAAAGTGGTAGCGGAATCAATTCAGGAATTATTTACATTATGGTAATTCCTTACATTATTTTATTCATTGTATTTCACAAAAAAATAATAAGTTTATTTAAAAGTTTAAAGAATAGAGATTTTTAGATTTGACTTAAGTCGTTTTGATATTTATTAAAATTAAATGTCATTATTTAAATTTTAATTTCAATCCTAAATTAAAACTTACACCTTGATTTGGAATATCTAATGCCTTTAATTGTGAAAGGTGGTCAATGTAACTCACATTCAATACATTTTTTATACTTGTTGTAATTGTTATCGGATTTTTTTTAGTTTTAATTTCAAGCGTCAAACCTAAATTAATAAGACTATAATCAGATGATACGCTTTCAAACTCCCCTATTCTATTCTGATTAAACTTATAAATATGTTGCACAAACACATTTTTTAGTTGAAATTTATGAGTACCCACAAACTCAGATTTTAGTGTAGAACTTAATTTTGTTTGTGGAATTAATGGTAATGCATTTCCGTCTCGATCCTCTGCCAATACAGTGGACATATTACTTTCAAAATGTAACCAATGTATTTTATGAGGGTGATAGTGTAAACCAACTTCACCACCATACAAAAATGAATTAGTTTGTACATATTCAAAGACAGGGTTATCTTCAATTACTATAGTTGTTGGTGAAAGAAATATATAGTTCTGTATAGAATTGAAAAAAGGATTAATTGAAAATTCAAGATGTTCAGTTTGATAGCTAAACGAAAAATCAACTTGAGTTGCATTTTCGTTCACCAAATTGTTATCTCCTTTTATAAATCGGTTAGTTCCATGATGTACACCATTTGAAAGTAATTCTGTTGTATTTGGTGCTCTAAACCCACTCGACACATTTCCTCTCATTTTAATTTTCTTAATTTTATAGACAGCGCCTCCTGAAAATGTCACCCCTTTAAAAGTACCATTAAAAGCAGGAATCAATTCTCCTTCTTGGTCCTCTTCACCTTCATGATGGTGTTCAATGTACATTTCTTCTGTATTGATAGTTCTTAAATCAGCTCGAACTCCACCTTGAAATTTAAATTTGCTAAAATTGAAATTAACTAGCATGAATGTCCCAAAATCAAGAGTAGTTGCATCAGGTATTAAAACTTCTTCTCCATCATTTAAATTAGTTTGGTGCATACCTTGAGAACCAACAATGAAATCAATTTTTTTATATAACATTGGCGAATGCCACTTCAAATTATAAGATAATGTATTTAATTTTAAACCTAACGCATGATGTTCAATTTCATCTTCAAATTCTTTTCTGTAATTACGAGTGTAACCTAAGGTCAAATTGAACTTTGATTTACCAGTAAATACCGTGTTTTCAAAACTAAAATTATGGTTAGTTATTGACTGTAAAGGCAAACCAAAATTTCGTTCAGTAGACTTAGAATAAACAGCATCTTCAAGTATTCCAAAATTATTTTGAAGAAAGCTATACCGACTATTTGAAATCCAATTTTTTGTATTAAACCCCAATGATGCTTTCATATTTTTCTCATCAAACCGTGTATTAAACACACGGTTAAAATTTGGTATTTGATAATCTGCTTGACTTGAAAATGAGCCAAACACATTCAACTTTAGTTTTCTTTTATTTATTTTAATTCCCGCATTATTAATCGAACCTAAAGTATTTGATAAGAATTTTGTTTCAAAAAACCCTTCAATTGTATTTTGACTTGCATAGCGTTCATCAATAAAATAAAGTACACCACCAATAGCATCAGACCCATACAATACTGACGCAGGTCCTTTTATCACCTCAACACTCTCAATTCCTACGTCACCTACTCCCAATCCATGTTCGTTACCCCATTGTTGATTTTCAATTCTAATACCTTGCGCATAGGTTACAATTCTACTCCCAGACAACCCTCTAATTACAGGCTTTCCAATTCCACCTCCAGTTGTGGTTTGATTTACACCAGGGATTTCACTAACAGCCTCCATCAAAGTTAACGGCATAGTTTGTTGTAATTCATTGATATTTTTATGCTCTACATTTACTACATTATCGCCTTGCAATCTCCCTAAAGTGGCAGACACAATAACTTCTTCTAAATTAGCATGGCTTTTAGTAAGGTAGAATACCTTGTGATTCTCTATTTCAAAATCAATTAATTCATCCATACTTTCATATCCCACTAAGGATAAAATTATTCGCGTTTTATTCGTTTTATTAAAATTGAATTTAAATTCACCACTTATATCAGTAATTACACTTGTTTTAAAATCTATAAAATAAACGTCTACATTAACTATTGGAAGCTTAGTATCATTATCTAAAACAACACCATTGAAAGGTTGACCATAAGATATAATTGATGAGAAAAATAAAATGATACTGACTAAAAATTTCATAATTAAAGTTTATATTTGTAACACTGTTGCAAATATAAGTAATAATTTAATAAATGCAACAATGTTGCAATAAAATTCATCTATGACTATTTTAAAACAAAAAAAATTGAGTGAAACGCCTTTTAGAAAAGAGGTATTAGTCATTTTTAAAAGGTATGAAAATGCGATTCCTTTGTCTATTATAGAAAAAGAATTAACTGATTTTAATAGAGTTACACTTTATAGAACAATTAAATTATTTATTGAAACCGGAATTATACATGAAATAACTTTAAGTGGTAACGAAACCAATTACGCCATGTGCAAAAATGAATGTAGTTCAGACACACATCATCATCAGCACATTCATTTTAAATGTAACAGTTGTCATTTAATTTTTTGTGCTGAAATTGACGCCTTTCCTAATATCAACTTACCTGGTTATAAAATTGACAATTTAGAAATACAAGCGACAGGTTTATGTAAAGGATGTCATAGCTAATATAGAAATAAGGCTATTTAACTATCAAACAAACCTAAATTAGTAAACGAATTACCTAAAATTTGTCTTGAATTCGTTGTAACCAAAGCGTATTCAATTCTCCCACTTTTTTACCGCTAACTCTCGTTGGGATTTTCTATTTTTCTTAATTGATGATCGAATTTTTTCATTATCCCACTCGGGTAATTTTACACTAAGTGTTTCAATGTTTTGTTTTATGCTTATCCGCTACTTTCCCCAATTTGTGACAAAATGCAGTAAAAATAAGAAATTTAAAATGTAAAACCAGTGTTATCTGTGACGATTAAATCCCTCTCGTTCTCCCTTAAATGGGAGAGGCTGTCGTATGTTTTTGGCTAAGCTAAATACTTCTTTGGGGAAACAAACGGATAAGCATATTTTATTTTTTTAAAAGTGCATCTACCATTTTTGAAACATCATGATTTTGATTAATTTCAGAAGTATTCACAAAAAAATGAGCACGCGCATAAAATGATAAACTTGATTTAAAGTTGGCTTCATATATTCATGTCTTCTACTTGAATCTCTTTTGAGGTTAACTATTCTCTTCTTTCTGAATAGCCATCTAAAAATATAATTCAAAAAAAGGTTACTTGTATTTTTATATACATTTAAAAATGTTTAATAAAAACTCTAATTCTTCTGTTCTTTTACGAGTAATAAAAACCATATCAGTTAAATAAACAACCCACTCACCTCTTAACTCCTTCTAAGTCCGGATACTACTAATTTAAGATTTTATTAAACTTTTTACGCCAAGATTACTGTTTAGAAGTAGT
>Ga0256824_10000506_pt1 | contig 15127 bp, 16 predicted proteins | sample CV67metaG_FD_191570 | JGI IMG/M metagenome (GOLD analysis project Ga0256824, IMG submission 191570) | Hydrothermal vent microbial communities from East Pacific Rise, Pacific Ocean - CV67 | ecosystem: Environmental > Aquatic > Marine > Hydrothermal vents | place: Pacific Ocean: East Pacific Rise...
CTTTTTAGATCATCACCTTTATATAATCCTAATCTCACACTAGAATTAACATACCCCTGCATATGATTTTCATTTAAAAATGTCCTAGCATCTGATAATGGTACAACTTTTATTGTTAGATCACTACCTCTATACTTAACATTTGTTTTACCTAAAGCATTTCGCAACATACTTTTCCATATTGCTTTTTTTGTTTCGTCTAACCATTCATTTTCAAATATATGATAAAGTTGAATATTCTTCTCTTCACACATTTTTGTTTTAATCAAATGTCTATATTTTTGATAATTTAAATCACCTTGTTTAACATTAACATTATTTGCACCAAATGAGTGCCAATACAAGCCATTAAATTCAATAGCGACCCTTTTGTTAGGTATCACTATATCGAGCTCTAACGGTGAGATACATGAGCGAGAACTCTGTTTTATATCACAATTCAAATCTAAACTTTTTACAAAATCATAAACTTCTTGTTCGTATGAGCTTACAAGCGTTTTACGATAAGTCAAATTAAAATATTCTAAACGTTTATTAATATTGCTACGGGATAAATTAAAATAGTTTACAAAAGAATTTATATCCAAAACACCTTCTGTTATAAATGTGTCACTTATATATTCTTTATTATAGTTTTCTATATTTTTAAAATGTTTATATGTGGAAGAACATGCACCGTATTTATCCATGCATGTTTTTTTAAACTTTTCTTTAATTGTAGAAACCTTCATTGGGTTACTTACACCATATTTAGCAATACATGTTTCTTTCGTCAACTTATTCTTTTTTTCTTTTAATACATTATCCCATTTACTCGATATCGATTGCCGCATTTTTAAATCAGTGTTGCGGCATTTAACACAACAATATTGTCTAAATGTGTTTTTATCATTATCAAACTTAACTATGTTTTCACAATTATCATTTGAACACTTAAAATTATAATGTTCTAGAATATAAAGATACATTCTTGCTTTATTTGTGTATCGATTGTCTGTTGTGTTTAGAACATTTTTAAATTCATCAGCATTAAAAAAATTACTATGATTGCTTCTGAGCTTTAAAATTGTTTGCTTATTTTCCAGTACCGAATGATAGGTCTTTATATAATTAAGTATGTCCATTAACTATCCCTCTCCAGTTTTATATATCACAAGAATAATTTCTATAGTAAATAATTATTATCTCTAACGATAATTATTTACTATAGAAAATAATCTAAGTCCGAAGACTTAGATTAGAGTTACTATGCAAGACCTAGAGCTGCATCATAACCTTTAAGACGAATTGTACCGATTGCTTCATTTCTAACTATACCAATCCAGTTACGAGATTTGATGAAAGAACGTTTTACACTATCAGTTGTTTCAGTAATAACATAAAGTGGTTTATGAGATACTTCAACGATTGAAGACTGTGCAAGAGAATCTGATTTCGGGATAAGGTGGATAAGATCGTTTCCAACAGCATGTGAAGTAATTACTTCAAGCTTGTTAAGAGAACCTTGGTCACCTTTCATAGATACAGAACCTTCGAAACCTTCGAAGTTAACAGCAAATTCTTGCATTGATTTAAGTATTGCAGCTGAATCGATACCAGTTACTAAATATTTAATTTCAAAACGAGTTGACTTTCTAATCTTCTCTTGAAGAGCGATAAGAACAGGAACGATATTTTTGAAGATATCTTGAACAGATGCAGGTTTAGTTGCAGTTGCACCAGGGATAGTTGAAAGATCGATTTCACGATAGTGACCATACTCCATAGCAGCAGGAATGTTAGACTCTAAAAGGTCTGCGATTTCCCAATCTCTGTTTAACTTAATTTGGTCTTTTACATAACCTTTAAGTTGAGAAATGATATCTAAATTGTAAAGTGATTTCCAATCTTGAATAACTTCTTCGATATTTTCAATTTCAAAAGAATCTTCAATATCACAGTTGATATCAAGAATGTCTTGTTTTGGACGAGCTTTAACAACAGCAAGACCGTTACCAACACCCATAATTCTAACTTTAGCTTTAGCAGTTACAGAAGTAACAGCGTTAGTTCCACCCATATCAATAGCAGACCAAGTAATATCACCTGATTCGAAGTTGATTTGACCTTGAATTTTGAATAAAGAAGTTGGAGCAGCTTTAGTACCAACATAAAGACCTTCAGCAGCAAAGTTACCACGAGCATCAGCTACAGCAATTAAAGGAACAACAACATCGTTTGTACCATCATTAACAGTTACTTCAGTAATTTTAAAGTTACGCTTATTGAGTCTAAATTGACTAAAGTTTGTAGTACCAGTACCATCAAAAAGTTTAGTAAATACGTTTGCAGACTGACCAAAAGAGATTACTGGTTGGTTACCACGAACTTGACTTGTAGCAGTTGGAAATTCCATTTCAGTTACATTACCTTTATGGTCAATAACTTTAGAGATCCACTTTAGTCTTGGAATAGACATAGTTGGAACACTTGATGGGAAAACAGATACAACTTTAGATAAAAGAGGATCAGAGTAAATATCAACTAACATTGGGAAAGATGTTACTGCATAAGTAATAGCATCTGGAGAACCTAAAAGACTTGCAGACTCTTCAAGAAGAACCTCACGTTGACGATCGAACATACCACGGATCTTACGAGCACTAGACTCTTCGATACCTTCAAGTAGTTTGTTTGTATAAGAATCGTAAGTTACTGAATCAGTAACTATTGACATAGCTGAAACACTTTCTTCGAATAACTCTGAGTTCTCAGTGATATATGAATTAAAGTTTTCTAAAATTAAATTTTCTTCCATTATTTCTTCCTTGTTTTATATAATTATTTGTTATTGCATGTATTTTTTTTCTATAAAAAATGCAATGATTTTTAAATGCCGCCGAGTCTCGGTACTCTTTAATAAATGCGTCCATCTATAAAAAAGTTTATAATCGGCACAGGCCCTACAATTTAAAATTAAATTGTTTTATAACATTTGTATCTAAACTTCTCTCAACTAAATAGTTTATTGATTCTTCTAACGTACCAGCAACACATGAACCATCTAATTCGCAAGCGCATACTTGTTCACCTTCAAGGTTGTATTGGACAGGACCTGTCTCAGATTCTTCAAATATAATTTCATTAACTTCTTTCTGATGAGCTTTAAGATCACTAATTAACTCTAATGATTTATATTCTTCACCTTCGGTAATGAACTCATAGATAACTGCACTAGAGTGTGAAGGATTACTAACAACATCAAAAGTTAAAGCTTTAAGACCTTGAGCAGTAACCATAGTTACCCCTGTTGGAGACTTTGAACTTGAACCGAATGCTCTTAAAGAGAACCCTATAGTTACTTTATCTTTTAATAAACGATAAAGATTTATACCTTTATCATTCGTTAGTGTTTCACATTCAGCAATAATAAATTTGCCATCATATTCTATTTTAGTAAAAAGTACACAAACATTTTGTAAACTGATTGTAGAACTTCTCTTCATTTTTGCAGCTGTATCACCTTGAGGACTAGGATGATCCATTTCACCAAGAAGCTTTCGCTCCGAAGCCTTTGGTGCAAGTTGACTAACAATAACTCTTAACACTTCGTCAGTATAAGCTCTACCGTTATTATTTACAACATCCACTTCTTGTAATTTCGCTTTGAATTTAATTCTCTGCTCACCACCAAAAGTGCTTTCTTCTAGCAGCTCAACATCAGTTGACATAAATGCCGCTTCGTTTATTATATTAACATTCATAATCTTCCTTTATTTATAAGTATTTGTTATTAGATAACATTAGTTTCGTGTTCATCTACACAATTTGTATATTTCGTTCTAATATTTTTTTTAGTATTTTTAAAACCATTAACAGTTTTACCAACTACTTTACATGTTAATGTATTAAATTTTTTAATTGAAAATATAACTAGTTTTTTAAATTCTTGTATGCCTCGCATATCGTTCATAATACCCTTCTTTTTATTCGTTATCAAATACTAAATATGCTCCAGCATATTGAACTGAGTAATTTGTATTTAATTTCATATATTCTTCTCTGTTAATAACTTCCAATTCATTATAATGAACCTGATCGCTATTATTGTGTTTTAATTTAATTAAATATTTTCCTAAATCGGTAAAAACATGTGAAATTAAATATAATGAGTCACCTGCAAAGGTGGGAGTCATAGAAATCTCTATGAACTCCGGTGTTCCTGCCTTCATATAAAAAATCTTAAAATCAGGAGATTCTGATATGACTTTAAGATTTTGCGGAACGTTGATCAACCAGAAACTCATACCCTCTCCTTTAAATTAAATAAATGATTTTTGTTTAGACTTGTTAATAATGTCTTGTGTTGAATACTCAACAACTTCTATAGCTATAGGAGTGTTTTGCATATTTACAGCACGATTTGAAATCATAGCTGTGTATAAACCAACAGTGCTTATATTCATAAGCACTTTATATATACCAGTGTTACCAACTTGTGTAACAGTAGCACCACTAAGGTGACCTTCTGAACCCTCTTTAGTTGTTAATACATTACCAGTGATTGTTTCAATATAATAATAGTCAGTTCCAATTGTAAGAACATCACCATCCGTAAATTGAGTACCATCAGCTACAGGAATAAACTTTGAACCTGCAGGGATATCACCAGTTAGAGTTGATGTGTTACCATCAACTGTTTTCATTACTTCTGAGAAAGGATTAGAAATTGTTGTAGATGTACCATTAGTTTCATCGATCAAAAGACCATTGAACTTAGTTACATCAGCATTAAATAAATTTGACGTTGAACCAACTTTTAAATAAAAATCAGTACTTACTTTTTTAGTTACTTGCATTTAATACTCCTATACCAATACTTTAAAGCTTGTACTTGCTTGTGCAGGAACAACAACTTTAATTGCATCTGTTCTTTGTAAACCAAATACAGAATCTTTAGCTTTAATCATAAAAGTACCTTCATCTGGCATAGTAAGATTATAGTAATATAACCCTAATGCTCCAGAACGATCAACTGTTGTATTTAAATCAACAGCAGTCTTGATACCTTTGTGTAAACCGATTTCTTTGCCAGCAGCATCAACAGATACAACTCTATACGTTTCACCAGTGCTTAAAGTTACGCGATCATTAACATTAAATCCTGTAGTATCTAATACTTTAAGACTTTGGATGCCTTCCGCTCGGACTTCATCACATGTAGTTTGAAGAGCAGTGAATGGTTCAGCTGATTCTAACATTTGAAGATTTTGAAACACATATGCCCCAGTGTCTTGATTAAAAACATCAAGTTTAAAATCAGCACCGTAATAATTTAGAGCAGATAAAGTAACTTTATCTGCTACATTTTTAATAAGTAAACCTTTCATTATAGCTCCTTGTTTACGTCAGGGAAAATAAAATATATTTCCTCTAATTTAGCCTGTTCATAAGCTTCCTCTGAACATTCTGTTAATTCGATATCGAACTCTATCTCGTCGTATGCTTTACCATCTGGTTGTTGTACTAAATCATTAGCATTATCAGTTACTTCAAGTACTACTTTATAATGACCATTTTGAGCGAACTCAATTTCTAATGCATCTGTTAAAGTTAATCCTGTATGATTGTCTGATTGAACCTCAGTCCATCCAGCACCAAAAGGCATAAGTAAATAAGTTTTGAAAAGAGCATCTGTGATTGCACCATCAACATCAGTTGTTAAATGATTAAATCTTTGAATCCTAGGAGTCAATTGAGTCTTAGTTAAAACAGTTGTTGGTAAAGTATTCGTAACTTCATAAGATTCTTTACGAGTAAACGTAAGATCAGTCCAACCGTCGTTCCAATGAACTAACATTTCACCTTCAATTTTATTAAGAGCTGTAATTGTATGACTAGTAGTTGAATCAACGAGTAATCCAGTTAATACATCAGATGTTGAATCAACTGTACCATTCTTAAGTTTAAAGTTAAGTTTAGTATCCATACCAGTAACTCTAGTGTCTTCATCTTTGGCACCATATGTTAAGAATGAAACATCAACATCTTGACCATGATAAAATTTACTAAGTATACCATCAGGACTGAATATAATATCAGGAAGTGGTACATGATAATGTGATCTAATTGTTTTATCACATATTGCAAATAATGAATAACTGTTAGTCGCACGATGACGAGAAGTAAAATCAGCAATCGTTGTAAACGTATGTTGAGCAGTACTATCAAAAGTTCCAGAACTTTCAAAATCGTATTCATCTGTTAAGTTTCCAACTGAATCAAACACTAGCTCAGAATAATAGAGTCTACGGTGATAAAAAGTATGACCTGCATAAATCCATGAGTCTTCATCGTCTGAAGCAGGAGTCGCAGAATACTGCTCATTAATAACAGGATGTGCTTCAAAGTTCCAAGCACACGTAGGAACCATTTTAGGAACTATTTGTGGATCTATAACGTAAACGTTAGTTGAGCCATCATGAACTATTGAGAATGTTGAGAATCTAGTTTTAAGACCAGAAGTGTTATCGCTAGTGTTTCCACCATCTAAAACATCTTGCCATAGACAGATAATAATAACATCATTATTTTTTAACTCACCAGTTTGTGTTAGAGAATCTCCATCACCGGCGTTGAAGTTAAATTGTTGTTGAGATGATGTTCTAGTATCATTCCAAACACCTTGTCTCTTATAGAATGCTTTGTAGTTACAGTCAACAGGAGTGCCATTTTCGTCGACGATTGAGTTTGCGTTACAAGTGAACGTTACATTTAATGCCATAGGTTACTCCTTATATGATTGACCAGTCAAAGACTAGTTCTGAGCCAGCATAGTTTTTTGTTTTAATCCAAAAACCTATAATTTCATCGCTGTTTGTTGAATCCACCATCTTGAGTGGAAAGTTGTGTTTAGTTAATGGTGAAGTTACACCTGGAATATAAGACAAGAATTCACTTGACTGAGAATCAGTTGAAGGATAAGCATTGAATACTTCAAATATATCGCCTCCACTAACAGTGTATTTGCTTTCGATTTTTTGAACAAAATCTTCATGTATTTTACCATCTATAGGCACAGCACATAACATCCATTTATCTTTCTGTAGTAAAATACTACCAGATAATGAACCTGCAGTTGAACCAAGATATGGTACTTGCATTAAATGACTTTCTCCATCAATCATATAGATTGATAAACCTAAATCAGATGGTGTGTGATAATAGAAACCGTGACCAAGTTCAGTTAATGTACCTGTTTCAACGATTGTTCCATCATCTTTCATTCTTTCTATAGCTATTGATTTTCCAGTTTCACCATGATAGTGAACAAACTTAACAGCTGGTTGCCCAACGTTAAATATTACTGGAAATTCATTAAACTTACCAACAACAATACAGTCTTCATCAGGTGTATTTATTGTTGTTTTTCGATGCCCATTTCCAATACTTACAATTGAAGGTGAACCTGGAGTGATATCAGTTAATGATAAATTATCACTAAACTTATATAACTCTAAGCCCTCTGTTTCAGTTGAATTACTAAAAATAGGATACGAAGAATTACGATTTTTGAGTTGCGATGTTCGCATATAATCTCCTTTATTATTTGTTTCTTATACTATATATGTACACACAGATCCGCTATATGTACCTTTTGTGTTATCTGATATATTGCCAATAGCTAGATAATTATCACTTAAAGCAATATTTGCTGCGAATCCTGATATACTTTGACCCGTAGGTAGCACATCAAACGGATTAGTCCCAGCTAGGCTAAATCTAGTAACTTTATAGGAATGATTACACACATATAAATGTGTATTATTCACTGCCAATGCAAAACCAAACGATTTATTTGATGCATTATATGGAGCCGTTATCTGTAGCTCATTATTTCCATTCAAATCATAACGATATACACAACCTGAATTATATCCAGTTGCATTATCAGACATTGCTCCAATATATGCATGTGTTGCTGTTAACGCTACACCTCTACCAAATCTATCGAGCGCGGATGGAGAATCTTTTTGTATAAGTGTCTCTCCTGTACCATCATGATTAAACATCCATGCTGTACCAGATTGATCTTTACTTACACCAGAGAGATAATGATCCCCGAGTAAAACTTTTGTGGCATTGATAGCAACAGATAGTCCCATATTTCCATATTTAACATTCGTTAATCTATATAATCCAACATGTGATGATTCATCAATTGCTCCGTTTACTAGATTGTAGACATGACCTGAACCAACATATTGTTTTGCGACTTGGTCACGATAACCATGTGCACCAATAACTATTTTATTACCATGCATTGCCATAGCAAAACCAAAAGAAGTTGCGTGATATATAGTAATAGAAGATTGATTTGTACCATCTAAGTCAAAAGAATAAACTTTATCTTCATCAGGTGAACCGATAATTATTTTTGTTGATGTTACCAATATAGATGCACCAAATTGTGCTGCAACTCCAGTTGGATCAACTCTATAGCCACCAGAACCATCTTTATTATAAATATAAAAACATCTACTACCAGATGCACACACAACTAAAACATTATCATTGAAACCAACAGCTGACCCAAATCTTCCATGTGTTTCTTTTGAAACATCACCTGCAAATAATCTATCACCTGGTAATTGATTAATAATTAACGATTGTCCATCATTTTCTAAAATCTCATCACCTTGAGTTGGATCTCCATCTGTTATAAACGGATCAGCAGCTTCTTCAAAAGGGAAAGTGTGGAACACTGTAGGTAAAACTATGTAACTTGCACCATTGTCTCTATAATCAATTACTTTAACTACTGGAATTTGTTTAGGTTGAACCTCAGTCAATGTTTTATCTGCAACAGCTTGAGCAACATTTTTTAGTTCAGATTCATTTAGTCCACTTACAGGACTAACAATAATTTCTTTATATGCAATTATCTTAGAAGGTAACTTTACCAATGGAAAATTTGTAATTAAGATAGTATCTAATATTCTATTACTTACTCCTATGCTAACCTTATCTGCTTCTGTAACAACTACTAAGATTTTACCAATCTTAGGTAAAATGTAATATAATTTAGTAGCGACATTTTTATTTCTATCATTTAGAACATCTTGTGAATCAACCATCGTTAATGCTTTTGTTTCACCTTGAGCTAAATTAGTTTCATCTAAATCAATAAAACTTTCAATAATAACATCCATATATCTCCTTTATTATTTGTTTTCTAACCTTGAATTTTACGACAAGAATTAATCTATTGGAAAATTCCAATAGATTAATATTATAACGTATTACGCGAATACGCTAAAGCTTGTAGACGTAGAACCAGCTTCTACTTTACCTTCGATAGTAAGTAGTTTAGCATCAACAGAGTCGAAACGAGTTACGAGTTCTGTTTTAATTGCAACAAGACCATTAGTAGCGTCGTTAAGAACGTTAAGAATGTTAGTTTCCGCAATTTGAACACCAGTACTAATATCATCTATAAGTACTTTAAGAGCACCAAGACCAAAACCAGCATCTTCTAAAAGAGCTTTGTTAGCATCAGCAACTACTTGTAGTGCATCAGTTTTAACAATAACAGCATCTTTAGCAGTAGTGATTGCTAATTCTAAAGCAGTTTGACTTGCAGTGATATTACCTTGAAGAGCAACTAAAGCAGCTTGTAAGCTAGATTCTTTAGCAACACCAGGATTAGTAGCATCATAGAAAGGATTTGCAGTAGTACCATCAGCTAAGAATTCTGTACCAACAAGCATATTTTCGATGTCATCTGTGAAACCTTCAAGAGCTGAAAGACCAGAACCACCACCAGATAATGCATTATTAATTTGTGTTACGAAATCAAGAACAGTTGTAGCTGTACCAGAAGTGTCACCATCATTAATTAAAGCAGAAACTGCAGCAATATCATCTTTAAGACTTAAAAGTGTATCACCATTAAGACCGTCAACATCTGCCGCAACAGTTGCGATAGTAGTTGCTAAATCATCAACAACAAGTTTAACATCATCAATTGTAGCATTAACAACAACAACAGGAGCTTCGTGATTTCCCATACCGATTGTACTGTTGTTAATTACAATTGTGTAATCTCCAGCAGTTGCGATAGTAGTATCAACCATATAAAGACCAGCAGTATTAGTATCTTCTGTAAAAGCCGTTAATATGTCTGTTTTTGTACCTGTAGCATCTTCTATATAATATGCGCTAAAGTTAGCAGCCTGACCTGTAAGATCTGCATTAGTTCCGAGTTTTGTTTTGAAAGCAACTCCTGCTTTTTTTACTGAATAGCTCATTCAATTTCCTTAATTTAATTTATTCCATAAAAGATGTTTTTGTATAATTATTTGTTAGGTAATCAAGTTGTCTTTGTAAATTTTATAGTCATTACATTTTCAACACCTGGGAAAATCCCTGGTCGAATAATTGTAACATTTGACGGATCAACATCATTGGCAATCGCGAACTCATATATTTCATCTTCTGTATAAGCATTGAATGATGCCATTGGCAGTCCTACAACAGTGTTAAAAATAACAACGTCAGACAAAGACAATGCCTTTTTAAGCATTGCATTTGACTCATGCTTATGAAAAAAGGTCATAGTACTTATAATAAAAATCGCATCAAATTTTTGATTAAATTCATATTTTTGAAAATCTCCCAATATATCATTAGATGTGTTAATATCTCTTGATTCAAACATTTCATCTATAATTTCTATAGTGTGTAATTCATATTCCAAATTATCACTTATCATAAATTTTCGATAACTATTGAAAGCAGAACCAACCTGTAAAATAGTTTTACATGTTGGTTCTAATAAACTTAAAGCACAATCATATTTAGACCTTTGATCTTTTGCAGAAGCAAATTGGAGCTTATCCCAATCCTCATCTTTATCCATACGATCTAAATAATATTTTGTTTCATCTACTCTCATATACTCTCATTTAACTAGATACAAATACAGAACGATCAAAGCTCATTAGTAATACTTTAGCACTGTTTGACCCTTCAACCAAATTGTATCTATATCCACTTAGAGCTGTATCTAATTCAAAACCATTACTTGTTTTTAAGACGTTTCCTGATGAACTAAAACTTGCAGTTCTTACCTCATCAGTATACATACTTGCTACAATTTTTGCGTTTGATATAGTATTTTGTATAGGATTGAAGTCAAATACAAAATCACATGTGACTTTCCCTTTCTCCATTCTACCATCAGGCATACCTGTAATAGAAACCTGTCCTAAAAAATGATAATTTTTATCAGCAGCTGTTACACCAGCTTTTGTTCTAGCACGAATTTCAAAATTTCCCGTACCTGAAGTACCAAAAGCAGTATCATCTGACATTGGTTCTATTGCACCTGATGTATCAATATTTAGATTAGTTAAATTTGATCCGTTCAATACTGGCAATACTCCAGATGGTGCTGTGATAAAAGCTGACGTATCAATATTTAGATTAGTTAAATTTGATCCGTTCAATACGGGTAACACTCCAGATGGTGCTGTGACAAATGCCGAAGTATCAGCATTTAATTTTTTCCACACTAATGCGCCGTTCTCATTTAACCATCCATGTTCACCTGTAGTTGTAGCGAAAACTATTTCACCCGCAACTGGTCGACTTGCCTCTAATTCTACTTTAGTACCTTTTCTAAAAACTATTCCTGTGTCTGCCATAATTTATTCCTTTTGTGTTTAAATCTTTTAACATTTGTTATATATGTCCATCTGGACTATATTAAGAATCCGTCTGATTCTTTAGCGTTTGTTGCCGAGTTTGGATTTGTTTTATCTAACTCTGCCGTCATTTCAGTCGTTACTAATGGAGCGCCTAGTGTTGGATTTCCTTGGATAACTGTAGGTATTCTAGAAAGATACATACTTGCACCAAATGCCGAACCTATAACGGTTTTTGTTTTAGCATATGTCTTTTTATCGTAGATTTTAGCAATCCATATCTCATTAGCTGTTTCCAATTTCTCATCAATAAAATATGCCGCAGCATTAATTAGATCAGTTATTGTACCGGTAGAATATTCATCAAAATCAAATTCCACTGTTTTAACAATATTTGTTTGAGATCTACCTAAAGGCCATGAGCTTATATTATCAACTTTTGTTTTAGCATCTCTCGAATTAGAAAATATAATTTTTCCATCATTTACTAAAATATCTATATATTTTTCAACTGGGCCTTCTATTGTTTCACGTTCCTTAATTTCTAGCTTCTTCGCAACGAGACTCATTAATGGTCTACGTGTAGATTTATATCCTATCATTTTATATCCTTAATTAAAATTTATTCCATTTAAACTTATATTATTAATTGTATCATTTGATAAATTATGTAAATTTATAAAATTTATTTTACTAGAGTCTGATTTATAATCAGCTCTTGCTAAAGTTTCAAATTCTGCTAATGAATGTGTACTATCACTTTTCAAATAATATGTTTTACTATTAAAAAATTGAGATGGTACTCTTGATCTATCAAAAGCACTAATCAATGAATCAACAAGTACTGGAGATTCAACTCTTATTAATTTTCTATCACTATCAGTTACCAATACAAATAATTGATCAATACTCGGAAAGAATGCATATAGTTTTGTAACCACAGCATTATTTAGATATGCTTCACTAGCTGCATCAACAGCTGCAATTCTAGCAGAGGCTTTTGTTAAAGCCTCTACCTTTGTTGCGGCTGTACCTATATATAATTCTAATTTAACTAACATGTTAGTCTCCTAAGATTCTAATTTAATAGCAGTACCACTAGTGATGATATCAAATTTATCACAATTGATTCTATGAGCTAAGTGTCTAAAAGGAGCATTAACTTGTTCAAATTTTTGAGACATTATATCAGCTCTAAAAGCTCTTGTTGGATCTTGAAGATTTGTAATAGTGTAAGCAGTTAATACAGGTTCTGACCAATTATTATCAAGATCAGTTAATTCCATACCTGTGCTAATTTCTAAAGTATTTTTAGGCGTTCGATAAGCAACAGTTGGTGCATCAGTTAAAGCATTGACACTGATATCAAAAGTTACCAACTTATCATCTGTTCTTTGTGTAAGACGTGTTTCATCAACATCTGGATCATACACACCATCATAAACTTCAACCTGAGCTAATCTATTATGACTTTTAGCAATAATAGATAAAGGTTTCTCATATGAATCCAATGCGCCCGCAGGTTCAGCTAAAATAAGAGAACCATTGAGATATACCATTACGATTTGATCAGCTGTAAATTGAACCACAAAGTGGAACCATCCTGGATCAAAATCAGTTGCCAATGTAGTGAGTTGACCGTAATTGTTAAATACAATATTACCATATGCTCTCATAATTGTAATATATGGATTAAATTTCATAAGCTCAACATTACCAACTTTATAATAAGATAGTTTGTGAAAAGAACTAAAGAATCTATTAGGCATATTTACGGATGCACTAACACCGTTAAGTACAAATGCTGTACTTGATAAACATCCACCTACAGCTACGCCATTTTTCTCAAATGGTGATTCATTGACACCATAAGCTGACACAACAGCTGAACGCGAACGAGTAGCATATTGTTCTGCACCAGCAGATGTTTCAGCATTGGTACCATATCTATAATCTGTAAAAAAAGGCATCTGTTTACCCATATCCAAACTACTAGATAGTGAGTCTCCAGCAACACATAATTTACTTTTTAAAGCTGGTTCGAGTCTCAATATTGCTGGAACTTCTGTCCTAGCACCTAATATAATTTTATTACCATTTGGAAATTCAGGAGAAACAATATATATTTCATCTCCTGTTTTATAATCAGCAATCGTTGCTGACGTCCCATACACAGATAAAAGATCTTTAGTTGTTAAAACTTCTTCAGTTCCAGTTGCTATTGCAACTCTCTGTAATCCAATGTTATGTGATATAACATCAAAGTTTTTATAATCTAAACCAGCTGTTGTTTGTGACTTGATAGGAGCATTCCATACGCTTCCATCTTGTTTTGCTATTAAGTGTTTATTTGCCATTTTATCTCCTTAGGCTACGAAATATGAACCGGTATCAAAACCAGCATCATAAGTTATATTTTGATCTGTTATGATCTCAAATGTTCCATACAGTTCAAGGTAGTCGTTGATTCCAAAATACGAACCAGTATCAAACCCATCAGTTGATGAACAATTATCAATTACTAATTCAACAGTTGTTGAATTGGATAACTGCCCGGGAACAACTACCATATATGATCCCACGTTAAATTCATCATCGTTGTTATTTTGATCAATTATCAACGATGTTATAACAACATTGTCTGGATTAATATCCGATGGTGTATCAGAGGTAACTGCGACATATGATCCTATACCAAAATCCAAACTTTCTGATAATACAACATCTCGAATATAACCTGACCAATTAGAAGGTGTCTCATCAAAATCTTCAAAAGGTATACCCAACTTTACGCTATATTTTGATGCTAAAACTTTTCCTAATTCGATATCACCTACAGCAGATATAGGTAGAGATGCTGTGAATGTATTTAATCCAAATATACCAGGCAATGTTAAATTAACAATATTGGTTGTATAGTTGATAGTTTTCACTATTGTTATAACACTCCCATTGTACATTGAATCAGCTTTGAATTGTGAAACATTATTAAGATCTTCTGCCGAAATAAGGTTTCCTTTTGACACAATAATTTCATGATATTGTAAAAATTCAGAATCTATATTTTTTATATTTGTGTTTGTTAGAATTTGTGTTTTATTTGGTATAACATTAGAATATATATAAATTTTATTCAGATTCGGAACTATATATGTTAGGATTATACCAATTTCTGAAAATCTAGATATTTCTTCACCGAGTAAATAGTCCAATTTTTGTTGAACAATTACCTCAGGCGTTGATCCTTCTATATTATCAATAAATAATTTTTTTAATATTTTCATTTTATATCCTTATATAAGAAATCCATCATCCTGTGGCTTAATACCATTAATATCTTGCAATATTTCAGGACTTGCTAGCAATGCTCCATTCTCAGCGTTACCCAAAACAACATCAGGAATACGAATTAGATACCTACTTGTGCTAAATATATTAGG
>Ga0256824_10000507_pt1 | contig 15122 bp, 15 predicted proteins | sample CV67metaG_FD_191570 | JGI IMG/M metagenome (GOLD analysis project Ga0256824, IMG submission 191570) | Hydrothermal vent microbial communities from East Pacific Rise, Pacific Ocean - CV67 | ecosystem: Environmental > Aquatic > Marine > Hydrothermal vents | place: Pacific Ocean: East Pacific Rise...
AGATAAAAAGAGCTATAGTAATCATCCAGATACAATTCAACTAGGCACATTCAACTACAAAACGAGTCTTCCACTTATTTATCGGGAATTTATCACATTGAAAAGCATGTTAATTACTAAAAAAATTCCAAAAGATGATAAAATTCAATATAAAGTTTTTCTAGGATCATTTAACAGCCCTCAAGAGGCTAGAGATAGACTAAAAAACCTTAGAGAAGAGTATATCCATAGTAAAGTGCTCAAAGGGGCTTTTATTACAAAATTACCCTAAAATAATTTAAAGGAAATAAATGAATAGAATTTTACAAATGCTAGAACTACAACAAGAGCTTAACGATGCAACCAATGGGTTAAATTGGGAAAATGGAATAACAAAAAATGGAAAAAAAATTAACTGGAAACGCTGTATATATTTAGAAAGTGCTGAGTTAATAGACTCTTATCCATGGAAGCATTGGAAAAATATTGATGCTTCTCCTGATTATGAAAATATAAAAATAGAGATTGTTGATATTTGGCATTTTGTAATGAGTGAAACACTTAGAATCTATAAAGTAGAAAAACTGGGTACGATTCAAGATATTGCCAAAATGGTTACACAAATGAAAGATTTTGAAGTGTTTAGAAACGAAAATATAAAGAGTCAACTTGATAGCTATGAAGAGATTGAACTGGTAGAAGAGATGATGAAAGTACTCTTGTGTAATCCAAATATTAATGCATTAATTCTTTCATTTCTTACAATGTCATCTCAGTTAAATCTAAAATTACCTGAACTATATAAACTCTATATTGGAAAAAATATTTTAAATAAATTTAGACAAAATAATGGCTATAAAGATGGTTCTTATATTAAGATATGGAATGGTAAAGAAGATAATATGATCATGCAAAATATTCTGAATAGTCAAAATAGTATCACACCAGATGAACTTTATCAAGAACTAGATAAGGCTTACCCTAAAGTATAGAGAGAATTACTCTCTGTACTTATCTTTTTTTAATGAATATTCTTAATTAGATTGACTTTAGTTATACCTGTGCCGATAGAGACTTTTTCTACCAATCGAATACTCTTCTCTTTATCAAAACCACATTCAACACCACATTTAATTGTTCCTACTAAAAAATATTCTCCTTTAGGAACACCAAAAAAATTATAAATTCCAGACTCATTTGACATTGTAAATTTAAGATAATTATAGATACGTTTGTCTGTTTTTCCTAATTTATACCCATTGAGATAACTCTCTTCATACCACTGCTGAGAGTATGAAGTTACAGGATTTAAATAGAGCTTTACTTTTTTTCCAACAATTTTTTGAGAAGTACCTTTTTTTTCTAAAAAAATTACTCCAGAGACAGTACTTCTTCCTCGTTTTCGTAAATGTGTATACTCTTGCACAGGAAAAGCTATTCGAGGAATAATTGTATTCCTAACTGCTGTTCCCTCCATATCTGCCTGATCCATCTCTCCATCAATATTCTTATTATGATCATCTTCTGAAGAGATAACTGTTCCGAGGGATGGATTATTAGTAGGAACAACAACCTGTTCACCAAGATTTGGATTTTTATGAATAAGAATCTCTTCTCGAACAGTGGGTTCCCTCTTAATTGTTGATTCAACCCTTGGAAGTGAACTCGCTCTTCTATCCTCTGGATGAATAATAATTGTACGTTGACTACAGCCTGTAATAGTCAGAACTGTTAATGCTATGAATGTATATTTAAACTTTTTACAAAACATGAAACCCCTTAATCGATATTTAAGTTCTATTTTCCTAAACAAAACTCTCCAAACATTTTATCTAAAATTTCTTCAGAATCATAAGGTTTAGAGATTGAGCTCAAGGCACTAATGGCATCTTGTAGATGATAAGAAAAAAACTCTAGTTCACCCATCTTGAGTGGTTCTTTTGCTTCTAAAATTGCTTTTTTAGTCTTCTCGACAGCTTCTATCTGACGTGTAGAGATAAGCATCAACTCTTCATCTTGTCCAATATTATCAAAAAGAGATTGAAGTCTATTGGTTAAATTTTTAAAATTCTGCTTGCTACTTACAGATATTGGATTATATTTTTGAAGTGGATTTAAGTCTAAAACCATCTTCAAATCTATTTTATTAATAGCAACAATAACCTCTTTATTCGTTACTCTTTCCAAAATTTCTATAATACGTTCATCTTCATTGTCAAATGCTCGACTTGCATCAAAAAGTGCAATCACCACATCTGCATCTTCAATAGATTCCAATGAACGTTCTACACCGATCTGCTCAATCATATCTCTAGCATCACGAATACCTGCGGTATCAATCAAACGAATAATATGAGAACCAATTCTAACCTGTTCTTCAATTGTATCACGGGTTGTTCCTGCAATATCACTAACAATAGCCCGCTCATAGCTAAGAAGACCATTTAAGAGTGAACTCTTACCAACATTTGGTTTTCCAACAATTGCAACTCTGAACCCTTCAATCAATCCTTTACGTCGATGCGAAGCATCTACAATATTTTCAATTTTTAAAATAAGTGCATCCAGTTGCATTAAGATATTCTCAACAATATCCTTTGGAATATCCTCTTCAGCATAATCAATCATAACCTCAGAGTAAGCTGTCGCGCGCAACATCGCTTCTCTACTCTCATCGATAAAATCTTTAAGATCTCCCTTAAGCTGTTTGGCTAAAATTTTTGCACCATCAACTGATTTTGTCTCAATTAATTTAGCAATAGCTTCGGCTTTGGTTAAATCAATTTTTCCATTTAAAAATGCCCGTTTAGAAAACTCTCCTGGTTCTGCAAGCATAGCACCATGAGCTAAAAGTGTTTCTAAGATCTCTTGAGCAACAATCATTCCACCATGACATTGAAATTCGACAATATCTTCACCTGTAAAAGAGTGAGGGTTTTTAAAATAGATCATAATTGCATGGTCAATAAGATGATTATCATAATTATAGAGTGAAGTCAAATGGGCGTAACGGGGTGTAATATCCTCTTTTTTAGAGATTTTTTTACCAAGAGCAAGTGATTTTAAACCACTCACTCTAATAATTGAAATGGAAGATATACCCGTTGCCGTAGCTATGGCAACTATTGTGGTAGACATATTATTTAACTGTTTTCTTTTTACTATTGAAGTCATTAATAATAATAAACTTCTTGCCATCTTTTCCTGTTTTAATAGCAATATACTTATTTGGAAACATCTCACGTAATTTCTCTAAAGCAATTTGAACTAAAATTCCATCTAAAGGCTTTGTTTTTCCTCGTCCATGCTCTATAATATGCTCTGCAATTGGTTTAAGATAGTTATCAATCATCTCCTCTTGTGCCTGAATAAACTCTGAAATTTCCAGTTTAATATAAAGATTATACTCTGCATTAATCCAATTAAAAAGCATGTATGAGAGTGCATTATAACGATATCCCTCTTTACCAATGAGTAAAGCTGCATCTTCACCATCAATAAAGATATGCGCAATACCATTAAAAACATCTACTTCAACTGTATCAATATGGAAACAAGCTGTTTCCATTAGTTTTATAATCTTATTCTCAATATCCATTGAATATTTTTTATTTTCAGGTTGCTCTCGATCATCATCAAAACGTACCTCTTCAACGAGAGAACTCTCTTCTTTTTTCACAACAATCTTATTTTTTGATTTATTATCAAAAAAGTTATCTACAATTGCGTCATTTTCAGGAACAAACTCCTCACTATCCTTTACGCTCTCTTTTGAAGTTGAACTTTCTATAGAGACAGCCTCTACAATAGGTTCTTCTTCAACTTTAATCTGCGCTTCTTTCTCTATGTCTTTTGATTCTGTAACTGGACTATTTACTATTTTTTTAACAGCGATAATAATTGCATTCTTTTTAAAAAGCCCCATCACACCTGACGTTGGATGTTGAATTATCTCATAGTTTATCTCTGTTACTGAACATGCTAACGCTTTTGCTGCCTTGCTGTAGGCCTCTTCTAATGTTTCAGCTTCAATTCTTTTCATCTCCATGTTCAAACCTCCCCTTATAATTTATTTTTGTGCTGCTAGTTTAGCAGCTTTCTGTTTTTCAAATGCGTTGTTTATAACATATTGTTGTGCAATTGTAAAAATGTTGTTGACCAACCAATAGAGAACCAATCCTGCTGGAAATGTAATAAAAAATACAGTCATAACCACAGGTAACCACTGAAAAATTTTCTGTTGCATTGGATCTGTCATGGTATTTGGCGTAATTTTTTGTTGATACCACATAGATGCACCCATTAATATTGGTAATACAAAGTATGGATCCATTAAAGAGAGATCTGTAATCCATAATGCCCACTCTGCACCTTGAAGTTCAACAGAGTTCAATAGAACTCGATAGATGGCAAAAAAGATTGGAATCTGGAGTAACATTGGCAGACATCCACCCATTGGATTGGCACCATTTTTCTTGTACATCTCCATCATTTTAGCATTCATTTTTTGTGGATCTTTACCATACTTCTCTTTAAGCTCTTTCATCTGAGGAGCAAGATCTTTAAGCTTTTGCATCGACATCATACCCTTATATGAAAGAGGGAAAAGAATCAATTTAATTAATAGTGTTACCAAAACAATAGCCCAACCCCAGTTACCTACCAAATCGTAAAACCACTCCAATACTTTAAATAGTGGCTTTGAGATAAAGGTAAAGAATCCATACTCAATCACATCTGTTAATTCTGGATTAATTGCCTTTAAAGTTAAAGAATCTTTTGGTCCCAAATAACCATGTAATGTAAAGTTCTGCTCCCCTTGAATAAAGAGTAGTGCATCATCTTTATCTTCACCAATAATGATATTCGAAACTCTTAAAGATTTTTCAAAATTATAAAGTGTTGAGGTAAAGTATCGATCAAAAGCAGAAGCAAACTTTGCATTTTGAATAGTAAGACTCTCTTCTACATCTCCATCTTCTAAAACTTCGATAACACCATTACCTTTTTTAATTAATGAACCTTGAACAACCATATACATTGTATGGTCTGCATTGGGTCTCTGTCCAGTGGTAATAAAATAATCTACAGGTTTAGAGAGCTTAAGATTAATATCATAATGACCATCTTTATAAAAAGCCAACTCTTTGATTACAGTTAGAGAAGATAATTTTTGTGTCAAAACTACTTTATTCGACAAACCAGTACCAAGATTAACATTTTCTACAGAAGCAGTGTAAGGCGTTCTAAGTGCCTCTTTATTTAAAGCAATATCTGCAAAACGCACCTCTAAAGGCTTAATCCATAAAGGATTGAGAAGTTCTAATTTTTTTCCTTGATACTCATATTTTGTTTCTAACATTCTTACTTGAGCAATACGTCCAAGTTCATCAATGCTATAGATAAATTTATCTGAACTAACAGTTGTTAATGATTTAACCTTTGTCACTGGTGCCAAACTCTCCTGAACATGTTGAATTGTAGGTGCGGATCCACCAGAAGTCATTACAGTAGGAGTCTGTTGAGTTGTTGTTCTATTTTGATCAACACTATTCGTTGTTTTTGGCATAAACATATCAAACACTACAAATACAAGAAATGAAAGTACCAATGCTAGAAGAAGCCGTTGTTGAAGATTGTCGTTTTGTTCCACGAGAGATAGCCTTTTTTAAAATTCTTATGATATTCAATTTATACTTTGAGTGTTAAATTATATTAATATATTAAGAATTATATTTAAAATTAATGGTAAATTATATCAAAAACTTTTTAAGAGTCTCATTGTTTCAAGGCTTTTAAACGCTTTAATGCCCTAAAAAACTCTTGAGTGGTTTTATTATACTCATTATTGAGTAAATTTGGTTTAGCAACCAATATATAACGCCCTGTTTTTAAATTTGGAAGATCTGAAAGAAAGTGTGTACGAAGAAGGCGTTTAGCCCTATTTCGATGGACTGCATTACCAACTTTTTTGCTGGCAACAATCCCAAATTCATACACTTCATTATCAGGTTGATAGAAGAGTACGAATTTTGAAGTATGTACAGTTTTAGAGTTATTGTAAACTCTATTGAACTCTTTTGTAGTTTTTAGACTACTAAAATGTTTTAAACTGCTAATCTTTTTCTACCTTTTGCTCTTCTAGCAGCGATAACTTTACGTCCGTTTTTAGTTTTCATTCTTGTTCTAAATCCGTGAGTTCGTTTTCTTGGTGTGTTATGGGGTTGAAATGTTCTTTTCATAACTGATAACCATCCTTATTAGTATTTTACCCAGTAATAAACACTGTGCATTAATTTGAAACGCGATTTTATCCTAATTCTACTTAAAAGTGTAGATTAAACGCTATTTTTTCTTATCTTTTTTAACTTTTTGTTAATTTTTTTCTATTTATAGAGATTGTGCTATTATTCCTAAATAAATTTAAAGGAAATATCTTGAAAAAGACAATCTATATTATTGTTATGCTCTTGGTTATTATTGGTGGCTATTTTGGCTATCAAAATCGACCTAAAATTATTCCCTACTATCAACAATTAACCCAAACCCATGTTAGTATTCATCAAGACTTACAACCTCCAACTCAAAAGAAAGCTTTTTTTGTAGGTTCTTCAAAATGTATAGAGTGTCACGCAGATAAACATCAATCTTGGAGTCACTCACGCCATCCTAAAATGATTCAAGATATAAAAAAAGATCCTTCTGTTGTGGTTGCAGATTTTTCAACATTACCAGAGAGTGCAGATTTTACCCTAAAAGATTCAATCTATACCGTTGGAGGAAAATTTAAACAGCGTTATATGCTACGCAAAGATGTAAATGGAACCGAAGATTATGTTCTGGGAAATTATCAATGGAATGTTCAAACAAAAAAATGGCAAAAATTTAAACCATGGAAATATTGGTATAAAAATGCTTATCCTCATGATAACCAAAAACTTCCAACATCAAGAGCCTGCGATGGCTGTCACTTTACAGGATTTATGTCAACCCAGAAACGTGTTGAGAGTGGGATTGCGTGCGAAGCATGTCATGGACCTGCATCAAACCATATACTCAAACCTGAATTACCCATCTATAAAGCATCTACAAGTAATCCTGCACGTCAAAATGAGGTCTGCCTACAGTGTCACATGAGAAACCGAGACAAACGCCTAGAAGATGCTAATATGAGCAGTATCTATGGTGATGCAAGAGATTATCCAATGGGTTACGAAGCAGGAAAAGCTTTGGCAGACTATAAAACACCCGCACCATTTACAATCGGTCACGCAACAAAAGAGTTTTATGCCAACGGAGCAGGAAAAAAGAATCGAACCCAAGGAAATGAGTTTGTCCACTCGATTAAAGGGAAGCATGGTATTACTTGTATTAACTGTCACAATCCACATACACTCGAACCAACAGCCCAAAAAAATAACGGAAATAGACTCTGTATGAAATGTCATAGCTTTGGATCAATGATTGGACCACATCAGAAAACTATAGAACAACACACCCATCATAAAGCAAAATCTACAGGCTCATTATGTGTCGAATGTCACATGCCAAAAACAGGACGACATACGGGAAAATCCCCTTTAACTGTACGAAGTCACCTGTTTGGATTTACGACACCTAATGAGACAAAAAAATATGATATGCCATGGAAAACCAATGCCTGCTATGCATGCCATAATAGTGATAAAGTTCCAACAAAAAGAGATATGGAGACGCTACAGAAAGATTTAGAGAGCTGGGGAATGGTCAATTGGGATAAGAGGTAAAACCTCTCTCCCTATCCTATTTTACTCAAAATTTTATCTAAAAAAGAGGTAGAACTAAGACGCTTTAAAATAGCTAAAATAGTTGTCGCTTTGGTGATATAATATCTTGGTTTTGGCTTTTTGGTCAAAATAATTGTATGAACCACTTTAGCCACAGAGAGTGCCTCTTCATTAAAAGGAACATCACTCTTCTTTTTTTCTAGGTTTGCAAGATAGTGCTCTTTAAAAAAAGAGTTCTCTATATCAATATTCTCTTCCAGCTTTTTCATTGCTGTTTTACGAAAGTCTGAAGTCACAGGACCTGTGTTTAATAAGACAGGATAGATCTCTGTCTCCTTTAACTCCAAACGTAATGTATCTGTTAAGCCTTCTATCGCATATTTACTGGCACTATAAGCTCCTCGTCCAAACAAAGAGACCAAACCCAATACAGAGGAATGCTGAATAAGCTTTCCATAACCCTGTTGTCTCATAATAGGAATAAGCTGTCTTGTCGCCTCATGAAGCCCAAAAACATTGGTTTCAAACTGCTCTTTTAGAAAATTGGTTTCTAAATCTTCAATCGCTCCTGCTTGACCATAACCTGCATTGTTAAACCAAACATCAATCTTTCCATCTTCTTTTAAAACATGTGCAATAGTACGACTAATATCATTTGAATTGGTTACATCCAACTGTAGTACATCTTTAAGACCAGACTCTTTAAGAAAAGAAATATCTTCTTCATTTTTTACAGTAGCATAGACTCTAATCCCTTGAGATTGGAGATATTTTGCTGTTTCAAATCCAATACCTGTGGAGCAACCCGTAATAACTATATTTATTCTATTACTCTTTGCCATACTTTAACTCTTTAACAGCTTGGGTAATGTCATTTTGACGCATAAAATGCTCGCCAACCAAAAATGCATCTGCTCCAACACTGCTTAACTCTTTAACTGTATTATGGTCTGTGATCCCACTCTCTGCAACAATAATCTTATTTTTCGGAATCAAAGGAATCAATCGTTCACTCAAAGACATATCCATCTCAAATGTCTCTAGATTTCGATGGTTTATTCCAATAATATCTGCACCAGCAAAGACTGCTTTGGTTAAATCCATCTTATCATGTATTTCAACCAACGCTTCCATACCAAGGTGTCGGGTGTAGTTTAAAAGCTCTTTTAACTCTTTTCGACTAAGTGCTGTTGCAATGAGAAGAACATAATCTGCACCATAAGCTAAGGCTTCAACCAACTGATACTTATCCACAATAAAATCTTTACGAAGCAACGGTATAGAGGTGTAACGTCGAACCATTCCTAAATACTCTTTGTCTCCTTGAAAAAAGTGTGGTTCTGTCAAAATAGAGAGAGAATCCGCACCACCTTTCTCATACGCTTGACCAATAACCATGGGATCAAAATCTTCTCGAATAATCCCTTTGCTTGGACTTGCTTTTTTAACTTCTGCAATAATTCGATAAGGATTCTCTTTTGTTGACCTTAATGCTGTTTTCACATCTTTTGGAGCAAAAGGATTATATGCTAAGGAGCGTCCTAACCACTCTAATGGATAGTCAACTTTTCTCTTCTCTAAATCTTCTTTTGTCTTTTTTATAATATCATCTAGTATCTGTGCCACGTTTTTATCTTCCTATTTTTTACATTTTTGATTAATCATATTCCAATGATTACGAACCTCATCTTCTTTTAAACCTTCAATATCAACAACTTTTTTCATAAGGTTAAATGCTTTCTCACAATCACCAAGCTTATAGTAACCCCATGCCAAAGAATCAAGATAGTAACTGTTATCTGGTTGCTCTTCTAAAACTTTTTGAATAAGTTTGATACCTTTTTTAACATCGATATTTTTATCAATTAAAGTGTAACCATAATAGTTTAAATAAACACTACTTTCGATTCCTTTTGAAATAGCCAATTCAAAACGCCTAACAACCTCTTTTAGCATCTCTTTGTCACTCTTATCTGCTGTTGATTCATAGAGTACCATAGCTGATTCAGCATACCACTTAGGATCATTACTTTTCAAAATAAGTTTTTTCGATAGTATACCTGCCTTGTCGAACTCTTTTTGATTTACATATAAAGCATAAAGAAGCTCAACATTTTTATACTCAGTTTTTAAAAACTGAATCGCCTCTCTGTAATTTTTTAAATACATATAACTCTCAATCACTTTTTCAGCATAGATCTCTTTACCTGTTCTCTTATAAAGATCTTTATAGAGAGGAACTATTTTAGCAATATTATTTTGCTGAAAATAGATCTTAACAAGTTGCAAACATATTTTTTCGCTACATCCTCTATTGAGATGATGATTCTCTAAACGTACAATAGCTTCAGGGATTTTTCCCATATAATTTACCAGAATGGTTGTTATTTTCAAAAGAATATTTTCGTTATAGTGCTTGGTATATGCCTGAGTTAGCAGATCTACCGCACTTGAATAATCTTTTGTAAAGATATAAGGATTGGCAGAGAGTTCAAAATCAACAGCCTCCGTTGACTGAAGAAGAAGTGACTTTGTAACCTCTTTTGCCTCTTCATATTTTTTCTCATATAAATAAGAAGAGAGTAAAAGTCTCTTAGCAGTTAACTCTTGTGGATATTTTAAAATATATGCTTTTAACTTTAAAATATTCTCAGAAATAACACCCGAATAGAGTGCTGTCTTTAACTCTTTTAATAGATATTCATCTTTTTGAGTCATTTCATAAAGCTTTTTATAATAGAAATGGCTCTTTTTAAAATCATTTTTTTGTTCATAAAAAATGGCCTTAATAATCCACGCATCTTCATCTTTAGAGTAAGATTTTAGAATCTTATCTTTTTTTGAGAAATCTTTTGGATTGTATCGAGCCAACTCCTCTTCTGCAACAACTTTGCTTTGTGGTGTATAGGTTGTACATCCCACAATTAATAGAGCTAAAAATATAAAGACCATTACTAGTCTGCTGTTTAATCTAAAATTCCTGGGCACTCTTTTTTTACCTCTTCTTTATCATTCTTAAATGTCTCCCAAAATGGAAAAGTTCGACATTGTCTTGGTCTAACAGGGTATATTGTACACTGTTTTTTATTATTATCAAAAAAAATACATGCATAGTTATTCTCTTCAAGTTCTTTTTCAATCAGAGAGTAACGATGTTTAACTTTTTTGAGATACATTGTAGCAAATTCTTCCACAGTTAATTCTAAAAATTCAGCCATTTTTTCAATCTCGTGATATTTCGCCCATATATAACCACTAGCCCCTGTGCAACATGCACCGCCACAATCCTCACATGATGAGGGTGTAAATTTATAATTATATCCCTCTTGAGTCACTATACTACTCTGCATATTTTTAATAATCTCCTTTAATACTATGGGTATTTGCTTTTCTAAAAGCCTCTTCTGCTTGCTTTAAATAGTTGCTCTCTTCATCAAAAACAATGAATGGTGGAGTAATTTTAGTTAACGATTTAGAGTTCATCCTTGCAGAGATCATAACCAGTTTAGACTCCCTATCAATTTTGGAATGAACAAAACAGATCACTTCAGGGTTAATTTTATTCTCTTTTAACGCCGAAAGAAGCCGATCAATCTGCTTGGCATCATAACAGAAGATAAAACGTCCTCTTGGTCGCAACAACTTTTTTACTTTTGAAATAAATTCTGGAATAGGAAGATGATGTGCGTAACGTGCAATATTGAGATGCTCATTTTCACTCTGAATCACATTTTCATCATAAAAAGGTGGATTTGAAACGATAAAATCAAATTTTTTATCTTCTGAAAATTGAATAAAATCTCCCAAATAACTCTCTACTTCTAAATTGTTTATTGTATAGTTATGTTTGGCATAAGTTAACATACTCTCTTGCTTATCAATAATCGTTGTAGAGAGATCAAAATCTCTACTTACTAAAAGAGAAACAATTCCCACTCCACAACCCACATCAAGCAGTAAACCTTTTGGCTTAAACTGGGAAATGAAACTATATAAGAAAATTGAATCACTATTATAAGCATAACCTTGAGTTGGTTGATAAAGATACAAGCACTCTCCTTCGTTTTAAAAATAAATCAAATTTTACTATAAATTGGCAATTTTTAGATAAAATCCCATTTATGAATGATAAAATTTTTGAAGAAACCCCTCCACTATCCACTGACTTTTGTATGTTAGACTATGAATGTGCCTATATAGAAGGAAACTCTGTTCGTATGCAATACAAACATATTGAAAAAGCGACACAAACCTATAATACAGCATTAATTAACCGTGGTTGGAGACGTTTTGGGTGCTACTATTTTCACCCTATCTGTAATGGATGTAACGAGTGTAAATCGATTCGAGTTGATGTTGAAAACTTTAAACTTCGAAAATCTCAAAAAAAATCAATTAAACGAAACAAAAACACCGAAATTATTATTCAAAAGCCTACACTTTCTCAAGCGCATATAGATTTATATAATAAATATCACTCTTTTAAACAAAAAAAAGATGACTGGTCTCATCGTAATATCTCACCCAGAGAGTATCGAGAAAATTTTGTAGAGGGTGCACATGATTTTGGAAAAGAAGTGCTTTATATTAGAGATAATAAACTCATTGGTGTTGACTTAATTGATATTTTAGATGATGGAATTTCTTCTATCTATTGTTATTATGATCCAGACTACCCAGATCTTTCACTGGGAACGTATTCTCTCCTCTATCAAGTAGAACTGGCAAAAGTTTTAGAACTACCATGGATATATTTAGGCTATTGGGTTGAAGGATGTAAAGCATTTGCCTATAAACCTAACTTTCAACCCCAAGAGATATTAAATGATTTCCCAAAAATTAATATGCTTAGCGATTGGAAAAGCTTTATTAATTAAATTGATTAATAAGTAATTAATATAACTTAATATTACTTAATTAAAAAATAAACATAAAAAGAAAAACATATTATTGTCTAATTTTTTTATATTATTTTATATTTAGAAAAAGAAAAAAATATAGAATTGTGATGCTTTTTTTTATATTTTATGAAAATAGCTAAATAAATTAAACTTATTTTGCGTTAGTTAAGTCATAATATACAAATAAAAAGTGAAATATACCATGGAGAGTTTTTTAAATGTTAGCTAAAAGAAAATTTTTAATATCAGCTTTACTATCAACAATAATATTAACCAACAGCATAACTGCCCAAGGCGTAGAATGTTCAGGTGGAAAGTGTCGTATCAATGTCAAAACTTTTAACCCTTCAAGAAATATGCCTAAAGAGATTAAACCATTTAAAAATGTACAGAAAAAACATAGGTTTCTAATAAGCCATAGTGATGAAGAGTTACAAGTACGTTATGAAGACAAACAGTTAGATACATTTAGCCTTGATTCTAAAAAATATACAAGACAACAACATGAGCTACTACAACCATTAACAGAAGAAGAACTCAATACAATTATTCTTGCACCAGAAAAATATGTTGGCAATGATGAAGAGCGAGAAAAATATTATCAACAGCAACGAGAGATGGGTGTAGAACTAGAATTAATAGAATTAACCCTTCCTATGTCTTTATACTATTGCAAAAATGACAGTGAACCAATTTATGATGAAAAACTAGAGCAATTTCAATGTATTATCTCTAGTTAAAATATTCAAACAAGATATTAAATATCTTGTTCAACAACTGCTTTGAAGCTATTAAAGTAGATCTCTTGAAGTTTATTTAACTTCATCTCTACATTATTTATTTTCACAATATCTCCCCCAACTTTTCCAATAATATCACTCTTAAGACCAAGCTCTTTAGCCATACTAATCACTGATTCAAGATTCTCTTTACTGTTTACTTCCAAAATCGCTCGACTCTGAGACTCATCAAAAATTGCTCTCTCATCTGCAACTCTCATACCAACAGTCACACCCTTCCCTGACACAGCAGACATCTTTGCCAAAGCAATGGCTAATCCACCAGAACTTAAATCTTTTGCAGAGCATAAGAGATCTTTACGATTTGCTTCAATGACTAAATCCCAAAGCTTTAACTCTTTTGAGTAATCAATATCTCCAATACTTCCTGCTGTCTCTCCAAACAACTCTTTGATATATAAAGAACCACCAAACTCCATACCTGTATCTCCAATAAGTATAAGATGATTCTCCTCAGATTGGAAAGATGATGGAAGAACTTTTTTCTCATCGTCATTCAAGCCAACCATTGCAATTGCAGGTGTTGGAAATACTGATATTCCATTTGTTTCATTATAAAGTGAAACGTTTCCACTAACAACAGGTGTATTAAGCTCGATACACGCTTCTTTAATTCCTTCACAAGCTTGTGCAAACTGCCACATAACTTCTGGATTCTCAGGGTTACCAAAGTTTAAACAGTCAGTAATAGAGAGTGGTCTAGCACCACTCATTGCAACATTTCTTCCAGACTCCATAACAGCCAAAGCACCACCTTTTTCAGGATCAACATAACAGTATCTTGGGTTACAGTCTGCACTCATTGCCAACGCTTTTCCATTCTCTTTAATTCTAATACAACTTGCATCAAGTGTCCCTGGTGCTTTTGTGGTATTGGTCTGAACCATAGAGTCATACTGCTCATAAATCCAAGCTTTATCTACCACTTCCATAGAAGAAATCAGTTTCTCAAAAGCTGTTTGATTATCAATTTTTTCATAAGAATCAACGGTTTTACCTGAAATTTTATCTAGATATTTTGGTCTACTAGTTGGTCTATCCAAAATTGGTGCCTCTTCACTCACAGGAGCAATTGGCATATCACAAACTCTCTCGCCATACCAAGTAAGCTCCATTCTTCCTGTGTCTGTTACCTCTCCAATTGTTGCAACATCCAAATCCCACTTTTCAAAAATCTCAACGACCTCTTGCTCATGCCCTTTTTTAACACAAACAAGCATACGCTCTTGTGACTCACTAAGCATAAAGTCATAAGGAGTCATATTTTCTTCACGAGCAGGAACTTTATCAAGATTCATAATCATACCAGAACCACTCTTTCCTGCCATCTCAAATGCAGAACTTGTAAGACCAGCAGCACCCATATCTTGGATTCCAACAACAATATCTTGTTTGGTTTTAAAGAGTTCTAAACACGCTTCAAGAAGAAGTTTTTCAATAAATGGATCACCAACCTGAACGGTTGGTCGAAGTGATTTTGACTCTTCTGTAAAGCTGTCACTACTCATAACCGCTCCACCAAGACCATCACGACCTGTTTTAGAACCCACATACATTACAGAGTTTCCAATTCCCTCTGCAATTCCTAAGAAAATTTCATCAGTTTTACAGATACCAAGAGCAAAAGCGTTTACCAGAATATTTCCATTATAAGACTCATCAAAGGAAACCTCTCC
>Ga0256824_10000508_pt1 | contig 15108 bp, 16 predicted proteins | sample CV67metaG_FD_191570 | JGI IMG/M metagenome (GOLD analysis project Ga0256824, IMG submission 191570) | Hydrothermal vent microbial communities from East Pacific Rise, Pacific Ocean - CV67 | ecosystem: Environmental > Aquatic > Marine > Hydrothermal vents | place: Pacific Ocean: East Pacific Rise...
GTACAACTATCTATTTTTTGTTTTTGTTGTTGGAATTATCTATCTTGATGGTGCTATATATAAATCGTTAGATTTTTATAATTGGATAGTACATAGTGACATATATTTTTTAAAAATTTATTTAGGTGCTATTGATTACATACGAGATAATTTTATAGTTGATTTTATATTAAATCATACATTGGTAGCACAAATAATAGTCCTTTCTGTATATCTTTACCAACTATCTTTTATATTTGTAGTTTTTTTCCTTACAAGGATTAAAATATATTTTTTTATTATTGGTATATCTTTACATCTAGGTATGGCTATATTTTTTGATTTTAGTTTTATAGTTCTTTTTACACTACTTTTTTATATACCACTTTTACCAAATAGATTTTATTATAAGTTATTTTCATTTTTTAGAATCAAGAAAAAGAAAAATATAAAAGTTGTTTATGATGGTAGTTGTATGGTTTGTACAAAATATATAAAGTTACTAAAATTGTTTGATTTTAATAATAAAATATTTTTATACCCTAAGAATCTTCAAAATGAGAGTGAAATATATATCTATATTAATAATAAATCATATAAAGGGGTAGATGGTTTTAAAAACCTTTTTAAAGAAACGAAACTTTTATATATGTTTTATTTATTGTTAAAAGTAGGAGTTATATATAAACTAGCACTTTATCTATATAGAAAATTTAGTGAGAAAAGAGTTGTTTTTAATTGTAAATTAAATGGTAATTATATCTCTGAAAATAATTATATTTTAGGTATATATATTTTTATATCTCTTTTTGGATTATTATTGGTAAAGTTTAAATTTTTTGTAAAAGTATATTTATTTTACGCTATATTTTTTGGAATTTATCCTATAAATGTATTTATAATTAGGTCAGATAAAGCTGTTTATCATACATCATTTTATTTTGAAGATAAATTTAATAAAAAAGTATATATCAATGATTATAGTAAAAAATCTAAATATATTAAATACTATTTGAATAACAACTATAAAAATATAAATCAAAAAAAATATGCCAAAATTCTTAAAAGTAATTATCTAAAAATTTGTAAAGAGAGAAAAAAGTTTTTATTTAAAAATATAGAGAGTTTAAAATCTAAAAAGAATTTAAAAAATGAGTTAGATAATTATTTTTTATCTACAAAAATTAAACTAAAATGTAAGGATTTAGGATAAAATTCACCAAATAATTAAAAGGATATACTAAATGATAGTTCACATAGTAATGTTTAAATTTAAAGATAAAGATAAAACTTCAAATGTTGAAAAAGTTAGAGATATGTTAAATAATCTAGGTAAAGAGTTGCCTATGGTTAAGTTTATGGAGGTTGGTGTTGATTTTGACCAAACACAAAGAGCATTTGACTTGTCTTTATATAGCAAGTTTGATTCTAAAGAGGATTTAAAAGCTTACGCTGTTAATGAAAAACATCTTGAAGTTGTTAAGTTCATAAAATCTGTTACAACTGATGTTAAAGTTGTAGATTATACACTTTAAAATAAATTAGAGTTTTTAAAACTCTAGTTTATCTCTTCTTTCTCATAAATGATGAAAAAACTATCCAAAAATTAGACTTAAATCGTCAACTTAATTAAAGAATCGTAAGTTTATACTACACATAGTTTGCTAATATCTATAAAATTAAAAATTAGACCTCTTTACACTATGGTTATGAAAGAAGTCTACTATATAAGGAAAAAAAGATGAGTGAGCCTAGATTAGAAGATATTGGAGATTATAATTCACTTAAAGGTGAAAAGAAAAAAATTGTTTGGGTTGTTGTTTTAACTGGTTTATTAATAGGTATGATTTATATGGTGGCATATAATGTTTATGATAATAAAGCAGATACTATTGTAACGGAAGAAAGTTATGAAAAAGTGCCAATGCGTTGATAAAAAATGATAAAATACAAAAAAAAATAAGGTCGTAAAATGTTAATAACAATTGTTAGCATATATACTATATATGTTTTAGTAAATATATATGTAAGTGTGATGCAAATAGGGTATATAAATATAGCAAAAAGAAAAAAAGCTGTACTACTTTCAGAATCTCAGTTTTTAGTTGCTGGTAATTACTCGGTAGCAAAAGAGAAGCTTAGTATAGTTAGTTCATTTGTTGATTATATATTGTTTATAGCTTGGATGGGGTTTGGTATAGCTTGGCTTGAGGGAAATATTTTACTTGAGAGTGATGTTATGACAAATATAGTATTAGTGATGAGTTTCTTAGTTATAGGCTCTATTATCTCTTTACCATTTGATTATTATGAAAAGTTTGTTTTAGATAAAGAGTTTGGATTCAACAAGTCAACATTAGCACTTTGGGTAAAAGATACTCTTATCTCATTTGCTATGACACTTATTTTTGGTTCTTTAGTTGTGTGGGGAATCTATGCGATTATCTCAAACTTTGAGTTATGGTGGTTATGGAGTTTTATATTTATATTTGGTGTAATTATCCTTATAAATATGCTTTACCCAGCATTTAGAGCGATGTTTTTTGACAAACTTACTCCACTTAAAGATGAAGAGTTAGATAAAAAGATAAAAGAGCTTATGGATAAAACAGGTTTTGTAAGTTCAGGTGTTTTTGTAAGTGATGCTTCTAAAAGAGATGCTAGATTAAATGCTTATTTTGGTGGTTTTGGAAAAGCTAAGAGGGTTGTGTTATTTGATACTCTTATAGAAAAACTTACAACAAAAGAGCTACTAGCAGTTTTAGGTCACGAGCTTGGGCATTTCGCACACGGTGATATATATAAAAATATAGCTTTAGTTGGTGGTATGCTTTTTGCGATGTTTGCTATCTTTGGAAATCTACCAGATAGACTTTATATGGAGATGGGTTTACCAGAATCTCCAGCACTTGTTATGATTCTTTTACTTATGTTTATGCCAGTTTTAGGTTTTGTTATGATGCCTATTATGGGAATCGTTAGTCGCCATAATGAGTATGAAGCAGATAAAATGGGTAGTGAACTTGGTGGTCCAGCTGGAGCGATAGAGTTAGCAAATGCTTTACAAAAGTTAGTAACTGAAAACAAAAGTTTTCCACTTTCACATCCGTTATATATATTTTTTCACTATACTCACCCTCCAGTTTTAGAGAGACTAAAAGAGTTAGGTGTAGATATTGGCGATATAGATAAAAGTGCTTTAGAGGGTTCATGCGAAGCAAATATATAGTAAAAGAGATTTTACAAGAGATAACAAACAGACTAAACTCACACATACCTAGAGCATCAAGGGAAGCACAACTTTTTTTGATGGCTCATTTAGGTGTTGATGAACTTTGGCTTATGATGAATCGTGATATTGAAGTGAAAGATAGCTCTAAACTTTTTGAGTGGGTAGATAGACGGTTAAAAAATGAACCGTTTGAGTACATAGTAAATAGTGTAAGCTTTTATAGTGAGATTTTTTACATAGCTGAGGGTGCTTTGATTCCACGACCCGAGACAGAGATTCTAATAGATGAAGTGATAAAAAGAGTTCCAGATAAAGATAGTACTATAACTTTCGTAGAGGTTGGGGTAGGGAGTGGAATCATCTCCATCATCTTATCATTACACTTTAAAAATGCTAAATTTATAGCGGTAGATATTTCACAAAAAGCACTAGATATTGCTAAGATAAATATAGAAAAATTTAATCTTGAAGATAGAATTGAGTTACGATTGGGTTCTTTACTTGATGAAGTTGATGAGCATATAGACTACTTAGTTTCAAACCCTCCATATATAGCAAATGATGCTCCACTTGAATCTAACCTCTCTTATGAGCCTCAAAATGCTCTTTTTGGTGGCGATATAGGTGATGAAATAATTAAAGAATTACTTGATGAAGTCTTAAAAAGAGAGATTAACTTTTTTAGTTGTGAGATGGGTTATGACCAAAAGGGTAAGATTACAACAGCATTACAAGATGTTAAAAATAAAGAGTTAGAGTTCTATAAAGATTTAAGTGATTTCGATAGAGGCTTTACACTAAGGTTAAAAAAATGAGTAAAAGAATATATGTAGATTTTAGTTACTTGATTATGTTAGCATCAACATTTGGTGCTGTTATGGTTTTGGGTGCTTTTGTTGCTCCTGTGGTTTTTCATACAGATAGAATCTTAGTAGATATTGTAGTAAATCATTATAATGAGGGGATTATAATGGGTGAGATTTTTCATAGATTCTCTTACTGGATTTATCTTTTAGCATTTAGTGTTTTTCTTTACGAATCTTACATATATAAGTCTGGGCAAAGAGATGCCATAGCATTTGGAGCAACAGCTACTGTTATGTTTTCATCACTGATGTTTAGTGGTGTTTATGCTCCTAAAATTTTAGAGATGCAAGAGTTAGGTATAGAAGCAACTCAAAGTGATACATTTAATAAAATACATATTGCTAGTGAGATTGACTTTAAGATTCTAGCAGTTGCTTTGATTGTACTTTTTGTAAGAAGATTAATGCTTCTTAGAATCCAAAAAACAGTTTAATATTTAGGAAATTTTATGGATAAAACTAAAGATTATTTTGCTCAAAAAGCAGATGGTTATGATTTGATACAAAGAAGAACAACTACTGTAAAAAATCTTAGTGAAGCGATTTTAAAAAATGTAGAGTATAAAAAAGATATGTCAATAATGGACTTTGGCTCAGGAACAGGGCTTTTAAGTTTACATATAGCACCCTATGTAGAAAGAATTACAGCCATAGATATATCTAAATCTATGAATGAAGTTTTAAAAGAAAAAGCAGATAGTTTCCCTTGTGAAATTGAGATTTTAGAAGTTGATTTATCTAAAATTAGCATAGATAAAAAGTTTGATGGAATTATCTCTTCTATGAGTATTCATCATATTTATGATATAAAAAATTTAATGAAAAAATTTCATATAATGTTAGAAGATGGTGGTTCTATTGCTATTTGTGATTTAGATTCTGAAGATGGTTCTTTCCATAGTGTAGATACAGGGGTTTTTCATAACGGTTTCGATAGGGAAGAACTTTTAAGAATCGTAGAAAATGTTGGTTTTAAAAATGCTAAAATAGAGTTAGCAACTACAATTAATAAACCACATAGAGATTTTGATGTTTTTGTTTTAACTGCTTATAAGTAAGAAAATATAAATAATATTTTGCTATAATTTGCATAGTAGAGAGGAATTACTCCTCTCTAGGTTTTTTTAATCATCAAAAAGATATTTTACTATCTCTTTGATAACTTCTAAGATTATCTGGTAAATAATCTTTTTCATATGTAAATCACCGACCTTTAACGGTTGTAAATTTACTTAAAAACCCTATGCGACAGTTTCCGAGGCTGTTGCATAAAGCTACAGTAGAAACCGTATAAATATTGTACTGTTTTAGTTCTAACAATTCATTTAAAATTTAACACTTATGTAACAATAGATTGATACAATTCATATATATTTTAAATATTGGAGAAGATTATGTTAACTAAAAAAATAGTAATTTTATTTGCCATTTTAAGTTTATTTAGTATAAGTTTAACAGCTACCAGTTTTACAAAGGTTGCTTCAGGTAAGCCAACTTTAGTTCAAGATGGTAAAAGTAAAAATTGGTGTCCTGTTTGTGGGATGAGTCTTAAAAAGTTTTATAAAACATCATATATTTCAAAACTTCATAACCATAAAAATAGACAATATTGTTCATTAAGATGTTTAGTTGTTGATATGCAAAATCATAAGATAGATTTAGATAGTGTAAAAGTAGTAGATAGCTCTACTGAAAAAATTATATATGCTAAAAAAGCTTTTTATGTTGTAAATTCAGATGTAAAAGGTACTATGAGTAAGGTTAGTAAATTAGCTTTTGCTTTAGAAGATAGTGCTAAAGAGTTTGTAAAACTACACGGTGGAAAAATTGTTGATTTTAAAGAAGCATTAAAAATGGCAAAGGAATCTTTAGCATTAGATAGTTATATGATTAAAAAGAAAAAACAGAAAAAAGTTTACCCTATGGGTAAAAAAATATATGCTAAAATGTGTCAAAAAAATATAGATTTAACTAATTATAAAGAGATTAACGAGTTAAAGTCGGCTATAAAAGAGAAACATTTATGTAAGCCACTAAAAGAGAAACAACTTCAAGCTTTAGCACTTTATTTATGGGAAGTAAAAAGAGTTAATATATTGGAAGTGTTAAATGAAAAGATTAAAGTTCCAACAGATGCTAAATGCCCAATTTGTGGAATGTTTCCATACAAATACCCAAGATGGGCTGTTAAATATGTAGATGGTAAAAAAGAGTTATATTTTGATGGTGTAAAAGATATGTTTAAATACTATTTTAAAACACAAAACAATGCTAAGATTCTTGTAACTGACTACTACTCTCAAAAAGCGATAGATGCTAAAGTTGCTTACTATGTTATAGGTAGTGATGTTTATGGACCAATGGGTGATGAGTTGATTCCATTTTTAAATGAGGAAGATGCTAAAACATTCTCTATAGACCATAGAGCTAAGAAAATCTTAAACTTTAAAAATATTACAAAAGAGGAAGTTTATAAGTTAGATGAATAGATATTTAACTAACTCTTATAAACTTTTATTTTTTTTAATTTTTAGTATATCTCTTGTTATATTTGAAATTTTATATTTGAACTATAAGAATCCTATAACTCAAGAGATATTGAATAAAAAAAATAGTTTTATATCTTTAGTACAATTACCAGATTTGGCAATATCAACAGAAGCAACTTACATAAGACATAGAAGTTTAGGGACAGTTTTCTCTATATATAAAGATGATGGAACTCTAAGGGAGTATTTTCCATCATCTTATGCTATATCACATTCACATATTATAAATAAAAGAGATTAGTAACTTATGAAACAATATATAAACCTTTACCTCCTAGAGTTCGCAATCAATTCAATTTTAAGAAAAAAATCTAAAAACTTTTTTATTGTAACTATCTTTACAATTTTAACTTTTTTGCTTACATCAGTCTTTTTTATAACTAACTCAATTAAGTATGAGTTAAACTCAACAGTAGAATCTTTGCCACAAATAATTGTTCAAAAACTAAAAGCAGGGCGACATTACGACATAGAGGTAGATAGGTTAGACTCTATACTGGGAATCACAGGTGTAACTGATGGTGTTGCTCGTGTTTGGGGGTATTACTACTTTAAGAATCTTGGTGTTAATTTTAGTGTTATTGGGATAGATGAGTATGAAGAGCAATATAAAGATACTCTGTCTAAAATAGTTGAAAAATTTGACAGTAGTAAATATAGTGAAGATTCTATGGTTGTTGGTCAAGGTGTTAAAGATGTTATGGAGAGGAGTTACTATAACGACTATTTCAACTTTATAAAGCCTGATGGTAGTTTAAAAAAAGTAAAACTTGGTGGTGTTTTTGATGCTCAAACATCTTTGGAATCGAATGATGTTATAGTTCTTTCTAAAGATATGGCTAGAGAGATATTTGAGATAGATGAAAACAAAGCAACAGACTTAGTTATAAAAGTTGCTAACCCTAAAGAGATTCCAACAGTAGCTTCTAAGATTCGTCTAATGTTTCCAGATACTAGAGTTATAACAAAAGATGATTTGAAAATTAGTTATCAAAATATATTTGATTATAAAAGTGGAATTTTTTTAGCTTTGTTTGTTGTTTCATTATTTACTTTTTTTATTGTGGTTTATGATAAAGCTAGTGGTTTGAGTAGTGAAGAGAAAAAAGAGATAGGAATCTTAAAAGCTGTTGGTTGGACAATAGATGATGTTTTAAAAGAGAAGTTTTATGAGGCATTTATTATCTCTTTTATAGCTTATATTTTGGGTGTTGGAATCTCTTTGGTTTATGTTTACTTTTTTCAAGCTCCTTTGTTACAAGATATATTTGTAGGTTATTCTCAACTAAAAACAACATTTGAATTACCTTTTATTTTAGATATACAGACACTTTTCTTAGTGTTTTTCTTGAGTGTTCCTATCTATATATTTGCGACAATTATCCCAGCTTGGAGAGTTGCGACACTTGAAGCTGATGAGGTTATGAGATGATAGAGTTAAAAAATATAAATAAGATATATGAAGTTAATGAGCAACATAGAGTTGAGGCTTTAAAAAACATAGATTTAACTGTAAAGCAGGGTGAGGTTGTTGTACTTAAGGGGGCAAGTGGAAGTGGAAAAAGTACGATTCTATCTTTAATAGCTGGACTTAGTAAACCAACAAGTGGTGAGGTGGTGGTAGATAGTAAAAAAATCTCTAAACTACCAGATAATTTTGCCACAATTTATAGACGGGAAAATATAGGGTTTATTTTTCAAAAATACAATCTAATCCCAACATTAAGTGTTAGTGATAATATTTTACTCCCATTAGTTCCATTAAACTTAGATACTAAAGAGTTAGATACTAAACTAAACTCAGTTTTAGAGATGTTTAATATTGCTCATAAGAAAGATTCTATTGTTAAAAACCTTTCAGGTGGTGAGCAACAACGGGTTGCCATCGCTCGTGCTAACATCAATGAACCTAAAATTATCATAGCAGATGAACCAACAGCAAACTTAGATAAAGAGTTGTCTTTAGATTTTATAGAGCAGGTTAATGGATTGAAAAAAAGTGGTAAAACCATAGTTATAGCAACTCACGACCCACTATTTTTTAATTTAGATTTTGTAGATAGAGAGATAGGTGTAGATAATGGTGAGATTAACTTATGATTCTCTCTCCTGAAGTTTTAACTATTTTTATATTAAATCTAATTTTTGCTTTATTTGGAACTATCGCATTTTATTTAAGTGTTAAAATCTATTTTGGTTGGGACTTAGAGTCTAGTTCTAAAAAACAATATAAACTAGAGAAACAGAGTTTTTTAACAGCTACAATTATAAAATATATTTTTGCCATTAAAGTTCCATTGTTTCTATTTTTTGTGTTTACAATAGACAAAATATCTAATGTTTTAACTGGTGCTATGTGTGGGGCAGGGGTTATTGATGCTACTTCTTATGGAATCTATCTTTTAATTTTAAAGATTATAAATCTGTACCTATTTGCTTATTGGTTAGTTTTACACTCTCAAGATATGAAAGATGAGAAACAAAGGTTTACAAAAGTTAAATTTGGTTTTTTCTCAATTATATTTTTACTATTTATATCTGAACTTATTATTGAAAGTTTAATGTTTGGTGCGATAGATGTAGATAAGATGGTGAGTTGTTGTGGAACAATCTACTCTGCTACCTCCTCTTCATATATATCTACAATTTTTCAAGTAAAATCATATATATTATTAGCCTCATTTTATGGAGTTTTTCTCTTAATGATTCTTTCATACATATTTAAAAACAAATACCTTTATGCTTTTTTAAATATGTTGTTTATCTTTAGTTCACTTGTGAGTTTAATTGTTTTTTTTGGTACATATATCTATGAGTTACCAACACACCATTGCCCATTTTGTCTTTTACAAAAAGATTATTATTACATAGGTTATTTACTTTATACTACACTTTTTTTAGGTACATTTTATGGACTTATTACAGGGTTTTTACCTTCATCTAAAACTATAGTAAAAAATAATTTTAATAAATCACTATTCTTTAATATAGTTTATGTTGTTATTATTAGTTTATATCCGATTGTATATTTTTTAAAAAATGGGGTTTGGTTGTAGGATTTAGTATCAAATATTTATTTGATACTAAATTTTAAGGAGTATATATTTTTAGTTAGTCTTGTTGTCTTCTCATATATGCGGGTGTATCAAGTTGGTCACTTTCAAAGTCACCACCAACAACAATTCTTGGTTTAACAACTGCTGTTTGTGGAGCTGGAGTTTCACTAACAAAATCTTTGTTGTTCGTTCCAAGATTTAAGTCTTTCTCAAAACCAGTAGCAACAATAGTAATTTTTACATAATTTTCAGGTAAATCATCATCAGTAGAAGTTCCCCAAATTACATCAGCATCTTCATGAGCACTTTCATCAATAACTTCCATAGCTTCACTTATCTCCATAAGTGGAAAATCAGAATGAGTTTTAAAGTGAACTAAGATACCCATAGCACCATCAATAGAAAGGTTGTCAAGTAGAGGTGATTCTATAGCAGTTTTAACAGCTTCATAAGCAGCATTATCGCCATCATGTTCACCAACACCCATAAGTGCCATACCTTTATGACTCATAACAGTTTGAACATCGGCAAAGTCAAGGTTAATGTCATTTTTACCACTAGCTAAAATAACACCTGAAGTACCACTAACTGCTTGTGCTAGTACACTATCTACTATTTTAAAACTATCTCTTAAACCAAGTTTTCTATCTATGATTGACATAAGTTTATCATTTGGAATTACAACAATAGAATCACTTTCAGCTTTTAGTTCATTAAGTCCAGCTTCTGCTAGTTTTAATCTTTTTTTACCTTCAAATTTAAAAGGTTTTGTTACAACAGAGATTGTTAAAGCACCAATTTCTTTAGCAATTTTAGCAACAATAGGAGCAGCACCAGTACCAGTTCCACCACCAAGACCAGCAGAGATAAATACTATGTCAGCACCTTCAAGAGCTAATTTTATATCTTCATAGTTTTCATTTGCCGATTCTTTACCAACTGCTGGTTTCATTCCAGCACCAAGACCTTTAGTAAGTTTTTCACCTATCTGAATCTTGGCTACCGATTCATTCTCAGCTAATGCTTGAGCATCAGTGTTAATAAGAATCATCTCTATTCCAGAGATTCCTTCTCTTAACATATGTCCAATCATATTTCCACCACCACCACCAACACCGACAGCGATGATTCTAGCACCATTAATACTTTTTGATTCTTCTACAATAAATTCATCCATAATATATAACTCCTTAAAATAACTGGGTTGCCCAGTTCCAAAATTTGCTTACAGCACCAGCTTCATCACTTTTCTTATCATCTTTAGATGGTAGTTTCACCATTGTATCTTGTTTCTCTTCAACAGCTATTGGTATATCATGAACAGAGATAGATGATAAATTTACACTATTATCTTGGTGAGATGATTCATTTGAGTGTCTTACTCTTTTGTTTGAATCTATCTCATAAGGTGTGAATGAAGATACATCGTGTTTTAGCAATCCAACAGCAGTTGAATAAACAGGGTCACATATGTCGTCAAATAAACCTTCAACCTCTAAAGGTGAAGCAATTCTAACAGGAATAGAACCAAATGTAGCTATTGCTAACTCTCTAATTCCTTCCATTTTTGAGAAACCACCAGTTAAAACAACACCAGCACCAAGATTGTCTTTTAGTCCACTTTTTTCAATGAACTGAGCAAGAATCATAAGTGTTTCTTCAACTCTAGCAAAAATTACATTTTGAACAACTTCTAAAGATACTTCGTGAGTATTTTCAGTGTCTCCAATTATTGGGAGTTCAATTAAATCACTACTTTGTTTAGTTAGTGAACCATAAGTTAGTTTTACTTTATCTGCTACATTTAGAGGTGTATGTAGAGCAGTTGAAAGGTCGTTTGTAATGTGGTTAGAACCAACACCTAAAAAGTCATTGTATCTTATAGAGTTTCCAGAATGAATAATAAGGTTAGTAGTATTTCCACCCATATCTATAACAGCTACACCTAACTCTTTTTCATCATAGTTTATAGTTGCTATTGAAGAAGCATATCCATTTAAAACTATATTTTCAACTTCAATTCCTGCGCCATTTACTGCTTTTTTTAGGTTGTTTAGGTTTGATTTTTGAGTTGTAATTATATGTGTTTCAACTTCAAGTCTTGAAGCATTCATACCTAAAGGGTCTTCAATATAGTCTTGGTCATCTACTTTGAAATTATATGGTAGAGCGTGTAAAACTTCATACTCATTTGGCATATCAGCATTATAAAGAGCAGTTCTCATAACTCTATCTATCTCTGTAAATGTTATCTCTTTATTTGGAATATTTACAATTCCATTTGAATTAACACTTTTTGTGTATGCTCCAGATATAGAAACAACAGCACTTTTAATATCGCTTCCTGCTACTCTTTTCGCATCTGCGATAGCACTTCTTATAGATTTAGAAGCTTGCTCAATATTTGTTATGCTACCTTTTCTTAAGCCTTGAGCTTTAGTGATTCCTGAACCTATGATTTTAATAGATTTATCTTCACTAACTTCAGCGATTAATGCACAAATTTTTGTTGAACCGATGTCAATAGCTAAAATAGGTTTGTTCAATTTATAGTCCTTCTATAAATATAGTTGTTTTATATTTATTGTTTAGATTTTTAATTAAACCCTCATTAAACATAGATGTTTTTAATTTAAGAATAGAATCACTTTGGTCTTTATTTTCTTTATTAAGCAGTTTTTGTTCCAAAATATTGAAAAGAACAATATCTCCATTTGTTAAAGAGATATAACCTCTTTTTGTATTTTTAGTAAATAGTTGTGTTAAAAACTCATTTGCTTCCATAGTATTTAGGTTAGAGATTGCTTCTGTTTGAGAATTGGTAATAAAGTCAGTAATTGTTCCTTTGAAAGTATCCATAGAATTCTTAGCCATATCTAATAATTTATTACTTCTTTCTTCAGTTATAAATATAGGTCTTACTAATTCTTTAGCTTCTTCAAAACTTTTTACTTTAGATGGAACTATTTTCGTTAGTTCAAAAATATAGTATGCTTCATCTACTAAAATAGGTTTTAGATATGGAGAAGTTAATTTTAACTTAGATACTTTTTCTAAAACAGTATTGTTAAACTTGTTATTTGATTGTGCTAAAGTAATTTTATCTACTTTAACATCTGATGAAAGTTTCCCTTTTTTATAACTTATGTAAGTTCTAAGTGCTAAATCTTTTGTTGCTTTAGCATTTAGTTCAGAGATAACAGAATCTTTTGCTTTTTCAAGTGGTAAAATTTTCCCATTATCATCTTTAAAATGATTTTTATTATCTTTATAATATTCTGAAATTTTAGTTTCTTCGTACTCTTTACTTACTTTTTTTTGTTTTATAACATTTAATTTGTAAGCTATTTCAGTCATATAATTTTGTTTAGAAAGTTCCCAATAAGGTTTAAGAACTTTATCAGAGCTATCTACTTTAATTACATCTTTAGATAGTATTTTATACTCAATTTTATCAGCAATTTTTACAATAGTATTTAAAATTTCTTCCTCATTTTTACTAGTTTTAACAGGGAAAAGCTTTAAAACTTTTTCTATAAGTAGTTGTTTTCTTAAATTTGCCTCATACTCTTTTATTGTTACTCTACTTCTTGATAAAGCTTGTTTATAAACTTCTTTGTCAAAAAAACCATCTTTAAAAAAGTATTTTTGAGTTTTTAATTCATCAAGAATCTCTTTATCTGTAATAGCTAAATTGTATTCAGATGCTAAGTTTAGTAGGAGAGCTTGGTTTTGTAACTGATTTAAAGCTTGTTTTTGTAAACCAAAGCTTTTTGCTCTCTCTTCATCAAAATTACCTTGAAACATTTGGTTATATTGAGAATATAAAGTTGAATATGTTTCTTGTAGTTCACCTTGTGAAATCTCAATGTTACCAACTTTAGCAATAGCTCCAGCTTTGTCACCATAACTATATTGACCCCAGCCAACAAAACCAGCACCAACAAAAGCAATAGTTGAAATCCAAATAGTGATAATAAGATATTTTTGGTGTCTTTGCATCCATGTAATCATATATAAAAACCTTAATTTATAGTATTTTTGACATTCTATTTGAAATTGTATTAAAACTTACTAAATTAGGGGTTTAAATGAAGATTTTAAAGCAGATTGAATTCTATTTTAAAATCGATAAATAGTATAAAAATTATTTACCGATTTTTGGAGTTTATTTAGTGAGAACTACATCCACCACCACAACATCCATTGCTAGTAGAATCTTCCATTGCTATAACAAAATTATTTTCAACTTCTTGAACTTTAAATTTATGTTTTCCACAAAAATCATCATTCATTGTATCTCTCATCTCTAATGTTTTTAAAAGTGCTTCATCTTTAGAACCAAACTCTACATTGTTCTTTAAATCACTTTTTTTAAAACAACCACACTCTTTTTCTACTATAATTTTAAACATTCAATTATCCTTTGTTTTTTGACATATTAGCAGATGAATGTTTATTTTTTCTTTTTATATCATTAAAATATATTTCTTAAGATTCTACTTAGCTTTAGCAACAATAATTCCAGATAGAACAATTAAAGTTATCCCAAAACAAGTTGTTAAGCTAGGTAAAGAATCTCCAATCAATAAACCTATTAGTATGGCAAAAATGATGTTTGTATAACTAACTGTTCCTACAATTCCAGCTTTTGTTTCACCATAGGCTTTAGTCATTAAAATTTGTGAGATTGTAGCGAAGATTCCCATAGCGATTAGATAAAACCAAGTTATACCTTTAGGGATAATAAAGTGACCAAATATAAAGTCCAATTCATCTACTTGAACATAATTAGAGATAAAAAAAAGTAAGATTGGTCCAATAGTTCCAACACTCATAAATGAAAGAACAATAGCTCTAGTGTCGTAAATCTTTTTTAATTCTCGTATGGAAGTATATGCCAATGCTGCTCCAACTCCACTAAAAATTCCCAACAAATCATACTTTGTAAACCCAATAGCAGTTGGTTGTGTAATAAACAATATACCAATAAATCCAATCCCAATAGCAATCCACCCATTTTTCCCAATTTTTTCATTTAAAAATATAAAAGCAAAAATAGCTGTAAATATGGGTGATGTTTTTGAAAATGTCATAGCATCACCTAACGGGATATGAGCTATATTGTAAAAAAATGCTAGTAGGGCGACAAACCCCATTGTTCCTCTAAAGAGAAGTAGAAAAGGTTTTCCACCTTTATGTTTCATAGGTGTTTTAAGTATGGCAATTCCAACAATTATAACACCAGCAATATTTCTAAAAAAAACAACCTCTAAAGAGCTTAATTCAGCACTAGCAAGTTTGGCAAAAGCACCCATTATGGCGAATGTAAAAGATGCTATGAGCATATACTTTACACCATTATCTAATTTATTTAATTTTATCATAATCGAATTGTATCTATTTTATATTTACTTGATATTTGT
>Ga0256824_10000509_pt1 | contig 15107 bp, 13 predicted proteins | sample CV67metaG_FD_191570 | JGI IMG/M metagenome (GOLD analysis project Ga0256824, IMG submission 191570) | Hydrothermal vent microbial communities from East Pacific Rise, Pacific Ocean - CV67 | ecosystem: Environmental > Aquatic > Marine > Hydrothermal vents | place: Pacific Ocean: East Pacific Rise...
AAAAGAGAGAACATGTCAACAGAGATGGTCTTGGAGCGAAAGCTTGGGGTTAAGATGGAAAGACCTACTCTTACAATGAAAGACTATGGGGGAGCAGAAGAACTTCATTCTCTTGTGCGAATTGTAAAGGAAAAGTTTAAGCACGGGATGTCGGCAAAAGGATTTCTACTTGCAGGAATCCCAGGAACGGGTAAATCATACTTTGCGAAGACTGTAGCCGGAGAACTCGGCTACATTCTGGTAAGCTTGAACCTGTCAGCATTTATGGAGAAAGAAGACACCATCTATGCAATACAGAATTTCTTTGATTTTTTTGAGAACAACACGGGCGACTATGTTCTGTGGCTTGATGAAATTGAAAAGATGTTTGTAGGGGAAAAATCACAACAAGTAATGGGTCAACTCTTAACAAGTATCAACGAGGCGAATACCCATTCAAAATCTAACTTCTTTATTATCGCGACTGCCAACAATGTATCGGAAATCACAAAAAAGAACCCAGAGTTCTTCAGAAGTGGTAGATTCGATATGGTCATATTTCTTCTTAACCCTACTCTGGAGAATGCAGTTGCTATTTTTACATTGTATATAAACAAGCAGAGAAAGGAACTAAGAAGGAAAGTTATTCCTTATGCTATTTACCACTATGTGCAGGCAGACGAAAAGGACGAAGACAATAGGGTAAAAATGATGGCGAAGCAATTTCTTGAAGACCAGGCAACACATAGTCTATCAAGAGAAATTCTTCTTGATGTCACCTCTGCTGAGATGCTTGCTTTATGCCAGGAAGATCCAGCCATAATGAATGCGATAGAAAAGGTGGCAGAAAAATTTGAATTTGAATTCGATATAGATACCTTTATAAGAATTTCCATGTCTTTGCATAGAGATAATATATCCCAAAAAGATAGGTATGCATATACTCCTGCGGAGATTGAGTTTATTATTGTTGATTCTTTCAATAGATATTATCTTCTTGATCCTGATGACCATGATTATGCAGAGTTGTCAAACCGCTATCGACCACTACAGGTGAACATTAAGGATTCGATCAAAGATATGCTCTCGAAGGCCTCCAACTTTATACAAATATAAGGATTAACAACATGAGACAAAAAATAACCATAGCAGCTTTAGTTATTTGCTTGCCAATAGCTCTTCTTGCAAACAAAACCATAATTATAGATCTATCTCACCAAATGGGGTATGCCAAAGAGAATGGGAAAACAGTTTTTAAGGGTAGGATTTCTAGTGGAAGAGTGGGCATGGAAACTCCCGTTGGGAACTTCAAGATAAGCGAAAAAAAGAAAAAGCACAAGTCTACCCTGTGGCCAAAGCCAAACGGGGGAGCAAGTATGCCATACATGATGAGGTTGAGTGGGACTTCGTATGCCCTACATTTGGGTAGAATAGCAGACAGGGCGGTTTCTCATGGCTGTGTAAGGCTAGGTGGTGGGTTTGCCCAAAAAATGTACAGATGGGCAAATGTGGGAACAAGCGTAAAAATAAAAGGGGACGCAAAAAAATTCGACTCAGTATTAGTTCCGAACACTTATCAGCACAAGCAACTTCGTCAGAAGAGGAGATATAGACCAATAACAGAATATGGTGATTTTGAGGTGCAAGAATATTATGAAGATGAGTCAAGTGGTATCATAGAAATATATTAGGTGCCTATCTTTCAGCGTAGATAAAATTCTACGCTGCTGATAGTGCTTCTTTATATAATGACAATACTTCTTTGTTCGCCGACTCTAGCTCGCCAAAACAAGCCTTTATATCATCCTTGATAGGATCATCATTGGCAATGGTTGCATATTCAATAGTTTCAAGAATACGAGCAATATCAGAAAAAGATTTCTTGTAATTTTCGATTGTGTTCAAGAGTGATTTTGTGATCGTGTTATCTTTAAGCTCTGTGTCTTTCTTTATCATCTTGGTTGTACTCAAAAAAGTCTTCTCCATAGAGGGTATTTCTTGTGAAATCTGAGCTAATGAAAATAAGTTATCGTTTGTCATAGTGAATCCTTTACGGGGTTTTTGTTTCAGAGATGTCATTCTCTATAGACTCTTCAAAAAGAGATTTTTCTTTGTGAGTGAGTGTAGCTTCCTTTACTTGCAGTTCCCCATTGTAGGCCCTTGCAAAAACATCTTCAACTTTCTTTTTATCTTCCAATTCTGAAAGATTAGTTCGGCTTATGAATACCCTACCGTCTGCGCTTACCGAAGGGAATATTTCGCTTATAGCTTCAATGTCCTCTTTTCCATAAATATTTATATTTCTTTCTGCTGCACCTTGCTTTACAAGTATAAGCTCCCATGAAGACCTCAGCATATCCGCCTGGTGATATTCCCAACTCTCTGGCTCTGCTGAGTTCTTAATTTCCATCAGTTCGCTTTCGACACCAAGTAGGTGTCCGCTCGATACTTGTCTTTGCAACATCTCTAGCTTTTCCGTGGAAAGTCCTTTCATTGCAGAAATATCCTTTACGGTCATCATGTTGTCAATAAAGTCTCGAACTGACGACGATAGAGAAGAGAGCTTCTCTCTGGTTGATATTACTACGCCAGGCACAATATTTAGTGGTGCGCTATCAAGAGACGCCAAAATATTAGACAACCTAAAGCTCAAGAGGGACGAACGATCTTCTGCTTCAAAAGCATCCTTGAAATTTTCTCTCATTTTCTCTTCCTTTTTTTATTCAATTCTATCAGAATTCAAACTATTTTCAGTAGAATCGCACCTTTTTTGAAGTTTTATTCATTAAAGATGCCCTACAATAACATAATTAATATATTTTGTCAAGCAGTACACGCAAATCACATATTAATTAAATAAGTCTACCCACACGGTAGTAACCAGATAACTCCACCCATCAGTAAAAGTCCCACCCGCAAAAACGGTAACAAATGTCCCATAAATCATATATACAGACAGCAAGGAGCCTACCCCATAAGCAATTATAACCCCTATGTTTTCGATATCTATGCCGGCAACTCTTCCCCCCGTTCTACTGGCAGATTCTTGTTCTAATGTTTTTTGCACCTTTTGGTATCCGGCGTTGATTGCATACATGAATACTGCGAAAGGTAGAAATGCAAACACCCAGAGAAAGCTTCCACCAAAGGTAAATAATGCCTCCCATGATTTTTCCAATAGTTCCTCTTTCGGACCAGCAAAAAGAGCTGTGTAAGAGAATAATAGTGCGATTGCTAATGTTTTTTTCATTTGATTCCTTTTTTACTGCTTGGGAGGATTACCTTGATTTAGGCTTTCCCCTTCCTGTTCTTCTGGTTTTTCTTTTTCTATCTTTGGTCCGTCGGCACTAAACAACGCTGACATTGCTGCAGTCTCATCTTCTAACGATTCAACCAGGTTGTCTTCCATTGCGCGCTCTGTAGTTTCGTCTTCATCTTCAACATCAAACTCTTCATCATCATCGTCGGTATAAAGAGTGGACAGTGGGGCCTTTGTCTCATTTTTCCCATTTTCTTCTTTTTTATATTTTTCTTCAAACGCATCGAGAGCCTCGTCTGGAATTTCGTCCATATCTCTTTCTCGCTTTTTGTGTTTTTCATCATACTCTTCTATTGGGTTGTCGTTAATTTCTGGTTCTTCTGGCGCACTTTCTTTTTCAGCAAGATCAACTTCTTCCTTCTTCTTCTCTTCTTCTTTATTTTTTTGATCCTCACTCGCAACATCACTAAACTTAACAAGAAAATCTTTCAGGGCATCTATAGCGTCTTGAAGGTGGTCTATTGCTGCTCTTATTAGTTTTGCGGCTTCTTTAAAGTTTCGCGCGAGTTCAGTTATGGGTTCATTTTTGTCTATGTTTGCCGTAATTGTTTCTATTTCATTCTTCTCATCTGGAGTCAGGCCTCCGGTTAATACCTCATGGATAGAGTCAAGGTCAATAATCGTGTCTCTATCTTGTACGATGGCTACCAGTTCCTCCCTGTCTCCTGTAGGAACTGTGTTGTCGCTAGTAATTCTCAGCAACTTCACGAGCGAGTCTTCTTGAAACTCTAAGCCCTTCCCTATTTCTTTCTCTGATGCTGCAGCTGCGTATTTCTCCCTTGCTTTTTTCATCATTGAACTTTGTTCGAGATATTGGTCTTCCGTTATAGTGTCATCTCTTCTGAGTTTGTCTAGCCTTACCAACGATGCGATTTGCTCTCTGTTGGAAATTTCTGCAAAAGAAAGGTTCTCTCTCATTTGTTTTACGGCTTCAAATATTGCATATATTTCACTTATTCTTTTTGTTTTGTTTTGTTCTGAAGGCATTTTGTCCCCTATTTTTTCTTTAATATTAGCATTTTTGAGAGCGCAGTGTTGCAATTAAGTCTTTTTTTTGTTAAAGTTTGCCATAAAAAACAAAAAAAAGGAAGAAGATGTTCTTAGCAGATGGTATTACACAAGCAAGAAGTAAGAAAGTCGAGAGTGGGCTAGGGAAAAATAGCAAAAAAAGAGGTTTTGGTGCAAAAAAACCTAAAAACAAGATGTTTAAATATCTTGTTCCTGCTCTTTTTGTTCTTTTTGTAGGAGCGCTAGGTATAAAGAAAGCGTTTCTTGGAGGGGTGGCAGATGTTCCTGTGCCTACAGATGAGGGTTCAGTGAGTCTGTCTTTGAAGAATAAGCCTTCTGGGGACAAAAAACAAGAGCTTGAGGCAATTATTGAGAAGGAAAGTACAAAGGAAAGTACAAAGGAAAGTGCTGGCAAGACTGAAGTAGACCTTAACAAATATGTAAAAAAGCAGGCAGAAAACACAGAGAATGGTAAAAAGAAAGCGCCTCCTTCAAAAAAAGAAGAAGAGATAAACAATAAAAAAAGAATTCTGATGTCCATTCTGACTCCGGGCAGCGAGAAGCTTGATATATTGGGCAACATGACAATGATGACTTCTGAGGGGTCAGCTTTTACAGAGGGTGATGAAATCAAAGAAGGTTTTTTTATAGGGAGCATCTCCATTCAGCCAAAAAAGTATAAAAGTCTTGAAGACGTAATTATAGAATTTGAGGTGATGCACGGAGATAATTTAATCACCACCGTAAAAAGGAAAATCGGAGATGACTATAGTGTGTTCTATTATGAAAATGCCGTAGGGATAGACGAGAAGGGGACAGATAGAGGATCAAAGATTATTTTACCAGGTAAAAGATTTACTTCTGTCGCGACACTCAAGAGAACAAAAGATCTAGGAGATAAGATTATATTTACTTTTGACATGTTTAACGGGACGACTGTTGAGTATGCAGTTCCTTCCGAAGAAATAAGATAGTGAGGAGCAGAGAATGATAGATCACAGAGCAGCCTATAGTGCAGCGATGTACGGGTTAATTACCGTTGTATTGTTCCTTGCTCCCGTGTTTATATACACAAAAGAATACAACGAACAGCAGAACCAAAAGGGAAAAGTGGGCGGAGGAGATGCCATAGGCATGGTCTCGCAGGCGTTAGGAATTCACATTGCCTTGGTTTTTCTTTTTGCAGTAATACTGTCAATGCTAGACATAGTGATGGCAGCTAACCCTGCAATGAAAACATCAAAGGCACTTGAAACCTTTTATATGCTTAGTGCAGGTGCCGATGCCTCGACTCTAATGGATAGAATGATTCATGCCGACTGGGGAGCTGCAGCAGCACCCGCAAACGGAGCGCCTATTGGAAAGGCAACAATGGAAGGCTTTAATCTCTTCATGAAGGGGACAGCACTGGGCCTTACTATAATTTTTCTAGCCATTCCTGTCATAATAGTAACACTTACTTTTGTGTATGCTTTTGGCGCGAATGAACAGCAACAGGAAAGCGTGGTTGCTAGAGTAATCAGTGCTTTTGGTTTTTTTGTAGCTGCCGTATTGCTGCTGTATATTCATGCAGAACTTGCAAGTGCTCTGGTGGTTATGATTTCTGGTTCCGATTTCTCTTTCTTTGAGGTAATGCAGGGCGTATGGAAAAAGATGCTAACTTAATGAATTATCTATCCGGGGAGATAAAAGATTGAATAATAACGAAAAAAAAATAACAAAAGTTCGGTATGATAATTTTATATACAATGATCAATTTAACAGAAAAATTGGCTTGGGGTATTATATGATGTCAAAAATAGCTATCATATACATGTTTTTAGCTGTGCTGTTCTATGTTCTATATAGTCAGTTCGGAATAACTTGGTGTAGATATTTGCCACTACTGCCCTTAATGCTACTATCTAAGGGCTACCTAAGCACAGGGACACGTTTTGATGGGAAGATTAAAATGTTACCAGACAACGGAACAAAAGACAGCAAATCAAAGGCTATCTTGCTGATATCAAAAGTATCATGGCTTTTAAAAAAATATACAAAAAATGAAAGTTAGGAAAAGAAATGGGAAAAATAAAATTCATACTGCCGATCTTTGTGTTGGTAGTTTGTGCTAATGCGGGGAATGCTTATAATTACGGGAAAGGTGATCCTCAAGCACAGATGCCTGCCGGCAATTCAAACCAACAGGAGCAGTCTTCTGTGGAGAGAAACCACTTTGAGCTAAACATAGACAAAGAGATACTGAAAGATGTAGAAGAAAAAAGAGCAGATTACAAGGGCTTAATGGACGGCACCTACGATATGGACATGATGGCGCAACCCATAATGAGACCTATGGTGTCTATGGACTCAATTTATGTAACCACTAAGTATATTACTACAATTATGTTCCCTGGCGACTACGCAGTAATACAAGCTATACCATCCTTTTCCAGTGTACACTTTAATTATTCGGAAAATGTAATCACAATAAAACCGAGTGCCAGCTTCACAGAAGGGAATATTTTTGTAAGTATGACTGATGGAAAACAAAACAGGATACTTACAATAAATATGAGAAAATTTACTAGATCGCTTGCTTCCAGAAATAAGAACAAGGGTCTATATGGTAAAAATACAGCCTTTGTTTCGACTATGTATACATATATAGACAAGCCGAATGTTGACAATATAACCATTTTAGAGGCTTATACAACATTATTTGGGGAAAACTGTGGCTCAAAGTTCACAAGAGACGGAGCATTCGATGTTTTTACCTATGAAGATATCCCCTACTATGTGATAAGAGATGATAAATTCGGTACACTTGAGTTTGATGGTGTTAACTACAGGATAGCGAATGAATATAGAGCATTCGCAGAAGAATCAATAGAAGGGAATAATCAATAATGAAAAAAACAATACTTTACATAATAGTGGGGTCATTTTTGTCTCTATCTCTTTCCGGTTGTGGCGCAAAGCCCTCTCCGGCTCCGAAGCAAACTGTTGAAACTATAGATCCTTCTGCTATTGCTGAAATGAAAAGACTTAATAAAAATGATTGCAAAACTAGCGACCTAAGAAACAGTGCAGAAAGTGCACTCGCAGGAGAATTTAGTAGTATGGATTCACTTGCAAGTGACATGCAACTTGGCTCTGGTGGCCCCGAGTCAAGATTCGATCAAGTGGTGCAAGCTCACAATAAAGAATAGGAGAAGATAAATGAAAAATAAAATTATTCATAGTGTAGTGCTTGCTTCTCTTCTTGTGGGCGTGGCTCACTCTGCAGACTCAGACCGTATTATCAATCAAATGACGGGTGGAAAAGGAGTCTCAAGTACCACAACAAATACAGACTTAGACCCCCACTCTAGGTCTTCTCGGGTAGGAAACTACGAAGAAGTCCTATATCAACACTTGGTCAATTCAGAGAGGGACGAAGAGCCAGTAGTCCCTGCCACTCCTGCCAGCTACTCTTATGATATTAGTGGAGCAGAAAAAGAAAAAGAAAAAATAGCGCATGATAGACGACTCGCTCTGCTTGAGGCAGAAAATAAAATAATAGCACAAGAGAAGATTGACAGTAGACCTAAATATGCAAGAGGGTATTGTTATCTTTCAAAAGAAATCATAATTGAAAGATTGGCGTCCTATGCCGAGCTAAACTGTGATTTCAACAACCCTATTGGTCACGCCACACTAACGGTTTCCATGGTTCCTGAATTTTACGCAAAAGCAGTCATAGGAAATCCATTATATGTGACAAAAAATGAGGAGAGATTTCCTATCAGTAATGGTGTTGTTATGACAAAGGATAAAAACTCAATCAACCTCGCAAACTTCGTCAATGATAGACTCACTCAAAAAATAGCAGCCTCTTCTCTCTATAAGGGAGTGGGTGTTGTTGCACAAGGTGCACAAGCATACCTTACACAGAAAGAACAAAGTAGAATACAACAACAAGTTGTGGTGCAGCCTGGTTTGACACCTGTTACCACGATCGCCACAAACACCTTGCCTCCAGATCCATACACATACCTCGCAGCAACAGGAATACAACTTGCAAGCGTGTTGGCAAAGACTATTGGCGAGAACTATGTAAATTCTTTACCCTACACATTTAAGCTAAATGCGGGGAGTGTATTTTATGTAGATGTCCAGTTTGCTCATGACGGTAACATGGAGGGGTACAAGATAAAGCAGCCAAATCTAGTAAGACCTAACCCTACTTTTATTGATGGGCGCGAACAGCAGGTGAAAATAGAGAAAATACCTGTATTAAATAACCATTCCCAGTATAATGTATCTAACAATGTTGGTGTTGTTAATACGCGAGTTATTAGACCACCCGTTTCGACACCAACGGTCATCCGTCCGATAACAGGAGGGACAGCAGTATTACCAAAGCCAGAGACCATAACTATTCCTGGTTCGGTAAAGACGCTTCCATCACTAAATTCAATTAAGTAACAAGGAAAAACATGCCTAGCATATATCGCCATCTTTTAACTATAATCGCCCTTCTTTTATCGACGGCCCACCTGCAAGCTGCAGGGTGTGGAACAAATGGAAACTGGAGTGGATTAAAGTGTCCTGCAAGAGCAGGTTCGGATGCCACTATTGTTTCCGTAAACCTACAAGAAGGACAGTTCTATTGTAGATATGGTGGCGATGATGGAGAAACAATGCCTGCCCCTATCTCCTTGGAATGTATGGAAGAATTCAATAGTAAGGCGGATGATACAGATCCTTCTCCCGGACTAAAGGAGAAGTTGTCAACATTTTACAACAGGGTGCCTTCTAGTAGCGAAGAGGTTTACACTGCAGCATCTTTTGACAAATCCCTTAATACCAAGAAGGTAAATAGCGATTTAAAAGAAGTGAAAGCTTTTAATAAGTCCGGAAAAAATGCTTGGGAAAATACACTTCAAACAGCACTCAATAAATATAAAATTGATTCTCACACTGATTATGATCGTACTCTCTCCTCAATTCTTGCCGCAACCTTCACTATAGACCCAAGCTATTTCAAGACGGGCTATCTTGACAATACAACAGGAGAAGTGATGCTCCTTGATGATAAAAAGGAAATTGTAAATAACAATAGTATTAAGTCTATAGGACAGGCGTGGTATGAGTGGGGGTCTAAGAATGATGTCAACCATGTTACTGTTACTTCGCCGTCTCCCCTTGATTTCATGAGTAAACTTGTTTTGGGGTATTTAATTAAAATTTCAGAGGCATTGAGAAAAGTATATAATGAGGCAATTATGATATTTTTTCTTATGGGTGGTATTTATTCCATAGGGTATTACGCTTTTAGGAAATCTCTCGAAAAGTATGGAAATGAGCCTTTCCAGATGAATAAAATCTCTTTTTTGTCGGCAGCAATTATAAGTATGGTTTTTTTCTCCGCACCTACAATTAAAGATGGGGACGTCAGCTCTACAGCATTTATTGCCAACAGTACGGAAACAAATGCCATAGAGAATTGGAGTAGTTTGGCTCAAGAGACAGTACGGTACTCTATCCAGAGTGGTACTTACTTTGCTAACCTATCTTCGGATCTTGTTATGCAAGCTTATCTGTCACTCGTGGGAAGAGAGGCGGGCTTTATGAATGTTAATCCGGGAACCATAGGGGAATTTGAGAGTGCAATCGCCGGAGTAAATTCAAAGAAAAAAATACTAGGCGCTCAATTAAACTTCTACGAGGATGTCTGTAGGAAATATTTCTCAAAAGAAGGGGATGATCTTTTCCCCGCTACTCCAATGGCTATAAAAAACGCCAATAACTCAAATAATGATGCAAAAGGTGTTCTCTCAGGAAAAGGGATAACTGCAAAGCGACTCGATTACACAGCCTGTTTAAAGATGGAAAAAAGCATAGACCAATATTCCGCAAACATACAGAAAGAGATAATTGGGATGCAAAGCAAGGCAACAACAATGAGAGAAGTGTATAACAACGACGGAGACTCAGCAAAAGGGCTAGATCGGCTCGTGGGTCTCATGTCGTACGGGCAAAATGCTTTTGGGTGGGTATTCGTTGCGGCAATTCCTGTCAGCTATTTCTTTTTCGACAACAGTGAGATGTTTCTCTATGAACACAAAGTAGGGAATAAAACTGCGGGAGGAAAAGGTTCCCTTATTGCCGCTCTTCAAAATAAAGGAGAAAATCACGACACTGAACAAGGCTTTGTATCAGAAATAAGTGATGCCTCTCAAGACGCAATCTTGGCGCTAGGGACATCCTCTATGGTTACTAACTCTTTTTGGTTTTTAGTACCCGGGTTTAGTGACATATTTGAGTCGATAGATAAGCAGTTTGCAAAAATAATGGGAATGGACGAGAAAGGATTGCCCGGAGATAAGAAAGACGGGAATGCACTTCTTTCAAAGTTCACCGCCAGTATCGGGGCATTGGCCTCAAAGATACCCTATGTTAGTTCACTCCTAGAAGGGTTACGGAAGTATGTTTCTGGTGGTTCTGGCGCGGGAGGTGCAATTAGCTTTGCATTTACTATTGCTGCATTTTATATTGCTGTTCTTGTTATAGTCTATGCCATTTCAGCAACAACCATTGTCGCAATTTCTGCAATGCTTGTCCTGAAGATCACCCTCTTCTATATTGAACTCATGATGTTCTTTATGGCTATCCCTATTATGGGAATTTACTACACGGTATTAAACAAAGGTGGCGGAAAAAACTATTTAGCTCACTTCTCTCAAAGTGTAGCTATGATTTTCGTAACACCTCTTCTGATAGTATTTATTACGGCGATGCTTATTCCTGCCGCAGAGTTCTTTTCAAACTTCTTTGACTTGATGATGAAAATGCTCTATGTGGTTATGGATGAAGGCGGGACGGCATTAAGCGACATAAACCAGGCAGCAACAACCACACAGGTGGAAAATGCTGGTATAGGGGAATGGTTGTCTAACAAGTGGACAGCCTTAAAGGGGAATGGTTCTATATGGACACCTACAGGAGTAAACACAGGAGCTATGCAAAAAGTAGTTACCCTAATAAGTTTAAATGGAATGACAAAAATATTCTCATATTTTGCTACACTTATCATATCTTTAATTCTTATCGTTAACTACAAATCGTGGTTCTCTAAAATGGTTGGAATTGATGGCGGTGTAGATTCTATGAAAGAAGTATCTGGAGAGATGAAGCAAGGTGCTGGAGGAAAAGCACTCAATCCGCTCCAGTAAACATAGTCGTCACTGGACGCAGGTTACACATATAACCCATTGAAGCACAATGGGGAGGGGGAAATACAGTTAGAGGTCTTCTGTTAGCTTAGAGAAGGTTTTAAGGGGGCCTTTCAGCATTTCCTCTCCGTGCTCTTCCGCACTAGGCAAGAGACTGTCTCTGAGGAAAAAGAGAGCTGTCAATTCTTCTGGTGTGTGGTCATTCTCTAGTTCGGACCTTATTTCCAGATAGTTTAGCTTTTTCATTTTATTATACACAGCCTCCACTTTTTCTTCGTCCAAATGATCGAACCCTGTCAGGAACTCCCTATCTTCTTCTGTCATTTTATTGTTCTCATTGTTTTCTTGTTGCCATTTTTCTATTTCCATTTTTCTATTTCCTTTTGAGTTTTTAATCGCATAGTATATCACGGATGAAGTGTTTTTGTTCTGTTGTTAGTGTGAGGTTTGGCGTCTTGTCTGTAACGCTGTATATTGCTCTTGTTACAGCTACAAAATAAAGAGCCACCTCCTCTTTTAATTCAGCCCTTGTTGACTCCTTTCTCTTTACTTTCCTGGCGAGAGAAAACAAGTTAGGGAAGTCTCCTGCTAGTCTGACATTATCAAATTCCAATCCTTTGGCTGTATGAGCTGTTAAGAGTTTTGTCTTCCCTTTTTTTGAAAAACTTTTCTCAGTTTTCTCTTTGAGTTCCAATAACTTCTCTAGTGAATATTTTTTACAGAGCAAAAAAGAGGACATCAAGGATTGGTTCCCTGTCTTCGCTGAATACTCTTTTAATTCCTTGTCATTATGTATTTGCTTTAAATAATAATGCTGTTTAGGGACGTCTTCCCAGTTTCCTTTTTTCCAATTTGCTAGAATGATAGGTAATGCGAATAGTTCTTCTGCAGACTTCACTATGCTAAAATCATCATAGAGATCTATATACTTAATAATCTCTGCGTTTGTCCTGGTTAGTATTGCATCTACACCGGTTTTCTTTTTTATCGTGTCACTCGTCTTGATGACCTCTTTTGACCCCGAGAAATTAATTAGAATATCGTTTGCAACAGAAATAACTTCAGGAGAACTTCTGAAATTAACAGTGAGGACATAGCTTCTGTCTGTCTGAGTTTGTGAAATAGCATTATGCGCTCCCATAAAACCAAAAATAGCCTGGTTGTCATCCCCTACATATATCTTTGCCAAATTTCCGATGTTTTTGTATATAGATTTCGCCACACCATTTGCATCTTGATACTCATCAACCAATAGGCAGTCAAATTTCCCTACCTTTTTCCCTTGAAAAATCTTCAACGAGTATTCTTTCAGGAAGAACGAGGGAGTTATATCTATCTCTCTCTTGCTCATCATAAAGAGCATGGTAGTTGCGTGAGTAATGATAACATCAGCAGCGTTTCTTTTTTTTGCAAATTCAGTAAACCCAAGTTCGTCACTCGTAAAATATTGTTCAAGAAGCTTGTTTACCTTTGATCCGTTTCCTAGTGTGGTTTTTAATAGTTTGGCGGTTCGAGAGGTTGAATACCTAGAAACAATATCGACACCATGAAGATCAATAGATTTTCGTGCCAGCGCATGAAGATTTACCACTTCGCAATTTTTTGGCATTGCTTCTCTTGATGAATTTGCCCCCTCACGAGAGAACACAATATATATAAATTTGCTTTTGGGGTTTTCTTGTACTATTTCTTTCAAAAGAGATGTCTTCCCTGTTCCAGGAAGAGAAAGAACCATCACACTCTCTTTCTTTTTGATAAAGTGGGGGGATCCGTCAATAACAAGTTGTTGTTCCGAAGTGGGAGATATAGACAAGCTAAACCCTTTATGTTTTTTAGAACAATAACATAATAAATAATATATGTCAAGGGGTATTGCGGTTTATATCTTTGGGGCACTACTCTCAGAGACGGAATTATCTACTCGGTGAGATAATGTTTTCCCTTTTTTGTTAAAAATCGAAACAAGCTCTTTTGTCGCCTCAAGAAGATCCTCTCCTGTAACAGTTTGATCAAACCATTCTTTCATTTGCTCGTTGGCTATACCGCTGGGGCCCACATACATTCCGACCGTCTGAGGGCGACTACCTATCTTCTCTCGAAGGGTATCTTTTTTTATTTCGCCTTGTATTCCTCCGTCAGTAACAAATACTAAAAAATCTTGTCTTTTAAGAAGGGTGCTGTGCTCCCCAACGGACTCTTCCATTCCTCCAGACCACCCACTTGCATAAATACTTAGCAAATCACTTTCATTTATGGGTAGATTAACTACCTGGAAGAGTAGTTTGTGCTCAGCTTTTATCCCTATAACATTAATATTTAGGTTAGGCATAGTTTTGCAAAGTCTGTTTGCAGCAATAAGCATTGTTCTCTGCGCCTCCATTGGGTGTCCTCCCATAGATCCGGACATATCAAGAATGAAAGTGATGTCCTTGTCATTTAGTTTAGTGGGCTTCTTTGTTTTTCTTTTGAAGAGTTTGGTGTTTCCTGGATCAGTTGCTATCCCATAGAGATTACGAGAATTAAGTCTCCTGCTTGGTTTTCGAGTGCTGATATTTTTCTGCTTACTTTCTGACTCAATCTCTTTTAAATAACTGACTATCTTTGTAATGCTTTCATGGAGATACTCTCCGGGCTCATGCTCGGCAGAATTAAATATTTCATCCGTGTTTGAAAGTTCGTCCATTTGTATGGTTCCGTACGAGTCGTCTATGCGGAATGCCACACTTGATTCACGAAAGGAGTTAGGGTTGTTTGTTACTTGCGTAGCGCCCTCTTTCATCTCATCGAGAGTCATCGGCTTACCATCTTTCCCAGTAGGTGAGGCCATGTCATCTAGGTGCTTGGTCTTGAGGTCGCTGCTTTGTGCTTTGCCTTTTTCCTCTTCATCATCACCCTGTCCAGCCATGTTTTTTTCCTCTTCGTCCTGACCCTCTTCGTCCATCATGTTGATGCCATTTCCTTCTTCGGCACCCTCTTCCTGCGAAGGATCACCATTCTCGTCTCCTCCTTGCTGTGATAGTTGCTCCATCAACTCTCGGATAGCCTCCTCCATAGAACTTTCTTGTCCTTGTCCTTGTCCTTGTCCTTGTCCTTGTGAGGGATTTTGACATTGGTTTTGTTGGTTTTGTTGGTTTTGTTGATTCTTGTGAAAGTCTTTTTTCCATTCAACCAATATATCAATAACTTCAAAAGTATCTTTTGCCGCAATAAACCGATCATAATATTTCTCAACCTTGCTATACATTATCGCGGGGATAGGTCTTCGCCTCTCTGTATTTATTATGTTAAACAAAATGCTTTCCGGTGACATATCTGGCTTCTCAATGGCATTTGGAAGCCACTTGTCAAAATCAAATTTATATTTCGCACCAACCTCATCAAAAATAAATTGTTTTATCTTGTGTTCAATTCTTGCATCTTCTGCCAAATTCAAATCAGCAAAGGGGATACCTTCTTTTTTTAATATCTCATTCACTTTTTTCAAATCATTTTCAGTGTATAGTATATGTCCACTTTCGTGGATTAAAAGTGCTGTAACTAGCTTTTGCAGGTCTTTGTCGTACTCCGTATTCGCATATTCGCTTCTCAGATTACTTCCGATA
>Ga0256824_10000510_pt1 | contig 15094 bp, 14 predicted proteins | sample CV67metaG_FD_191570 | JGI IMG/M metagenome (GOLD analysis project Ga0256824, IMG submission 191570) | Hydrothermal vent microbial communities from East Pacific Rise, Pacific Ocean - CV67 | ecosystem: Environmental > Aquatic > Marine > Hydrothermal vents | place: Pacific Ocean: East Pacific Rise...
GTCTAGTATATTCATTTTCTTTTTTACAAGTACGGCAGAACCATTTACCATACTGGCACCACATTTACCAGGGCCACATTTCATACCACCCTCTGTGATGGACTCTTTTTGTTTCTCTCCTGAACAGGCTGCTAAAAGTAGAACAGTTGATGCAAGTAGTATTAATTTAGTTAGTTTCATTTTTAGCCTTTTGTACTTTTCTGAGTTTATGTTTTTCATACATTTCATAAAAAATAGGGATGAGTAGTAAACTGAGAATGGCTGAGCTCACTACACCACCTATCATTGGTGCTGCGATACGTTGCATCACTTCAGAGCCTACACCTGTAGTGTACATAATAGGTAGTAATCCTGCAAGGATGGCAAAAACCGTCATCAGCTTAGGACGTACACGTTGTACTGCACCTTCATAAATGGCATCATTTAAGTCTTTAAGGTTAAAGTGTTTGCCTCTTGTTTTCTGTGCTTCTTCTACGGACTCTTGCAAATATACTATCATAACTATGGCAGTTTCTGCCGCCACTCCAAGTAAGGCTAAGAAGCCTACAATAACAGCGATGCTCATAGAAAAACCTAGCATGTCTATATACATAAGTCCGCCAAGTAGGGCAAAGGGTAAGGTAAAGAAGACTATAAATGTTGGTACCATTACTTTTAGTGCAAAGTAGATGAGTAAAAGGATGACCAGTAAAACAGTTGGGACTATCCAAACTATTTTCTTCATGGCTGATTCTAAGTATTCCGTCTGTCCTGCCCATTCAATATAATACCCTGAAGGAAGTTTTAAATCTTTAAGTACATTTTGTGCTTGTGCTTTATAATCTGTAGCAGACATACCCGTTTTCGGAGTAATATAGACAAAGGTCACTGGCGTTGCCATTTCAGACTTGATGACTGAAGCACTCTCTCTGTATTCTACTTTAGTAAAGGTAGAAAGTGGCACAAACCCTAGCGGTGTTTTAACTTGTATGTTACGAATGTCATCAAGGGAGCGACGTTCTTCTTCTTCAAAGCGAAGCGCTATAGGGTAACGCTCCAAACCTTTATACATCGTAGTGATTTGTTTACCACCGATGGCAGCTGATGTGTATGCATGTATGAGGCTTTTACTTATGTTATAGCGTTGCAAGGCTTCTGTGTCTATATTGATGTCTATAAAGAAACCAGCAGATGCTTGATCTGAGAATACGGATTGAGTCCCTTTAAGTTCACGTAACTTGTGTTCTATTTGTGTGGCTACTTCTTGCAAACCAGAAGCATCTTTACCATAGAGTTTTATGCCTATAGGTGTGCGAATACCTGAGAGTAACATGTCTATACGTCCGCGAATTGGGTACGTCCATGAATTTACAAGACCTGGTACTTGCAAGGCTTCTTCCATCTCTGCCATGAGTTTTTCGTGAGTCATACCTTTACGCCATTCATTTTTAGGTTTAAAAGTGATGATAGTTTCTAGCATCCCCAGTGGTGCGGGGTCAGTTGCAGAGTTGGCCCGACCACCTTTCCCAAACACTGTAGCCACCTCAGGAAAAGATTTGATGATTTTATCGGTCTTTTGCGTCAGTGCCTTAGATTGGTCTACACTTATACCATAAGGCGTAACAGGCATATACATAATGGTCTGTTCGTTAAGCATAGGCATAAACTCCCAGTTTAGCTTTTGGTACAAAGGCACAGCAAAGGCAAGCGCTCCAATGGCTAGAAAAATTACCACGTATTTGAGCTTTAAGCCATAGACTAAAATAGGGTGGTAAAGCCAAATGAAAAAACGATTAATTGGGTTTTTATTCTCAGGGATAATCTTCCCTTTGACAAAAAATATCATCAGTACAGGTACGAGTGTCACAGAGAGTATGGCACCTGCTGTCATAGCAAAGGTTTTAGTAAATGCCAGAGGAGAGAAGAGTAAACCTTCTTGTCCTGACAATGCAAAGATAGGTAAAAATGATACTACTACTAATGCCAATGCAAAGAAAATAGGACGACCTACTAGTTGTGAGGACTTCATAATGACGTTGATACGTTCTGCATTGGTGAGTTCTCTGCTTTTGAGGGCTTCTTCTTTATGTATGGATTTATGGGCATTTTCTATCATGACTATGGAGGCATCTACCATCGCACCTATGGCTATGGCTATGCCACCTAAGCTCATAATGTTAGAGCCTATACCAAAGAGTTTCATAAGTAAAAAGGGAAGGGCAATCGTTAAAGGTAGCACAATAAGCATAATGAGTGTGGATCTAAAGTGCATAAGAAAGAGCCCAATAATGATGATGACAATGATACTCTCTTCAAGTAAGGTAGTTTTTAGCGTAGTCACCGCTTTTTCTATGAGTCCAGAACGGTCATAAGTTGTAACCACATCTACACCTTCGACTTTAAGTTCTGACATTTTGGTTTTGATGCGTTTTATGGCAGAGTAGACATCTTCACCATACCGTATCATCACGATGCCTCCTACCACTTCACCCTCACCATTAAGATCAGCCATACCACGGCGTGCGCTTGGTACCATCTCCACTCGTCCAAGTTGTTCTAGGGTTAGTGGCACACCACCTTTTGTGGTAACGACGAGTTTTCGTATCTCGTCTAAGTCTTTGATGTATCCTTTGGCTTGTACCATCCACTCATAACCATTTTGTATAACAATACGTCCCCCTGTGTCATTATTATTGTCTTGTAAGGTCTTAGAGATATCTTTTATAGAAAGGTTATACTGCACTAGGGCATCATTATTGACTGTTATTTGATAGGTAGGGACAAAGCCACCGATACTTGCAACCTCTGAGACACCATCGACACCCATGAGGGCATACTTATAATAGTAGTCTTGTATGGTACGAAGCTCTGCAAGTGTTTTTGTTTGTGATGTCAGTGCATACTCATACGCCCAACCCACACCAGAGGCATCGGGTCCTAAGGTTACCTCCATGTTGTCAGGGAGTTGGCTTTGTATGGAGGCAAGTTGTTCTAGGACACGACTTCTTGCCCAGTAGAGGTCTGTGTCTTCTTTAAAGATGATGTAAATCAGTGCATTTTCATAGGTAGAAAATCCACGTACCGTTTCTATATTAGAGATGGCTAGAAATTGTGAGACTAAAGGATAGGTTCCTTGGTCTTCTATAATTTCTGGACTTTGTCCTTTCCATGTCACTTGCACGATGACTTGTGGAGGAGAGAGATCAGGTAAAGCATCCAGAGGTGTATTTTTCATTGCCCAGATAGAACCTAATATGGTAAAGAGTGTCACCATAAGGACTACAAAACGATTACGAATGGAAAAGGCTATGAGTTTTTCAATCATTACTTATCCCCAATAATACGACTAGTCGTATGGGCTAACTGCCTAAGTTGTCTTAGTGACAACGTAGTAAAATGTACTTTGTTCATTTTACGTCCTTTAATAGACAGAATTAATTTGTGCATCTGAGTCCATCATAAAGAGTGCATTATTGACTAGTGTATCACCTACATTTAGTCCTTTGGTGACTTCGTAGTGTTTACTGTCAAGTGGCTTTAACTCTACCGCTAAAGGCTCATACTCTCCTTTAAACTCTGTGGCTAAGAAAACATACCATATCCCAGACTTACGTATAGCGGCAGTACGAGGGATGACAAGCTTTGCACTACTTTGTGTACTGGCATGTAGCTTTGCATACATACCAGGTTTGAGTCTCTCATCTTCATTGTCAATGCTAAGGCGTAAGGTTGCAGTTGCTTCTTTAGGGTCTATCATGGGGTAGAGTAGTTCTTTTTTTGCATTAAAGATTTTCTCTATGCCTTTGATGGTAACTTTAAAGTCACTAAGTGTATGTAGCACTGCTAGTTCATTTTGAAAGAGTTTTGCTTCTAACCATACCTTAGAAAGATCGATGATAGTATAGAGTGACTTTTTTTCATTTAAAAATGAGCCTTGAGTAATGTTTTTTTCAAATACCCATCCTGAGGTAGGTGCATAAATGGTGGTGAGTCTACTTACTTTCCCTTTGTCTCGTATTTGGAGTATCTCTGTTTGACTGACACCTAGTAATATGAGTTTTCTTTTTGCACTTTGCACCATATTTGCTGAGGGACGTTTAGTATTGAAATGTATGGCATTAAGGTAGTCTTGTTTTGCTTTATAGACTTCTGGAGAGTAGACAGAGGCAAGGGCTTGTCCTTTTTTTACTTTTTGGTATAGGGTATTTACGTGTAAAACTTCTACATACCCTGCAAACCATGCTGTCACTTCTACTATGTTAGAGTCTTTAGCTACGATGTACCCATAGTTTATCTGCTTCTTAGCAGTATTTATCTCTTTCACCATAATAGTTGTTACATTAAAAAGTTGTTCTATGGTAGGTTTTTTATTTGGACGTGATGTTGTTTTTTTCATAGAATCATCTTTACTTCCTGAACATTTACCAGCTGCACACTTCATTTGGGCATTTGCAAAGAGAGTTGTAACTAGAAGTAATGGGATGATAATATATCTACTTTTCATTATTTCACTCCTATAAGAGATTTTAGTTTGGCTTGTGTACGCATGAACTCTGCCATGATGGATATACGCTCTTCTTCAAGGGCTAATTTTTGCTCAAGTATATTGGTATAGTTAAATAAGTCAGCACCTTCTTCTATGGCAGAGGCACTAAGCTCTAGCATATGTTGAAGTTGAGGAAGACTTTTTGTTTGTATAATGTTGTAGATCCTATAAGCCTCTGTGAGTCTCGCGTAGTTTTCACGTATATCACTTTGAAGAAATGCCTTATAGTCTATGTATTCACTTTTGCGTGCTAGTGCTTCTTTTTGGGCTATTTCAGAGTTTAACTCTTCTGTGCCATATATAGGGAGTGAAACCCCTATAGAAATAGAAGCAAAGTCTGGATAGTCAGTGCGATTCACGTACCCAACTTGTATATAAGGGTCAGGATGTTTTTCCAAGTCTACAAGTGCTTTGTTTGCTAGAGCTACATCACTTTGGGCTAGTTTTGCATGGTAGGAAGGATTTCTTCTTACTCCTGCTAAATAGTATCTGAGTGATTTTGGTTTTTTTATACGTAGTTTATCGGAGATTTTTTTAATGCGTTTTTGTACCAAATAGTTAAGCTTTTCTTTTTGTGCTTTGAGTAGTGATTTATATCGTTCACTTCGTATTTCTATTTTAGAAAGTGAAAGTTCTGCTGTGATACTGTCCGCATGGCTCATTGGGTCAGTCGCTATATAATCTGTATAGAGCTTAATATTTTGCTTTGCTAAACGCGTATATTTGTGGAGTATATGTATACGAGCTTCAAGCTCTTTGATGGTGTATGCAGTTTTGCGTATATTGTATGCCAGTTGCACTTGTGCAAATTCTAAAGAGTGTATCACGGTATGTTTTTCTTTAAGGGCTAGTGTTTTTCTAGCACTAAGTTTTCCAAACCAAGGAAATTTTTGTTTAAAGTGTATGGCTTGATACTGCATACGCTCTTCATCGCGGCTTAGGGGTTTTCTAAATTGTATATCATTAATGGTAACTGATAAGTCAGGGTTCGCCCATTTTTGACTTTTTTCTATACGTTCATCCATCGCCAACAGACGATACTTAATACTTTCAAGTGAATGATGTTTTTTTACAGAATGTTTTATGAGCTGTTTTATATTTTGTGCTTGAGGCATGGAAAAGAGTAATACTAAGAGTAAGAGTACAGGCATATTTGATTCCTCGTTCTTTATTATGCTTATTTTATTCGCTTTATGTGTACATAGTGTGTAGATAGTTTTCCTGTGTAAAAAATAAATATTTTAATTAAATCTATAGATTTACTTGACATTGAAATACTTTTTTGTTAAACTACGCTCATGTTAAACATAAGTACTTTTAAAAACCCTCGAATATCACATCGGACAAGGGCATTTTAACACTCCTTAGATCATTGTCTCCCTAAGAATTGTTAATCTCATGAGATGTTGAAATGTAGTGGTAGGACAGGGTTTCTAAAAGTACTTCATATATAAAAAGGAAAAACTATGTCAGCAAATACTATCTCTGCTTCTTGCCCCATATCTCTAAGAAGAGTTGATGCTAACATGGTAAGAGCCATTTCTTTTCAAGTAGCACTTTTTGCAATCATACTTTTATTTACACAAGAGAGTTTTTTTGCCTTAGTTCTTCTCTTTGACTTTACAGTAAGAACATTACGTTTATCAAAGTTTAGTCCTTTTCATCTTATTGCTAAGTTTATATTGACAGGATGGGGCATCGCGCCAAAACTTTGTGATGAATCACCCAAACGTTTTGCACTCTATATGGGCTTAGGCATCTCCTTAGTATTAGCAGTACTATTTGCAGCTGGGTTTACAACAGTTGCAACATTTATATCTCTTATCTTATTGGTTTGTGCATTACTTGAAACGCTGTTCGACTTTTGTATAGGATGTAAGATATACTACGCGATACAGTTAATAAAAACAATGGGGACAAATGATAGGGATTTCAAGTAAAACAGTGTATGCCGTGGCAGCACTGCAAGAACTAGGAAGTATACAAGACGGTAGTGTACTCAAAATAAAAGAGATAGCAGCGAATGCAAACATACCACAAAACTTTTTAGAACAAATACTCTTAGAGCTTAAAAAGCAAGGCTTACTTACCAGTACAAAAGGTGCACATGGTGGCTATAAGTTGGCTAAAGCACTTAAAGACATTACACTTAAAGATGTGGTAATCATACTAGAATCAGATATATTTTCAGATATTTGTAAAACAGATAATGAAGGACTAAAACTCTTTTGGGCTGACTTAAAAGAAAATGTTAGCTCTGCTTTTGAAGTGCCACTCTCTGAACTTAAAAATTACCAACTCAAAGCCACACAAACACTTAACTACTCTATATAGGAACGACCATGGATAAGAATACAGATTTTGACTACTTCAACACACTCCTTGTACACAGTGTAGGTGCAAGTACAGGTCCCATAGCCCCTACTATTTCCCCTTCAGCTGCCTTTGGTTATGAAAATGCAGAAGAAGCAGAGGGGATTTTCTCTTCATCGGTAAACAAACCACTCTACGCAAGAGTAGGGAATCCAACCAATGGTAAATTAGAAGGCATCGTAGCCAAGATGGAAGGTGGCTTTGGATCTATCGCAACATCCTCTGGGATGGGAGCCATCTCTATGGTGTGTACAGCTTTTCTCTCTGCTGGAGATGAGTTACTTTGTATTGGAGGTTTTTTCGGTGGGACATATTCACTAGTGAATGAAACACTGGCACGCTTTGGTGTAACCAACAGCTTTTGTGAAGTAGATGACTTTGCACACATTGAAGCCACGCTCAAACGGGGTGTCAAGATGGTCATCTTCGAGTCAGTAGGGAACCCAAGCTTGACACTTCCAGATGTACAGCGTATCATAGACCTTTGTAACCGATACGAGACTGTGGTGATGATAGACAATACTGCTACTCCACTACTACTACGTCCACTCACTATGGGTGCAGATGTTGTGGTGCATTCTAGTACTAAAAATATGTCAGGACATTCTGCTGCGCTTGGTGGTATAGCTGTCTTTAGAGCAGTCAATGTTGAGGGAGATAAACTACTTAATCCAAAATATGCTGACCTGCACAAAATAGTCAAAAAAATGGGTAAAAAAGCGTTTATTCCCATCTGTAAAAAACGTGCAATACGTGACTATGGTATGACTGCCAATGCTTTTGGCTCATTTATGACCATGATAGGATTAGAAACTCTCTCTCTTAGAGTAGAACGAGTGAACAAGTCTGTGGCTAAGATAGCAGGTATTTTGGAAGAGAAGTTGCCAGAAGGTGTACGTGTAAACCACCCATCACTCCCCTCTAGTCCAGACAATGCACGCTATCTCTCAGACTTCCCAGATGGCTGTGGACCACTGCTTAGTTTAGACTGTGGTACAAAGGAAAAAGCCTTTGCATTGCTCAACAAACTAAATACGGTCATACTTACCGCAAACATCGGTGACAACAGAACATTGGCACTACATATGCAAAGTACTATTTACTCAGACTTCAATGATGAAGCACGTAAATTTTTAGGGGTACATGAAGGACTCATTAGAGTCTCTATAGGACTTGAAGACCCAGAGACGATTGCTGAGGACTTTTTGCAGGCGGCTAAAAATATTTAATATTCATTATGTTTTAGAGTATATATTCCCATCTTTCAAACATTTGAGAAATATTTTTAATACTATCATGTACATTAACGTTAATAATTCTATATCCATTTTCTACATAAACTTTAATTTTCATAATTAATTCCTTTAGAGTTATCTTACTAAAATAAAGTATAATAAAAAAATGTCAACTTTTTATCAAAATATATTTTCTCCCCCGACATACACTTCAGAAACTTCTTTCGTATGCAACACAGCCCAAAGTGCTATCTCTTCTTCTCTTTTAGGTGCTTCACGTAAAGTCACTACAGCAAAGTCTGCTAGTTTTCCGTCTTCTATACGCCCACACTCTAAACCAAGTATATCTGCTGCATCTGAAGTGACAGATTTTAGTAGTGTTGAGGCTAGTTCTTGGATGGGTATGTCATTGTGTAAGAGTATTGCAGCACGTATCTCATCGAAAATATTTAAAGAATCATTAGAACTTAGTCCATCAGTGGCTACAGAAAAAGGCAGTTTAAGCTCTTCAATTGGGAGTCTTCCTACACCTAAGTAACGGTTACTTCGTGGGCAGTGGGCAATAGTGTGTCCTTTTTGTGCGAGGTAGTCAAGTTCCACTTTGTTGGCTTGTACACAGTGTGTGAAGTGTGTAGGGTAGGTATCAAAAGCGTACATGAATTCTTGTATGTTTGTTACAGGCGTTTCTGTGTTAAAGTACTTTTTAAAGAAGCCTTTGAGCTCTCCTTCACCTTTTTCTAACCATTCTCTCTCAGCTTGTGACTCTAGGAAGTGTGCAGAGAGTGGAAGTTTATGCTCTTTGGCCACATTGACAGCTTTTTGTAAAATGATGGGGTGCACTGAGTAGGGTGAGTGTATGGCTACAGCAGGTGTGATGTTTGCACTTTTTTCACAAGCCATAGAAGCTTTGACTCTTTCCATAAAGTCACCATAAAGCATATCAGCATACATAGCATTTGAGCCTATGAGTTCGTTAAAAAAGACCACCCTTTGTGGCACTTTCTCACACACTTCAAGCTCATTACCAAAGCTAGAGATGGCACCAAAAGTGGTGATGCCTGAACGTAACATCGTATCACACTCAGCCATCATCATAGTATTGTCACAACAGCCTACGAGGTCTTCCCTGTGTTCTATGACAGAATCAAGCCAAGGCATAAATGAGCCATATTTGAGTGAAGTTTTGTTTGCTGAGAACTCCAAGTGTACATGGGTGTTTATGAAGCCTGGGAAGAGTACAGAGTTAGGCTCTGTTTGGATGATAGTAGCATCTGGATACTTAGTTTCTAGTACCTCAAGTGTACCTATTTCCTGTATGGTATTGGTAAATGCTACAGCTTGATTGGGTATGAAACCTTCTGTAGTGTAGATGTAGTCGGCTACAAGTATCTTCATCTTAACTGTCCTCATATAGTATATGATGCAATCATATCTAAATTTATATTGTATAAAATATATTTGACATATTTATGACATTTATTGAATATACTTTCTTTTAAAATAAATACAAAATTGGAGGAGAGAAAATGTATAAAAAAATAATAATGGGGACAGCCATAGCTCTACTTACTATTGGGTGTGCAACACAACCTAAGAAAGAAGCAAAAAAAAATGTACCTAAAGATATAAATGGTACTACAACAATTACAACAACAAGTGAAGGTACAGTATATGCCAATCAAAAAAATAATTATTTAAAAAGTTGTCTTAATGGAAGTGGACAAGGATGTAGAGATATTTCTACACTCTATGAATTAGGGTTTGGGGTACCTAAAAATATGAAGAAAGCACTTTACTATGTAGAAAAAGGGTGTGAGTTGAATCATGGTTCATCGTGTAGTAAATCAGGTAATTTCTATGCTCATGGTTATGCTGGAATAGTCAATAAGCAAAAAGCAGCTTCATTCTATATGAAGGGGTGTGACCTTAACTTCGGTTTAGCATGTAATAATATTGGTAGTGCCTATATGAATGGTAAAGGTGTTGTTAAAAACTTAGCGTTATCTGAAACCTATTTAGAAAAATCTTTACAACTTAATTATACTGGTGCATATAATAATCTTGGCTTTTTGTATGAAATGAAAGGTGATGATGTTAAGGCTGAGAAATATTACATAAACGGGTGTGATTTAAAACATGCATTGGCATGTAGTAATTTAGCTTATTTGTATAAAGATAAAAAGCAATATACACCTGCATATAATCATTTTATAAAATCGTGTAATTTAACTGATGGAAGTGCATGTAAAATGGCATCTATGATGATTTTTGATAAGTTAATCACCGTGCCTACACCAAATGCAACCATGCTTAGACTGGACTCAAATAGTTGTGAATTGAATGATAAAAATGGTTGTGTGAATTTAGCCTATGACTATGAAAAAGGAATAGGTGTTGCTAAAGATATGAAAAAAGCAAAGAAATACTATAAAAAAGCGTGTAAGCTAGGACATAAATCTAGTTGTAACAAATAAATAACAAGATGATGCTAAATGTCTAGCATCATCTGAATCCACTTAAATCTCTCTTTACCTATGTGTCCTTATTTATGCAATATATTAAAGCAATTTCGCTAAAATAATAGCTAAAATATAACACACAAGGTACATCAATGAAAATAGTAGTAATCCAAGGTCCAAACTTAAATATGCTCGGTATTAGAGAACAAAATATTTATGGTCCTATGAAATTAGAAGATATTCACTCACAAATGAAAGCATTTGCAGAGCAAAACAAAACTGAAATTGAATTTTTTCAGTCTAACTTAGAGGGTGAAATAGTAGATAGAATTCAAGAGTGTATGGGTGATGCAGATGGTATCATCATCAATCCTGCTGCGTATACACATACGTCTATTGCTATACGAGATGCTATCTCAGCAGTGCAGATACCTACACTTGAAGTACACCTAAGTAACATCTACCAAAGAGAAGAGTTTAGACATAAGTCACTTATAGCACCAGTATGTGCTGGACAGATTACAGGCATGGGACCATTTGGTTATCACTTGGCTATGGTCGGTATGACTCAAATGCTTGCAGAAGTCTCAGCTATGAAAGAGCAACAAGCTAAAGCACAACAAAAATAATTGAGTAGGGTATTGTCTCTCGACAACACCTTCTATAATTTTGGTGTTGTGAGGACACAACACCCTACAAGGGTCTTCTATGAATTACATGCTCAAAGACGAAAATGCCATCTATTATGAATGTGGTTATAGCTGCGATAACGCACTCTACATACGTTTAGGCTCTGATGCCTTTTTTATTACAGATAGCCGTTACACTATAGATGCAGATGAAAATGTAGTGGGTGCCCAAGTTATCATCAATGGGGACTTGTATGGGGAAGCCGTTAGCTTACTTAAAAAACATAAAGTAAAAAAAATCATCTTTGATCCTAAAGAGTGGACGGTGGCAGGTTTTGAGCGTGTGAGCCAAAAGTCTAAAGTAAAGTTCAAGCCAGCATTAGACTTTTCACATAAAAAGCGCATCATAAAGTCTGATGAAGAGTTGAAAATCATTTCTAAAGCAGCGAAGCTTGGTGCCAAAGCGTTTAAGCATTTAGCCAAAGCGTTTAGAAAAAATGGTTACGGTAAAGATGAATATACTTTAACACATATGGCTAAAGGTATTTTGGGAGACTTTGGAAAATATGAACTTAGTTTTGACCCCATCGTAGCCATTAACAAAAATGCAGCGAAGCCTCATGCTACACCAACGTCAACAGTGTTAGAGAAAAATGACTTGCTTTTAGTAGATGCTGGACTGAAGTACAAGCGTTACTGTTCTGACCGTACACGTACCGTACAAGCAGACAAGTACTTTATGTTCGATACACACCAAAACTATAAACGCAAAAAGATACAAAAAGCCTATGATGTGATACTCAAAGCACATGACAATGCTATAGCCAAAGCACGCTCAGGTATGAAAGCTAAAAAAGTAGATGCCTTGACACGTGATATCGTAGAAAAGGCAGGGTATGGAAAATACTATGTACACTCTACAGGACATGGGGTAGGGCTAGACATCCATGAGATGCCATACATTTCAACGAAGTCTGATACTATCATAGAAGATGGTATGGTTTATACTATAGAGCCAGGTATCTACATCCCAGACGAGTTTGGCATACGCATAGAAGATATGGTAGCTATGGTAGATGGAAAGGCAAAGGTATTGTAGGGTGTTGTACCCTTACAACACCAAATAAACACGATGATAAAGAGAAAAGTATTAGATAAAAATCATACATTGATATTTACCCCACATTTCCCCTATAATACAAGTAGTAAAGGTGGAAAGAAAGCACTCCTTGGTGTAGGTGGGAACATCGGTGATGTCGTGCGTCGATTTGAGCATTTGTATACGTACTTTAAGCGTTCATCTTTTGTTCATGTGATAGAGACTGCACCTGTACTTAAAAACCCACCCTTTGGGTACACAGAGCAGGAAGATTTTTATAATTCTCTTTTACTTGTTGAGACGAGACTTACGCCAAAGGCGTTACTGCACTATGTGTTACGTGTTGAGAGGCTATTTGGACGTAAACGTTCATTTCAAGATGCACCTCGTACACTAGATATAGATATAATATTTTATGAAAATGTGACAATGGATACAAAAAAACTAACACTTCCTCACCCTGGATGGATGAAAAGAAGTTCCGTTTTAATACCATTGTCATATATGAAAGGTCGTTTATGATTAACGAAACATTTGTAGCTTCTGACCCTAAGGGTGCATACGAACTTGCAGTAGAGAAATATGGAGCAAGCATATCATTGGTATCTGCTAAGCAAATCAAATATGAGGATGGCGTACTTCGTTCTGAAATCACCGTAGCTGTACCATTAGAAGTGTACGAAGAAGTTTCTCTTGGTGGGGTTATAGCTAAAGATGATGATGAAGCCTTACTTGCAGAAATATTTGAGCTCAAAGAACAACTTAACCTCATGAAAGATGATATGCACAAAGACTTACAGGAGGGTAACCCTGTAGTCTCTGAGGTGAAAGCACTGTTCATGAAGAAAGGTATTTCGGCATACTGGTTAGAAAGTATGTTTAAAACACTCCTAAGCTCAGAAGTACTTGATGATAAAAAACTGTTAGTCTCTTATCTCCTAGAAGAGATAGATGAAGCACTTACGGTAAAAAAAGAAGACTTGAGTACACCCAAGGTGATGATGTTAGTAGGCCCTACAGGCGTAGGGAAGACGACAACTATCGCTAAACTTGCGGCACGTTATGCGTATTTGTTAGACAGACCCTATAAAGTAGCTTTGATTAATCTTGATTCCTTTAAAGTAGGTGCCATTGAACAGTTAGGTCACTATGCGGAGATTATGCAGATTGAACATTTTGTGGTAGATGACGTAGATGCTTTTAAAGAAACTTTAGAAAAGCTAGAAGGATATGATGTAGTGTTGGTAGATACTGCGGGGATGTCTCCTTATGATACAGAGAAGTTTGTTCAAACTGTAGAGTTTGTAAAAACAGATTCACCTAGAGAGATAGAAGTAAGCTTACTCCTCTCTGCTACAGTGAAGTATGAAGATATGGAAGATATTTACCAAAACTTTTCATTTTTAAATCTTTCAAGTATGATTATCTCTAAATTTGATGAGACAAAACACTTTGGAACACTGCTAAACTTTATGCTACTCTACAACCTTCCTATGAGTTACTTTGCCACAGGGCAAGAAGTCCCAGATGACTTACTTTTTGCGGATAAAGAGTTCTTACTTGAGCAGTTTATAGGTGACATAGATGAAGGCTGAAACACAGGCAAATTCTCTGGCTTCTTTAGTGCAAACAAAGAAGAAGTATCCTGAGTATGAGTTAGCACTTCTTCCCTTTGAAGTGAAGCAATCTAAATTGAAAAAGTTAGAGCTTGGAGATGTACTTTTAGTAGGGCTGAATCAATTAGAGTTGGTCTTGTTTAAGGAAATAGAAATGTGTGCAAATGTGAGCATGTTTAGAGATGAAAATACACAAAAAATAAAAATAGAATATTTGCATAAGAATACGATTAAAGAGGAACATACTAAAAAATATGAAAAAGTAAAATGCTCTTTTGGTAGGATTCAAAGTAGAAAGCTTGAAGTAGGCTATAAGGTGAGCATTTCACAGCTAAATTTACAAGAAGTAATGCTTAGTGTAAAAGGTAAAAATATAGCAGAAGGCACACTTGTTAAAGTGGATGATGAGATTGCTATACAAGTAACAAAGGTCAATGATGTCTAAAGGTAAAGTACTAGTAGGTATGAGTGGTGGGGTAGACTCAACAGTGACTGCTATATTGCTCCAAAAAGAGGGCTATGAAGTAGAGGGTGTCTACATGAAGCTCCATCATAAGCCAGGTTACCATGAAGAGAACTATACTAAAGCCCAAAGAGTAGGTGAGTACTTAGGTATAAAGGTACACTTTCATGACTTATCAAATGAATTTAAAGAAGAGGTGTATGACTACTTTGTAGAGAGCTATAAGGAAGGACTGACACCAAACCCCTGCGTGATGTGTAACCGTACCATCAAGTTTGGAAAAATGGTAGAATTTGCTGATTCTGTAGATGCAGAGTATGTAGCAACAGGACACTACATAAAGTGTGATGGAAAGTTCATCTACATGGCAGCAGACCCAAACAAAGATCAGAGCTATTTCCTCTGTGAAGTAAAAAAAGAAGTTTTACCTAGACTCATTTTTCCTTTAGGTACTTGGGTAAAAGATGATGTAAAAGCCTATGCGGCAGATATTGAGATACTCAGAGATTTGGCTACCCAAAAAGAGAGCTCAGAAATCTGTTTTGTAGAAAACTCTTATGATGAAGTACTCGCCAAGCACATGGAGATAAACATGCCAGGTGAGACCGTAGACCAAGAGGGTAATGTTGTAGGTACGCACAAAGGCTACATGCACTACACCATAGGAAAACGTAGAGGTTTTACAGTCGATGGCG
>Ga0256824_10000511_pt1 | contig 15073 bp, 18 predicted proteins | sample CV67metaG_FD_191570 | JGI IMG/M metagenome (GOLD analysis project Ga0256824, IMG submission 191570) | Hydrothermal vent microbial communities from East Pacific Rise, Pacific Ocean - CV67 | ecosystem: Environmental > Aquatic > Marine > Hydrothermal vents | place: Pacific Ocean: East Pacific Rise...
CAAAAGAGGTTCTGACATTAAATAGTGCCTTTAAAATAATTTTGCATATTTTAACATAAAAAAATTTCTGTAGGGTGTTGTACCATTACAACACCATGTATTTGCATACGATAAAAATTTAAAATTTTTTGATGATTTGGTGTTGTTGTGATTGATATGTTTTATTGTTGTTTTGCTTAAGGGTGTTGTCGGGAAACAACACCCTACCGCATCTAAGCCATTTGCGCAGCAACTTCAGCAGCAAAATCCTCTTCTGCTACTTCAATGCCTTCACCCACTTCAAGTCTTGTGAAGCTAGTGATCTCTGCTGTACCGCCAGCAGCTTTTGCTTTATCTTCAACATACTGAGCAACAGTTTTACTGTCATCCATTACAAAGTCTTGATCAAGAAGACATTGCTCTTTGTCAAGTGTAGTGTTATCTGAGATAAATCTTGCAATTTTTCCAGGAAGAATTCTGTCCCAGATCTTTTCAGGTTTACCTTCAGCAGCAAGTTCAGCTTTAAGTGCTGTTTCAGCTTCTGCCATAACATCTTCAGTCAATTGACTCATAGAGATGTACTGGGGAACATTTTTAAGTGTTTTACCTAAACGGGAAAGTTCTTCATTCTCTTTTTCAATAGCAACGATTCTACCTTTAGTCTCTTCTGCTACATATGTAGCATCAAAGTCTTTGTAAGAGAGTGTAGTTGGTGACATAGCCGCAGCATGCATTGCAATTTCTTTAAGCACTGGAGTCATTGCTTCTGCAGTTGCAACTGAATCACATTTCGCTTCGATAATAACACCGTTCTGCTTGTTTGAGTGAACATAACCGTTTACAGCTGTATTCTCATCTCCATCAATAAGTGCTGATCTTCTCACAACAAGCTTTTCACCGATCGTAGCAACTTGCTGAGAAAGATAATCAGCGAATGGTTCACCATTGATAGTTGAAGCATTGATAGCTTCTGCATCAGCAATGCTGTTATCAAATGCATGATTGATAACATCTGACATTACTGCCAAAAATTTATCATTTTGTGCAACAAAGTCAGTTTGAGAGTTTACTTCAACGATAGCCGCCTTTTTACCCTCAACTTTAACTGCAATAGCACCTTCAGCAGCTACTTTACCGGCTTTTTTAGCTGCAGCACCCATACCCTGGTCTCTAAGCCATGCAACAGCTTTGTCCATATCTCCATCAGCTTCAGTCAATGCTTTTTTACAATCCATCATACCTGCTTCAGTCATCTCTCTGAGTTTTTTAATATCTTTTGGTCCGAAATTTGCCATCAATAATTCCTTACGCCAATTCTTTTGCTTCAGCAATTGCTTCAGCTTTTACTTTAAATGTTGCAGCATCTTCTTCACTCATTGCAGCAATTTTTGCAAATGTAGAGAAACCAGCTTCAACTAATTTTTCGTTACCTACTTTACCGATACCTGTAAGTTTAGTTAAATCATCTGCTTCTGTTTCAGCTTTTGGTGTTGCTTTTTCTTCTACAAGTTTTGCTACTTCAGCTTCAGTTGCTGCAGATTTTTTAGCCAATGCTTCTGTTGCTGCTGCATCTACTCTTTTTTCAGCTTCTTCTTCTGTCTCTGTCATTAACGCTTCCATTTCACCGGCAGATGCATCTTCGGCTACTTCACCGTTAGCTTCAGCATATGCTGCCTTACCTTCGATGATCGCTTCAGCCATCTCTTTACAGAAAAGGTTGATCGATCTGATTGCATCATCGTTTCCTGGAATTGGATAGTCAATGACATCCGGATCACAGTTAGTATCCAGTGGTGCAATTACTTTCATTCCCATTCTTTTTGCTTCTTTAACAGCAATGTGCTCTTTAACAGCATCAATAACAAACATCATGTCCGGAAGTTTTTTCATGTGTCTGAAACCTTCAAGGTATGAGCTAAGTTTCTCTTTCTTTCTTAAAAGCATCAATGCTTCTTTTTTAGTCAACATATCAAGTTGGCCATTTTCTTCCATCTGCTCAATAATTTCAAGTTTTCTGATAGATTTTTTCATTGTTGGGTAGTTTGTTAACATTCCGCCTAACCATCTTGTAGCAACGTAAGGCATACCACATCTTTCAGCATGCTCTTTTACTGCTGATCTAGCTTGTTTTTTAGTACCTACGAAAAGTACTGTTTGTCCTTCTGCTGCTGCATCTCTTACAACATTGTATGTATATTTGAAATATCTAAGTGTTTTTTGAAGGTCAATAATATAGATGTTCTTTCTTGCACCGAAAATGAATTTTTTCATTTTTGGATTCCATCTTCTTGTTTGGTGTCCGAAGTGTACTCCACACTCCAATAGGTCTTTCATTGTTACCATAAGTTTCTCCTTGGTATATCGTTAATAGAATTTTCTTTGTATTCAATACGACCAGTCGTATGAGCCCACTGCTGAAGTAGTTATAAGAAGATTCAGTTAAAAGCATAGCTTCATCACTAGGTTTAAGAGTTGGATTGATAATCATCCAAATCGTCCGCTGTAGTCATCAACACAGATGTGCAACCAGTCAAGGAATAACTACATGAGTATTTCCATTATTCAAGCCTTTTACAGACCCTGTTAGAGAATAAGGAACGCGATTATACCGAAATAATGTTTAAGGGGATATAAATTTATGAAGATTATGTAGGGGCATCCCTTGTGGATGTCCCTTATTTTGTAGTTATTACGCTTGCAAGTCTTCCAATTTAGCTTTCACTTCATCTACATGACCTTTTACTCTAACCTTCTTCCAAACTGCAGCCACTTTTCCATCCGGACCAATAATAAAAGTGCTTCTGACTACACCCATATACTCTTTGCCCATAAACTTTTTAAGCTGCCACACACCAAATGTATTACAAAGTTCTTTCTCTTCATCTGCAAGAAGTGTGATCTTTAAATCTTTCTTTTCTATGAAGTTCCTGTGTTTCTTGGGAGAATCCGGACTTACTCCCAAGACAATGGCAGAAAGATCTTCAAAGTTTGGAAGTGCTGCCGTAAAATCACAAGCTTCTGTGGTGCACCCAGGCGTATTATCTTTTGGATAAAAGTAAAGTACTATCCATCTCCCTTTAATATCTCTGAGACATATCTCTTCCTCATCTTGGTTCGGCAAACAAAAATCCGGTACAAGTGTTCCTGTTTCTAACATTGTAAATCCTTATATACTTTTCGATAGTATACCAAATGCAAACAAAAGAAGAACTACTAAATGACATAGAAGAACTGATCTCTTATGGAAGGGATGAACCAACCATCAACCCTGCCCTTTTAGCTTATCTGGAGTTAGATGACCTCATCTCTACCAAGAAAAAACTGCTCGAAAGAGTAGGAAAACTCAGTGAAGAAGACAAAGTGTGGCTGGAACAGTTCAAAAAATATAAATAATGTAAAAGTTTAGGGTATTCAAATGGTTCTTTTTGATATAATACCTTTTATAATACTAAAAGATAAAAGGAATTAAAATGCAAATTAGTTTTGGTGCATACAACATCATAGTACATGAGTTAGACAATAAACTTGCTGTTCAAATCACTTCTGACTTGGGTGAAGTCACTATGCATGATTCAGGAGAGGGTCAACATGACTTTCCAAACGCAGTTGGATGTAAAATTCTTGATGCAAAAGAAAAACCGGAAGCAAAAGGCTTAAAAAGATTCTCATTTGGTGAATATACTTTTATTTTAGGTATCAACTTTGCCGGCGACCTGCTTCTCTTTCACTCTGTAAGACTCTATGTAGGAAGAAAGCTCATTGGCGGTCACGATACTCTCTCATTGGCATTCTTGGCAGAACCTAAAGCGTAACTTGGATTAAGAACTTTGAGTAACATCATCCCAAAGTGAATGTAGCATTATTCCAATGCTCTTCTGATACTTTTCATCCTCAGTGAATTTTGGAAAATCTTTCACTACTGACAGTTTTCGATACAACTCTTCTTCAGGAAGAAGATCCAAAGTGATCTGCTTTTTAAGATAGAGTTTTGCCAAAAACCATAACAGAAGGAAAGAAATACTTAGCGGGTTCAAATATTTTCGGCTAAACTCTTCAAAATCTTCCTCTGAACTTGCTTCAAACTCTTCAATGATCACTTCGAACACACTTTTTAAATGTACCAGCGGTACTACCCCAAAGATCAATCTGGCAGCTTTTTCACCCCTGCTGTACTCTCCGCCTAAAAAAACTCTGGCAGCTTTTTGTGTTTCACCAAAAAGATTAGTACGCAGACCAACCAAGCCAATATCTGTATGATAGTGTCTACCGCAGCCTTTTAGACAACCGGAGAAACCTACTTGAATGTTGTGTGCTTCTATCTCCTCTAACGGTAAATAAGAGGTCTCTTCTTTTACATTCCAAAGAGAAAGAGAACAATAGTGACTCCCTGCACAGGCAGTTACATGTGAAGCCCCCGGGATATGTTCAAAAGGTACCCTTCTCTCTTTGATACCCAAAAGATAGAGATTTTGGTCAATTCCAACTCTTACTTCAGCATTCTCTTTATCGGCATAATCAATAAACTCCAAGAATACTGTAGCATCTATTTTTCCAAATCTACTCTGACAACAGTAAGCAAATGTTTCACCTTTTAATTTTTGGAACTCTGAAACAGATGCTTTATGCATCTGTAAAATACCTTTTTTTTCAATGTTTTCAGGATAAAATTCTGATACTTTTTTTACAAAAGCATCCATTCCTATCTCTGCGATCAAATGAAAAAGACGTGTCTTTGCCCTGCTTCCTCTTAAGCCATATTTCATATATGCTTTGGAAACCGCCTCAAACATCATTGGAACTTCACGAGGCTTTACAAAGATATCTGCATCTTTTGCCACTTCAGAATTTTTCCCTCCAAGGTAGATGTTAAATCCCCAGATATCTCCTTTACGTGCAAGTCCGAAAAAAAGATCATTGGCAAAAAAATGTACCTGGCTTATTTTATTTCCGCAGATCGCTGTATTAAATTTTCTGGGAAGCATTCCCATCCACTCTTTTTTTCCCAAAAATATATTTTGCATTTCAACAAGCAGAGGATATACTTCGATTTGAGCACTTTCATCCAAACCATCATAAGGATCGGTCACAATATTTCGAAAATTATCTGTAAGTGTTTGAAGTGTACTGATACCTTCTTGTTGTAAACGTTCCCAGACATTTAAAACATTTTGGGCTTTCAGTCCATGCAGTTCTATTTGGGCACGTGCGGTAAGCAGCAATTCCAATTCATATTCCCGGACGATCTTCGCAATAAAACGGAGTTCGTCTGTATCTATCCTTCCTCCTGCAATACGCAGTCGAAGCATAAATCTTTCAGGGTTTAGTTTGACATTGTAGATGCCATAGTTCTTAAGGTAAAAACGTTCTTCTTCCGTTAGGTCTGTAAGATCAAGCAAGGCGAGATTTTCATAGAAATCATAGGGTCTAAGACTGTTTTTAGCTCTCTCTATTTTATTTAATTTCATTTAAACTCAACTAGTTAGCTTCCCGTAGATCAACAGACTTATCAAACTCAATATTATATTTTTTAAGTATTTCACTCTGTTTGGCTTGAGCCTCTTTTTTATCTATGATCACCTTAACACCATTTTTATCTTCCAAGACAATATAGTCATCTTTTACATCTTCCATTTTTTGATAAAATTCTTTAAAGTCTTTGAACGATTCACCATTTACTTTGTCTATAGCCCACATGCCAAAGTAGTTATCCCCTCTACTTATATCTGAAGCCAATACTTTAAGAAGTATTACCGCTTCACTCTTCTCTTCTTTTTGCCATTTCAGGGCCAAATTACTCAACTTCATACGGTTGGTGCTTGTAGAGCGTATGAGGTTTCTGGTTAAAGGAGAAAAAACATATCCGCCGTAAATAAAATAGGTCGGCATCATATCATAACGGGTAGTTTTGACCAAAAACATATCATCTGCTCTATTTTTCAATGTAGCTTTGACTTGCATCGGCTTTTTATCTCTGATGATATCAAGGCTTAGACTGTCTCCCATTTGATACGTATCCACATAATAATTATAATCTGTATATTCATGTTTTCTAAAAGCAACAGTACCATCATTCTCTATATTATATCCATCAATGGCAGTAAGAATATCACCTTCTTTCAGTATACCTTTCAATGATGAGTTATACACTATTTTATCTACAAGTTTTCCGGAAATATTGTCATCTAGACCATAGTATCGTCTCATAGCCGGATTTTGCAGTTTTTGTGTACCTATACCCAACTCCCCAAAACCATCATACTTCCCATCTTTCATATCGTCTATGAAATGCTGAACCAGGGAAACAGGAACTAAATATCCTATATTTTGAGATTTAGAAATAAGCTGCATGACAACACCGACTATCTTACCATTTGAAATTGCCGGACCACCGGAGTTACCGGGATTTACTGCTGCATCAACCTGAACTGCCAAAAAAGTCTCTCCAGAGTGTGCATAAGTATGATGTTCTACCCGTGACACAACACCAATAGTTGCAGAAAGCGTACTTCCACCCATAGGATAACCATACACAACGATCTTCTGTTCTACTTCCGGAAGTGTTCCGAAAGTTAATGGTTTTACCCCTGAAAAAAATGCTTTCTCTTCTACTTTTAAAAGTGCCAGATCAGCTTGATGAGATACAGCAAATACTTTTGCAATATAACGTTTTCTCTGCCCATAACGTTCTACTTCCATAAAAGCCTGATTTGCCACTACATGTGCATTTGTGAGTATGAAGTCTCCATCTATAATAGCACCAGAACCCGTACTGCTACGCAGTGAAGAGCTCCAAGGAGAGAGATAATTCGGGATTTTAGAGGTGGTGTATATTTTGACTATGGCTTGTTTGGTGATGTCGTCTTGTTTTGTTTGTGCACTCAGAAAGACTGTGCTTAGTAATAGTATCAATAATAGTTTCAAATTTTTATCCTTCGTAGGGTCGATTTATCGACCATGATTGAAGGTCGATAAATCGACCCTACGCAAGATATTTTCCAGCATCAACTGCATCAATACCTCTTGTTTTTGCCTCTTTGGCCATAAGTCCTGTCTCATTGACAGAAATAAGTTTTTTATTTTCATCATAAAGTTTAGCAGAATGCACACCGCAAGAGGGGCTTCTGTCTTTTCCAATAAAAAGATCAATATCACTGTATATATCAAAAAAGTGTTTGGCATACTCTTCTACCGCAAAAGAGAGATCAGCACCTGTTTTGTTTGAAATAGCTTTAATGCCCTGTTCTGTTTCTATCAGATCCATAGTTGGGCGTGGAGAACCAAAGGCATGATCTTCCGGACAAAAAGGAATGAGCTCTGAATCCTTCAATCTGGACAAGAGTTCATCATCTCTATTATCAGCTGCATCATAACGACATTCTTCTCCTAAGAGACAGGCAGAAATAGCTACTTTTTTCATTAAAACATAAACAACAATATATAAACCCAAATACCCGTAAGTGAAGTAAGAGAAATACCTATAAAGGTACGGAAACCGGCTTTTTTATGGGAAACAGAATAATTTCCGGGTAGACCACCTTGTGAACTGTCAGATCTGGCACGAAATATTGTACTTGCCCAAATACCAAGTGTTAGAACAGAGATGACAATATGTATCATCAAAACTACAAAAAGATAATCATGAGAGACTTGTGTATTTTTCACAAAAGCTTCATATCCTCCACCCAAACGTACACCATACTCAAAATATCCTACTACAAGTACAGAAACAACAAATATCAGTGTTTGGGTTACACCATGTAAGTTATATTTTCTATTTCTTGCAAAAGAGATAGCTATGCCAACCAAAAGAGGCAAGAGTGCAACAATGATGGTTACAAAATCCATAAAGAACGGTGCTTTTGTGCCTAAAAATCCCGGTTGAAACATATAATCCATATTATCTACCTGTCTCTAACATATTACGATACTTTTAATTTCAGTAAACTCTTCCAATGCCCACTTTGGACCTTCACGTCCTACACCTGAAAGCTTGGATCCACCATAAGGCTGAACATCAAAACGCAGTGTCGGGATATCGTTGATCACTACACCGCCACACTGTGCATCTTCTATGAAATCCTGTGTCTGTCTAAGATCATTGCTAAAGATGGAAAACTGTAGCCCAAACGGTGAATCATTCATTTTTTCTATGGCTGTTTCATAGCCTGGTACAGAGATCAGACTTACGATCGGGGCAAAAACCTCTTCACAAATAATTTTCATATCATCTCTCACATCTGCCATGACGGTTGGTGGGAAAAGACCATTAACCTCTTCTCCTCCTGCAATCAGCTGTGCTCCTTCATTTTTAGCTGAAGCTATCCATGTCTTTGCTCTGTTTTTAGACTCTTCATCTATCAGCGGCCCCATAAAAGTATCATCTTCATAAGGTGAACCTACTTTAAGTGTACGTGTTTCCTGAGCCATATAAGTTGCAAAGTCATCATACACCTTTTCATTCACATAAATACGCTGAAGCGAGATACACACTTGTCCTGAGTTCACAAAAGCACCATAGGTACAACGCTCTGCTGCTTTTTTTATGTCTGCACTGCTGTCTATATAGGTTGCCGCATTCCCGCCAAGTTCAAGACTTACTTTTTTAATACCAGCCTGTTTTGTGATGATATTCCCCACAGGTACGGATCCTGTAAAAGAGATGACCCTTGGAATATCACTTTTTACCATGGTTGAACCCACTTCTGCATCTCCGTACACAACAGAGAGTGCATCTTCTACTGCATGCTCAGATTTAATGAACAGTTTTGCCAGCATATAGGCTGTCATGGGTGCTTCGGGAGTCGGTTTAAGTACCACTGCATTACCCGCACCCAAAGCCGGAGCAATTTTATGTGCAACAAGGTTTAGAGGAAAATTGAACGGAGTGATACAGGCAACAACACCTACTGGTTCACGTCGGTAAAATGCCAACGTCTTTTTACCGCTTGGCATAATGTCTGTAGGAATAGTCTCCCCTGAAAGATTAGCCAACTCCATGACCGTAAGAGCAATGGTCTCGGTACATCTGTCTACTTCTATACGCGCAAAAGCAATCGGTTTGGCAACCTCTTTCGCCAACATCATAGCAAACTCTTCTCTATAATATTGCAATTTACCCGCTACATCTTCAAGCCATAAAATACGCTGGGAAAGTGGTGTTTTAGCTGCAATTTTTGCTGCTTCTTTTGCAATAGAAAGTGCTCTTTTAGTATCTTCAGCATCACAGACTTGGGCAATACTCACTACGATTCCGTTATAAGGACTGCGTCGCTCTGTTTTCTCTTCTTTAGTCTCTTCTGTAGAACCAAAAAATACTTTGGCTTCTACTGCATCATCAAATGTTCCAAACATTATTCTACCTTGCGTATGAAATTATTTGATTATAACAGATTAGAGATAATAGAAGGTAGGTTATTAATTCTTTTTGTCGTTTTTGGTATCACAACCTGAATTGATATCGCAATAACGTTTTTTAAAAACAAATCTATATATAAGATCTTTGGTCATCAGTGCCAAACAAAACACCCACAAAAAATCCATAATAATATTTGGTTTATACTCAAGACCATAGAGGAGTACAGGCCATCCGATAAGGATAATATACTTCATATAATAGAAAAAAAGTATACCTACTCCATAGATTTCTTTAAATATTTTCAACTGTTTTAACTTTGAACATCGGGTGTAGCATCAAAATTTGGAGTACCATCCGGCATCTGTGCCTCACCGTTTCTTTTAGCTTCCTGCTCTGCTTCATAGGCATTCATTTGCATACGTACTTCATTGATCTGTTCAGGTGTTACATTGTCTTCGCTTGACCAGATGACTTCAACCACACCATCATACTCTTTACCCATCTCTTCTACCTTGTCTGCATATTCAAACACATCTATACAGATTATAGATTCTTCATCTTCTTTCATCGTGTCTGTAAGTTCTATATACCATCTGCCAAGAGGGCTTGTTTTAATTACCGATTCAATCATTCCAGCCATATTTTATCTCCTAAAATCCAAAATCTTTTTTCTTCAAGTCACCATTATAGATAATATCTCTTGCATCAAGCGAATCATCATTCAACATAGCAGGCACAGGGTCTTGTGCTTCAAGATTTTTGATCTCTTCATCAAGACTATCTTCCTGATAGGTCATCATCATATCTGCTGCCATCACTTTTGGCATCTCCTGAATTTTAACCAATTTTTCGATCTCTTCACCTACATCTTTTCCTTCAATGGTTACAATGATCTTGCCCTTCTCTTTGTCGTGCAAATGGTACTCACAAAGTTCAGAGTTCTTAAAATCTTCCACAAGCTCATCAATATATTTTGATGGCGCCTGTACTACTATACTTGATACATTCATAATTAATTTCTCCTATTTTACTTTTTATTTAAATCCCATATCATAATGGTATTGTCATCAGAGGCTGAGAAGAGTCTATTTTCATCTTGAAAAATAATTACGTTAAGTGTACTCTTTTGCCCTTTAAGCAAAGCTATTTTTGACTTACTCGACTTGTTATATATAGAAATATTGTTCTTTTCATCCATAGCAAAAGCAACTTTTGCAGCAGTGGGACTCAAGGCAGTAGCATAGATAAGGAACTCACCTACAATATAGGTACCTTTTTTTGTTTTCACATCATACAGAGATCCTCGTCTATCCTGCCCAGCACCCGAGACTGTACCTGCTTTAAAATCTACTTTATAGACATTGTCAACATTCTGACCTTGAAGCTCTTTTCGAACCTTTCCACTCTTCACGTCAACAATACTAAGTACACCACTCTCACAAGCAAATACGGCCTCCGTCTTCTTTTCGTTGAGCATAAAATCAGAAAACTTTGACTCACTCAACTGTGTTCTGTAAAGCTCTTTTTTACTTTGTGTATCCAAGAGAGCAACCTCATCACTAAGATAGCCCAAAAGGATATGGGTCTCATCCACAAAACGTGCCTTAACGATGGCCTCTTTATCTTCAGGTCCCAATAGCTTATTAATCTTCCCTTCTTTAAATAAATGAAGATTGGAGTATCCTCCTTTACCACTGTCACTGAGAAGCAGATATTGTTCACCTATGACATCTGTACTCATAACTCTGGCAGGCATAACATCGCCCATAAAGTCTTTTACATCCGGGATAGATATTTCTTGAAGTTTCTCTCTTGATGTTGGATCATACACTTCAATATGTCCCATATCTGTAGCCACAACCAGTTTATCGGCAGAGAGTACCATATCTTTTGCTGTACCATTTATATCGATCGTTGCTACGGGGGTTACTGTAATAAAAGCAAAGGTACTCAGTGTAAAAAAACAGATCCCTAATAGTAATCTCACACGGTCTCCTCTACTAAATCCAAAGCAAGAGCTATGATCTCATCTTGAGAGAGTGTTGACTTTACACCGTAAAGATCCGCTTCAGAGGCTAAAAAGTTTTCAAAAACATCTTTGTCATGAAGTTTTACCATGAACTCTTCCATCTTCTCTTCACCTAAAGCCTTTTGAACAGGCTCTGCAATATAGATCACATAATTGTAATCTTCATGATCAAATTCATACTCTTCTGAATCAAAATCTTCATAATTCTCATCAACATTCAGAAGATGTCTTAACTCAATATCCTTGTCTTCAAGTTTTTCAAAAAGTTTTGGGTATTTTGCCTCTAAATTCATTCTTTATTTCTCCATTATTCGTTAGATTTTCGCATTTCATTCTCTACATTGTAATTAAACACATCAAAAGAGATAGCCTGTGTCGGACAGCGTGAAATGCAGAATCCACATGCTGTACACTTCTCATCATCTATCACAGGGTTGAACATACCATTAAACAAAATGGCATCGTCAATACAAGGTTCTTTACATGCATTACAAATTACTCCATGATGTGCCACACAGGCTTCAAGTGAAATACGGAATATTGCATTCAAATACTCTGATGTCTCTCTATGTTCCAAGGAGAGCACATTGGGTTCACACACTTTGGCACATTCCTCACAAAAGGTACAGCCATTTTGTTTAAAAGTAAGTGTAGGGGTACCATCATCCGCTATAAAGATGATCTTTTCATCACAAGAAGCAACACAACTTTTGCTTTCGCAAGAGAGGCACTCACTCTGAAAAAGAGATTCTGATTTCCCGTAAGGGGGTCTGACCAAAAGAGAAACTGCTTCCTCTCTGATCTGACTTAATGGTTTTGCAAAAGATTTAAAAAAATCCCTTCTGCTTGCCACTATTTAACACCGTCATTCATTGCATCTGCAAGACTTGAGTGAGATTTGAACTCTTCAGTAAGTCCATCTGATTTAAATGTATTACCTACTGCTGTATCAATTTTCGCTTGTGGTGCATGACACTGAGAACAGTTAAATCTACCTTGGTAAAGTTTATCAGATTTTTTTGCTTTAGCAACAAGAATATCAGATACATTACCCATATCACCTTTGGCAATACCAACTTTTTTACCTTCTTTGATCAATTCACCATTCTTAAGAACTGTTTCAGGTCTATAGTTTGTGAAGTGAGAAACAGGAATCGGTGTTGCACCCATTGTTTTTGCAGACTCTGGCATGTGACATCCAAGACACTGGTTATTTCCTTGTTTGATCGGCAATAAACCATCTACTGAGTGAGGAATCATTGGCGGTGCATTCACATATGCTCGTTCAAATTTTGTAGATGAACCTGGTGCAGGTCTGTCAAAGTCTGCTGCATTTGGTTTTACAGTATCTTCTGTGTAGAGATCTGCTTTTCTAAGACCCAATGTTGACTCTGTAACTGTTTCCTTGTTACCAAGATCTTCTTTATCCAATCTGTCCGAAACACACACATCTTTATTGATATCAATTACTTTTGATTGTGCTACAGCTGCTGCCGCTGCATTTTCTGTCGCAACATTTGTTGCTACACCTGCACCACCTTTAATAGATGCTGCTATTTCTTTCATATCTTTATCTGACAATGAAGCAACTTGACCTTTCATAAGACCTTTCATTGCTCCACCGTAAGTACCATCCTTATACCCTTTGAGTGCAACAAGAATATCTGCTTCACTCATATCTTTTACTATTTTAGATTTACCCATTGCCACTTTTTCAAAATGCTGTCCGTGACACCCTGCACATGCAGCTGTACTTACAGCATATGATGAAGATGCAAGCAGTGAACCTAGTGCAATTACCTTTAAAACTTTTGTCATTTCTTCTCCTTTAATCTTTATTGTTTCCAAAACTTCGTATACTAAACTTTAAAGCATCATCTCCACAGACATCGATACAGCGACCACAATTGGTACACTCACCATCTGTAACAGAAATACTTTCCTTATTTATCATATGTAGCACCTGATTTTCAGGGCAAACTATCTTACACTCCATACAGTTCGTACATGCCTCATGATCATGTTTAACTCTGATCAGACTTACTTTACCGATGAGTGAGTAACTTGCTCCTAAAGGACATAAGTGTCCACACCAACCATTTTTAACCCCAAAGAGGTCGAAAAGGAAAATCGCAATAATAACTGAGATACCCGCACCAAAACCAAAGACAATACCTCTTTGCATAATGGTAATAGGACTCAAAACTTCAAAGGCAGCAACGCCTACTACAGCAGAAACAATGAGACCAAGAACCATAAGCCAGTAACGTGCTCTTCTTTTCAGAAAACGGTAATTGACCTCTTCTTTATCTAAATTGAGTTTGCGTCTAAGCCAGTTTGCTAGGTCTGTCACCATATTGATAGGACACACCCAGCTGCAAAAAGCCCTTCCACCTACTACCATGTAGAATAAGATAATGATCAATGCACCTAAAAGCACATCTGCACCCAACACAAAACCTGTTGCAAGAACCTGCAAAGTTGTATAAGGATCTGCCAATGGAATAAAACCGAACAGTTTGGAAGCACCAAAAGTACCTTCCAGCATATGCCAACCATAGGCATTTGCACCAAAATAAAGCACCAAAAGTGTGATCTGTGTTATCCGTCTCAAAAGGAGATATTTAATGTTAGACATTAGTATTCTACCTCCGTATTCAGATAATCAGAAGCTTCTTTTTCACTTCTTTCATTTTTTGTTTCGATCTCATCAAGCTTACGGTTACCTGCTCTAAGCTGGTCTTTTTTGTCCCAGCCTTTTACATAGTGATCGCCCGCTTTTCCGGTTGCCTGTTCTACAGGAAGTATGAATATTGCCGGCTCTTCTGTGACACAAGCCTGCTCACAAAGTCCACACCCTGTACATACATCTGAATGTACAATAGGAAGCAAAAATGCATGTTTCCCTGTACGCTTATTTTGATGATATTCCAACGATATTGCCTCATCCATTAATGGACAGGCTCTGTAACACGCATCACACTGTATACCCCAAAAGGCGATACAGGACTCTTTATGTACTACAGCCAGACCCATTCGTGCTTTGTTAATGTCAAGTTCCTCTTTTTCATTAAGGAGACTTGGCATATCTAAAGCACCCGATGGACAAACAGGCACACAAGGAACATCATCACACATATAACAGGGGACTTCTGTAGGTATGAAGAATGGTGTACCGATCATACGGTGGTCACCGCCCTTTGCCATTTGAAGTGTCCCTTCTCTGTTGCTTCCGTCTTTATTTTTATTACTATCGCGATTCACACACGCCTCAGCACAAAGTCCACACTTGATACATGCTTTGAGGAAATCATCCTCTGGCAATGCACCCGGTGGTCTCAGTACCAACGGTGATGCTTTCACTTCATCTGTATAACCACTCCACAACAATCCACCAAGAGCTGTTAAGCCTACGCTTTGAAGGGTCGTCGCAAAAAACTTTCGTCTATTGTTGTCGGAGTTAGCCATCTATCTATGCCTTTGTGATCTTAACTGCACACTTCTTGTAGTCTGTCTGTTTAGACATTGGACAAGTAGCATCAAGACATACTTTGTTAATAAATACTTTTTCATCAAACCAAGGTACAAATACCAATCCTTGAGGTGGTCTGTTACGTCCTCGAGTCTCAACTCTTGCTTTTACTTTACCTCTTCTTGACTCAACCCATGCAAGCTCACCTCTTTTGAGACCTTTTGCTTTTGCATCACCC
>Ga0256824_10000512_pt1 | contig 15071 bp, 15 predicted proteins | sample CV67metaG_FD_191570 | JGI IMG/M metagenome (GOLD analysis project Ga0256824, IMG submission 191570) | Hydrothermal vent microbial communities from East Pacific Rise, Pacific Ocean - CV67 | ecosystem: Environmental > Aquatic > Marine > Hydrothermal vents | place: Pacific Ocean: East Pacific Rise...
CTCAAATAGACGTTGATTTTTTGTTTACTTATATTCGGTTGTTAAAGATCACTTTCAAAAACTTCTCTGTTTCAACTTAAACTCTAAGTTGTCCCTCTGTTCTTGGACGCGTATTATAGACAAATCACTAACCCTTGTCAAGGGTTTTCATCAATTTCTTTTAAATTCTTTTCTATTTTTTCTTTTTAATCCATTTTTATATATGAACTTACACTATATAGAGTTAAAAAGTATTCAAATATTTATTATTTTCACTCTGACATAATTTTTCCATTATAAATAAACTAAAAAAGTTATAAAATATATTTTTTAATTACTAAATGTTTATATTATTTTTTAACATATTAGATTAACTGAATATACAAAAATATTTTTAATATTATTTTTTGTTTTAAGGTAAGCAAGAGCCAATCTGACTTATAATAACTGATGCTTTAATCTTGCATATAAATACACAGGAGAATATTATGACAATCAGAAAGACACTTCAACTATCGTTGATTACAGGGGCTTTACTAACAGTTTCAAATGCACAAACAACCATTAATAGCGATGATTTACCACCAGCAAAGCCAGGACAATGTTTTACAAAAGCATTTTTTCCAGCGAAGTATGCAACTACTACAGAGAGAGTATTAGCATCAGAAACAAGTGAAAAAATGCAAGTAATTCCTGCGAAATATGGTTGGGGAACTGAAAAAATTAAAGTAAGTGATGGAACAGAGAAATTGGTTACTGTACCTGCTACTTATAAAACCGTTCCTCAGAAAATTTTAACTGCTGAAGAGAGTTTTAGAATTATTCCTGTACCAGCTACATATAAAACAATTACCAAGAGGGTTCTTGTTTCAGAAGGAACAGAAAAACTTGTAAAATCTCCAGCTGTATATAAACAAGTAAAACAAAGAGTTCAAATATCTCCTGCACGAACTGAGTGGAAAAAGAGTAAATGTGGTGACAGAGGATGTAACCAATCTGAGGTTGTATGTTTGGTTGAGATTCCAGCAGTTTACAAAACTGTAACTAAAAAAGTTGTTGCACGACCAGTTAGTGCTAAAAAAGTTACTACACCACCTCAGTATAGAACTGTATCTATTCAAGAGATGGTTACTCCTCCAACAACAAAAAAAGTAATCATTCCAGCCAAATACAAAACTGTAATGAAAAGAGTTGTTGATAAACCAGAAACAACTAGACTTATTAAAACACCTGAAAAATATACAACTGTTAAAATTAAAAAATTAATTGCACCTGCAAATGAAAGAAGAATGATAATTCCTGCTACGTACAAAACTATCACTAAAAAGAGAATGGTTGCTGATGGTTATGCAAAATGGGTTCCAATTGTTTGTAAAAAAAATATGGGTATTCCTACAATCCAAAGAGTACAAACAGCACTAAAAGCGGCTGGACACTACAATGGTCCAATTGATGGTATTTGGGGGGCTGCATCAAGATCAGCTACCAGATCTTACCAAAAATCAAAAGGTTTACCAGTTGCTGGTCTTTCTGTAGCAACCATGGAGTCTTTAGGTCTTTATTAATAGTTATCCTTATATGAAGAGAGAGCTTTTTTCTCTTCATATTCTTTTTTTTCTTACTTCTTTAATATCCACTTTAATTCTTAATTAATCATAATATAACTCTTCTAAAATTATAAGATGTAAGTAAATTCTTTAATTTTTTGATAACTTCAATAGAATTTATTTTTAATTATTAAAAATAGAAAAAACGCTAAAAAACATTTGCACTTATAAATATTGTTTTCTGTTTAAGCTTAGCATGAGGAAAACTCAATTATAATATCCCATGCGTTAAAATTTTTGCATATAAATACATAGGAGAATATTATGACAATTAAAAATACATTAACATTATCACTTATTACTGTTGCAGTAATGACAAGTGTAAATGCACAATCGGCTATCGATGGAGATGATTTACCACCAGCAAAACCAGGACAATGTTTCACCAAAGCATTCTTTCCAGCTAAATATGCAACAACTACAGAGAGAGTACTTGCATCTGAAGCTAGTGAAAAACTTCAAGTAATTCCTGCAAAATATGGTTGGGGAACTGAAAAAATTAAAGTAAGTGATGGTACAAATAGAGTTATAACCTCACCTGCTACTTATAAAACTGTCTATAATAGAGTTCTTTCTAAACCAGCAACACAAACTTGGAGAACAGGGCGTAATAGCAACTCTCCTGAGGCTTCTAATACATGTGTACAATCTGCAAGTTCTGCGGGAATGAATGTTAGTGGAGCAACTCCAGGTACATGTTTCTTTGAACACTACAAACCAGAAAAATATCAAACAACTACCGAAAAAGTATTGGCATCAGAAGCAAGTGAAAGAGTACAAGCTATTCCTGCTAGATACAGAACTGTATCTAAAAGAATCTTAGTATCAGAAGGTACAGAAAGATTGGTTAAAGCTCCTGCTCAATATAAAAATGTGACAGAAAGAGTTCAAATTTCTCCAGCAAGAACTGAGTGGAAAAAAACAAAGTGTGGGGATAGAGGATGTAATCAGTCTGAAGTTGTATGTTTGGTAGAGATTCCACCTGTATACAAAACTGTAACTAAAAAAGTTGTTGCTAAACCTGCAGCGACAAGAAAAGTTACAACTCCACCTCAATATAGAACTGTTCAAATTCAAGAATTGGTAACTCCTGCAACATCAAGAGCTATTCCAATTCCTGCAACATATAAAACAGTTACCAAAAGAGCTAAAGTTCAACCTGCTTCTTACTTTTGGACAGCTGCAAATGGTCAAAATGCTAGAAGTCGTACAACCAAACAGTGTAATAAAATTTGTTTAACTGCTAAACCTGCTGTATATAACAAAGTTTCTAAAAGAGTTGTTTCTAGACCTGCATCAACTAGAACTGTTACAACACCTGCAAAATACACAACTGTTAAAATTAAAAAATTAATTTCTCCAGCAAGTGAAAGAAGAATGGCAATTCCTGCGACATATAAAACCATTACTAAAAAGAGAATGGTTGCTGATGGTTATGCAAAATGGGTTCCAATTGTTTGTAAAACAAGTATGACTCGTCCAACTATTAGCCGTGTTCAATCTGCACTTAAAGCTGCAGGATACTATAGAGGTCCAATTGATGGTGTATGGGGTTCAGCATCTAGATCTGCTACAAGAGCTTACCAAAAAGCTAAAGGTTTACCAGTTGCTGGTCTTTCTGTAGCTACTATGGAAGCTTTAGGTCTATATTAATAGTTTCTATACTTTATCAGAAGAGAATTTTTCTCTCTTCTGAAGCTCTTTTTTAACTTTCATTAAACTTCTTTTAAACTTCAACTAACTATACTGACTACACAAAATATCAATATACTATTGATATAATTAATTTATTAAAACTTTTTAAAAGTTCTAAACAAAGGATTTATATGGCTCTTTATGATAGAGATTATAATAACAATGCAATGGATGCTGGATATGCAACCCAAACTGAAGGAGCTTCTGTAGCCTTCATGAAAAAGACATACCAACTTCTTGGTGCAAGTATGGTTTCATCAGCATTAGGTGCATATTTAACCATGCCTTATGCGGCAACCATTCAACAATTTAAATGGTTTATTTTTGGTTTTGTAATGCTTATGGTTTTCTTTGGATTTAATGCTACAAGAAAAAACCCTACATTACATATGATAGCACTCTTTGTATTTACATTTGCAATGGGTGTTATGATTGTTCCTCTTCTAGCCATGGTTATTGGTCAAGGTAATGGAATGCTTATTGGTAATGCTTTTTTAATGACCTCTGTACTTTTTGGTGCATTGAGTCTTTTTGCTATTAACTCAAAAAGTGACTTCTCAAGCTGGGGTAAACCACTTATGGTTGTAATGATTATTATTTTTATTGCATCATTGGTGAATATCTTCATATTAAAAAGTCCGATGCTTCATGTGATTGTAACAGCAGGTATATTATTACTCTTTTCACTGTTTACTATCTATGATACACAAAATATTGCAAATGGTGCATATGACTCTCCTGTAGATGCAGCAGTATCATTGTTCTTAGATTTCTTTAACATGTTTACAGCAATTTTACAACTTTTAGGTCTTATAGACGACTAAGGGTTCTCAATCTTTGGAATTTATTCCAAAGGTTAACCCTATTCATAAATACTATTTCTTCAAAGCTTTCACAAAAATAACTTCAAACTCTAAATAGTCTAATGGATAATTTTTTAATAAACTTTTCATTTCACGATAACTCAACTGCCCAGAACCACCACTTACCCCACTACGTTTAATATATCGAAACATCTCCTGAACAGATGGAAAATCTAAACGATATTCAGCCTCTTCTATATCAAAGGTATAAAATTTATTTAACGTTTGAATAATATCTTCCTTAGAGTAAATAGGAGAATTAACCCCTGCTGTTTGATGTAAAGTTTTAAATGTATTTGATGTGAAAAAAGCAAAATAATACTCAGATGCCAAAGAGGAAATAGACGATAAAACAGAAGTCAGATTCTCACTCCACTGTAAAGCAGACGCAGACAAAACAATCTCAAATTCATTATTTTTATAATTTTTAAAAGACTCTTGTTGATTAAAATCAGCACATATTTTTTGAACATTTAAAGAAGAAGGATGGCGTTTTAACATTTCATTTGAAAAGTCAAATGCAATAAACTCATTAACTTTTATATTTTTTTCCAATAAATTTTCATAGACAGCTCCAGAACCAGAACCAAGGTCTAAAACCTTCTTATATTTATTCTTTGTTAATAGGGACGTTAAACGTGAGGCCACCTCAGATTGGACTATATTGTGTTTCGTATATTCATCAGCAAATCGTGAGAACTCTTTTACTATTTTCATTTATCTCAGTTTCAATTAATTTAGGGTATAATCCCCAAAATTATACCCAATTTGAAGTTTAGATTAACAAATAACTTCAATATTCAAAGAGGAAAAGAATGATTTCAACACTATTAGTTGTTCAAATTGCCTTAACTATTGCTATAGTTATTGCTATTTTATTACAAAAAAGTTCAAGTATGGGTTTAGGTGCATACAGTGGAAGTAACGAGTCTATGTTTGGAGCAAAAGGACCTGCTGGTTTTTTATCTAAAGCAACATTTACATTAGCACTTCTCTTTATACTCAATACCTTAGCAATGGGTTATTTATATAACCAAGAGAAAGCTCACTCAGTTACAGATACTATTGATGCATCAACATCGGTTCCAACAACAAACAAAGAAGTAAATACAACTGTAGCTGTTCCTTCAGCAGTTACAGATAGCAACTCTTCAAAATAATAACAAGTAATGAGGTTCTCCTCATTGCTCTTCTCTATCTTATTTTCTCTCAAACTCATATTCATTTTTTCCAAACGCCTTTACAAGTAAAAAAAGGGTAATATTTCACTATTAAAACCATAAGGATTAACAGCATGTTAAATGAAATTTATGAGCACACCAAAGAGCAGATGGAAAAAAGCATTGATTCTTTAAAAAGAGACTTTTCAACACTAAGAACAGGAAAAGTTACAACAAACATAGTAGACCATATTAGAGTGGATTACTATGGTACACCTACAGCATTAAACCAAGTAGGAAATGTTATTGCAGCAGATGCTACAACCATCTCTATCACACCTTGGGAAAAAACCATGTTACACCCTATTGAAAAAGCCATTCAAGAGGCAAACATTGGTGTAAACCCAAATAATGATGGAGACTTTATTAAACTTTTCTTTCCAGCAATGACATCTGAACAACGTCAAGAGATTGTAAAACAAGCTAAAACTATGTCTGAAAAAGCAAAAATTGCCATTAGAAATATTCGTAAAGATGGAAATGACCAAGTTAAAATGCTTGAAAAAGATAAAGATATTAGTGAAGATGATTCAAAAAGAGGACAAACTGAAGTTCAAAAAATAACCGACGCAAGTGTGGCTAAAATTGAATCTGTACTCTCAGCTAAAGAAGCTGATATATTAAAGGTATAATTTTATGGATGTAGAAGGAATATACAAAGAAGCAGAAGCTCTACTAGAAGGTCATTTTATCTTATCAAGTGGTAACCATTCAAACCGTTATTTACAAAGTGCAAAAGTTTTAGAAGACCCAAAACGAGCAAAAGTATTGGCTGATGCATTAGCAGAGATGATTAAAGAGAGTGGTATTGAAGTTGACACGGTTTGTGCTCCTGCTTTAGGTGGTATTTTAGCAGGTTATGAACTGGCTCGTTCTCTTGAAATTCGTTCTATTTTTGTAGAAAGAAAAGAGGGTGGAATGGAGCTTCGACGTGGATTTGAAGTAGCAAAAGGTGAAAAAATTCTTATCTGTGAGGATATTATCACCACAGGTGGTTCAGCCATGGAAGCAGCAACCATTATAGAAGAATTGGGTGCAGAAGTCGTTGCTTTTGCTTCTTTAGCAAATCGAGGTTTTTGTCAACGTAATGGCTCGTCTAGTCAAGCAAAACCTGAGTGTAAACTGCCATCAAATACACCATTTTTTGCACTTGATGACTTTACTTTTGAAATGTTTACACCAGATGAGTGTCCCATGTGTAAAGAGGGAAGTATCGCCATTAAACCAGGTAGTCGTAACAACTAAACCCTTTATATTAGAGCGTTTTACCAACGCTCTACCCTCTATATAGTTCTCCATAAAATCCACAGTTAATTTACAAAGTTATGTTATACTTTAACCATTAAATTTAAAGGATTTTGAAATTATGAACAAAAGAATATTAAAACCTATTTTAGCGTCAACAGTAGTCGCGTTAATGTTGGGTGGATGTGTACAAAATGGAATGCCAACCATTAAAAATGCCGATGGAACATCAAATAGAACCCAAACAGGTGCATTGGTTGGGACTCTATTGGGTGCTGTGGTAGGTGGAAGTACAGCTAACCATAGTGGAAAACGTGTTGCTATTGGTGGTGCATTGGGTGCAGCAGTGGGTGCAGCCATTGGATACAGTTTAGATCAACAAGCAGCAGAAGTAGCACAGACACTTAACACACAAGTTAACAACTCAGCTACAGCAGAACAAGATTCAAACAATCAACTGGTTGTCTCAAATACAGATAAATTTGTTAAAATTATGTTTCGTGACCCTATGATGTTTAGAACCAACTCAGCAACACCTACTGCTTCAGCAGCAGCAGAAATTAGACAGATGATTCCAGCACTCCAAAAGCCATCTTATGCCAAAATGATTATTCAAACCGTTGGGCATACAGATAGTAGAGGAAGTTTTCAACACAACCAAACATTATCAGAGGCAAGAGCTTCATCTGTTGGAAGCACACTTCAAAGTGGTGGGATTACAAATTCACTCTACTCAAAAGGGTGTTCTTTCTCAAAACCAGTGGCACAAAACACTTCTGATGCAAACATGGCACTAAACAGAAGAGTCGAAATTTATCTATATCCTAACCAAGAGGCTGTTATTGACCCTTGTGTTAACTAATTAAAACTTTGACAGAGATGCTTTTGCACTCTGTCCTGTAAGAGAACCTCCAATATATTCAAGCTCTACATCATTAATATGTTCTAAAATTTCTTGTTTAAAACCATCATTATCATCATCTTCAATATGGTTCTTTATAAAATATCTCATCTCTGAAAACTGAGGAAATAACGCTAACATATCATTTTTAAATATTGAACTTTCCCATAGTTTTTTTTTCTCTTGAAGTGATAATTTACTCAAAAGTAAAACTTCATCTCCTTTGCTATTGACAACAGTATTGCTTTTATCTCCTGTCACTAAAGCTTTCTCTTGAAACCCATAATTTACATCAACATCTTCATTTAAAGTATTGACAAATCCTGTCAACCAAGAGATAATCACAAAAATTACAATACCTGTAAATACAATTGTTCCATTCATTGTAGACCTTTCTCTTTAAAATTTTATTAATATTATACTCTATTATTTAGTAAACTTAAATCAATCACTCTCTCTGCCTTCTCAATACTGTTACGTCTGTGAGCAATCGTGATAATCGTTTTATCTGCAATATGACTCTCTAGTGCTTCTAAGAGTTTATCTTCTGTCTCGTTGTCAAGTGAAGAGGTTGACTCATCAAAAATAATCACTTTTGGGTCATCCAATAAAACCCTAGCAATAGAGAGTCGCTGTTTTTGACCTCCTGAGAGTTTTGTTCCATTTTTTCCAACAATAGTATCAAGCTTTTCATCTAACCCATCTACAAAGGCGTAGAGCTGAGCTATTTTTAAAACTTCATAGATTCGTTTATCCTCATAAGTTTTTCCAAGCGTCAAGTTAAAACGCAAACTGTTGTTAAACATCAATGGAGACTGTAATACAAAGCCAACATTTTCACGAATTTTATCATAACCAATCTCTCTTATTTCATGTTCATTATAATAGATATTTCCAGAACTAATGGGATAGAGACCAATGAGTATCTGTGCCAAAGTACTTTTACCACTACCCGTTTGACCAATAATAGCTACCTTCTCTCCTGCGTGTATCTCTAAATTAATATTTTTTAAAACATCTACTTTCCCATCATAAGAAAAAGAGAGATTCTCCAGACGAATAGAGGCTGTTTTTTCTCCTTTAAAAGGGTTGACTTTCGCTTCATATTTTGGTTCGGCATGAAGTTCTAAAATTTCATTTAAACGCTCTATAGAAGTTTTTGCATTGAAATACAAATGTACAAAGTTCATCAATTTGTCAACAGGACGCATAATAATCCATGCATAGGCAAAAATTGCCAACATCTTACCAATGGTCAATAAACCAAGAAATACCATCAAAATTCCTGTGGCTCTAAAAATATCATGTGAGTACATAATAAGCATACGTGAAAACTCCAAAGCCATTTCACTTTTTAACCCAAATTGATACCCTTTATCTCGTATCTCTCTAGCCTTTTCATCAACATCATTTAAAAAATAAGCTTCACGATTTTGTACACGAATTTGATTGTAAAGCTCTAAACTTTCGGTTAAGGTGTTTTGAAATATCTCAATCGCTTTATTCTCTTGTTTTTTTATTTTTGCTACTTTTCTAAAAATATTCAAATAAAATGCCATTGCGAGAGGGTTTAAAAGTAAAATAACCAATGCCAACTGCCAATTTAAATACAAAATAACAGCTGAAATACTAATAAGCGTCAATGCTTCAACAACTATCTCTCCAACCGAAGAGGCTACAAATTTGTCAACCGTGTCAACATCGGTTATTACTTTAGCAGAGACAGCACCTGATCCTAACATATCATATTCACTCATGGAAACTGTCTGTAAATGGTTTAATAATTTTTTACGAATGGCATACGTAACCTCTTTAGAAACTTTTGTAAACAAGCGAATATGTAAAAGGTTTAAAAGTAGGGAGATGGCTTTTAAAAAAAGTGTTATAAGTAAAACTGTTAAAATATAATATTCAGGAGAACCAATCGTCAGGTATAAATCAATGGTTTGGGTAACTGTTCCCCCTTTTCCCAAAATGATTTCATCTATAAGTAGGGGAATTAATAGTGGTACAGGAATAATCAAAACAGTTGAAAGTATTGCTACTAGATTCGCATAAATAAGTACTTTTTTATGCTTATATATTTCATCTAAAATGGTTCTAATACTAATCATGAAAATCTCTTTTTTAGGAGCAGAATAGCATAATTATATTAACTGATAATTAATATAAATCTGTTATAATCTAAATAAAAAAGATTAATAATGATGAAATTACTTAATACTGTACTATTAGCACTTCTTATCACGGCCTGTTCTGCTTCCGAAGAGAGCCAGAAAAAAGAGAGCAACACTACGGTAGAAACAACTCAAAAGCAAACTAAAACTGAAGAGATTCAAAAAACAACAGCAATTCAACAAAATTTAGGTCCAACTAAAGCCAAAGCCTTAGAAAGTAAAACAGCCCTTAAAAAATCTATTTTTACCATTCAAACCATTGAGGGGAAAGAGATACATGTAGATGAGGCAGAAGGTGGATTAACATTTCAAGAATTTAAAGATAAAGCTGTTATTGTTATCTTCTTTGGACACCGATGTCCTCCTTGTTTAGGAGAGATTCCTGCACTTATCAAACTAACCAAACAAAACTATCCTGATTTAGAAATTATTGCACTTGAAGTTCAAGGATTAGATGAGGCACGATTAAAAATATTTCAAGCAAAAAAAGGAATCAATTATCATTTAGCTATTCAACGAAATGAAAATAATAGTAACTTTTTAAGCTATATCGCGTCAAGAGCTCAATGGGGTGGATCAATTCCCTTCTTAATCTCTTTTAATCCCAAAGGAGAAGTAAAAATGGTTCATGTTGGAGGACTTAGATACAATCAACTGGAACAAATTTACAAAACGACAGTAGATAAGAAATAGCATTCATCATAAAAAGTAACCTAAAAAGTTACTTTTTTCTACTCTACAATTCTCTTTGCCATCACACTGCCAACAGCCATTATCACCATAAATACATAGAGACATCCTAACAATAAAATATGTAAAAATAGACCCAAGCCACTCATACTTGCGATAACATTTAAAAAAGTAGCTACCATGAAAATACTACTTAAAACAATTATTCCCAAAATAACAACATAAGAGAAATAAGCTTTGTGAAATGCATCTCTCCATAAGTTTGGAGAGAAAATTGTAAATACAGCCTTAAATCCTTCATTAAAATTCTTAGCTAAAATAATATTGGCTTGAACCAAAGGTTGAAGATAGAGAAGAACCAACAATGTTAATATCATTGGCATACCCAAAGAGGCAATCATCTTTATTAAATCACTTTCACTCATACCTTCATGAATCAGCCCCATACTGTTGGCAACCACTCCAAAAAGAAAAGCCATTAAAAAGAGAAAAACTAATCCTCCAATATATGCCCCAAAAGCAGGAGCAATAGAGGTATAAGAGACCATGTCAATTTTACTTTTTTCTATCTTATCAAGATAGCTATGTATATCTGCTGTTTGATAAAAAATTTTACCAATGTAAATCTGTATGGCAAGACCAAAAACACCTGCAAAAACCATAAACACTAATGCCAAAATAGGAATCATTCCTAGTAAATGAAGTGCTATAAAAACACCCATTAGTGTAAACGTAAAATTACGATTAAGTGTAATAAACTCCCAAGCTAAACGAAATGTATTTTTAATCGGTTGGGTTTCCAAAGCTTCATCTATAAGCCTTCGCTCACTATTTTCCATGATATTCTCTTGCATCAATCATCCTTTAATATTATAAAAAAAGATTGTAACATAAAGAATACTATTTACAAACTCTCAAGCCTTCTTTAAAACATTCACTATAACGGTTGGCAAGTTCCACACGTTCTTGGGTACTTGGATGTGAAGAAAAATAGTCTAAAACATTCCCATTACTTTTCTTGGTAATATTTGTCTCTCTTGTCCTATTGTTCTCCTCTTCTTTCATATAAGTAGTCATTCTATTCATAATATTTGAAAATGAAACAGGGTCAATGTCGGCTAAAAGCATCTTTTTAAACGCATATAAATCCGCTTCTGATTCATGTCCACGAGAGTAAGAGCTACTTACCAAAGCAGAACCCAGACCAATACCCATATCACCTAAACCACTGCCATCTCCTGAAATCATCATCACAGTAATTGTAACAAATGTCCCCTCAATCAGCATCTCTAAGCCATGCCTATGAACTACATGCCCCATCTCATGGAGTAATACAGAATCTATCTCATCTTGGTTAGAAGAGAGTTCCACAAACTTATCGGTTAAAATAATATCTCCTGAAGGAAGTGCCAAAGCATTGGGAATGGCTTGATCTCCCATACTCCATGAGCGAAAATGTAATTTATACTCTATTTGGCTATCATCTTCTCTACTTAAAGGAGAAAGTTTTACTTTAAAATGTTGAATAATTTGGTTTTTTTTCTCTTCACTTAAATTGCTCTCTTCAAACATATATTTGTCTAAAAAGTCCATTGTTCCAGAAGAAATTAATTGATTGGTTTCATAAGGTAATGCATGGGCTATTTTCTGACTTGTCCAAGGAATACCCCATTTGAAAAAAGAGAATGCTGTAAAAAGGGTAATAACCAAAGCCACAGCTATTGAGCTAAGATGTGTCTCTAGGTAGTGAACAAATCCATTTATTTTTTGCTGATTTTTAAAAATAGTATCAATAGCATCATTATCAAGCGTTACAAAAACAGAACCATTCTCTAAAGTAAGTTTACGTGCCACATTTCCTAAACGTTCAGTCACCTCTAAATGAGAAAGCTCTCCACGATAAACAGTACCATTTTTAAGCTCAAGGGCATAACGCCCTAAATCATTAATAGAAAAGAGAGCATCTATTCGTGATGCACTCCCCTCTTGATGCCAATGACCTTTAATCATTTTAAAAAGCTACTCCAACATCTACATCGAAAGCGTCACCAATTTGCTCTCCTAAAGAAGATTGTGCCTCTTGTTTTTCTGAAAGATAGACATCAAAACCATGTTCTGTATCAACCAAAGTATTTTCAAGCATCAATTTAGCCATTCTTACTTTTGCCCAAGGAAAAGCCAATCCTAAAGTAACGAGAATTAAGAAGAGATTAGAGAGCATAACCCAAGAAAAATCTCTGGCTCTAAGTGTTGACGCAAAAGAGATTTTATCATCAAGAAATGTATTTTCATAAGTGTAAGTACGTTGTCGGGTCATGGTGTATGACATAATTAATATCATTGCAAATATCATTATTAAATAAGCTATACCCATTGCTAAAGCGAAACCTTCAGGGATACGTCCATGTTTCATTGATTCAGGGTTTGAGAACATCATTATAGTATCAGATCCCCCCAATATACCTACCACAACGCCAAGAATTAGCATTACTAAAAATGATAAACCCATTGTTTTTAAATTAATCATTAAAAATTTTTTACTCTCTACATTGGTTTTAAAAATACCCTGTCCATAACGTGAGCCATTGATTACATATTCTGTATTTTTCTTTTTAATTACTGCATAAAAATAAAAAGCAACAATAAATGCAACAAACATTGCAATAGGAAGAAAAGTTGTTAACATTGCAGAAGTCTCTACTACTGCACCCTCCCCCATAGCCTGAGCTGTAGCAATATCATCCATTCCCATAAAAAAAGCAGCCGCAGGTAATCCATACATAAGTAATAGTAAAATAAATGGATAAAGAAGATAGTTAATATAAGCTTTTCCCAATTGACCTTCAAAAGAGAAATAAACATTTGAAAAACTAGTAACCCTCATATTAAACATTAAACTTCTCCAAATTAGCCAAGGAATAGCAATAAATAATACCAAAAGTAAAATAATACTTCCTTGTGGAGAAACCTGTGCGATGAGGTTATAAGCAATAAAGAAGACCATAGTGATTAAAAATCCTACAAATAATTGTTTACCTGTTGCATGATACTCGAAATTTCGTGAGTCAAGTGTACTATTTGCATAAAAGTAACGACGATTACGAACTTTTGCCCAAGGATAATACAATCCCAAAGTAATAATGGTCAACAATACATTAACAATCCATATTTTAAAATATTCTGAACCTGATCCAGTAAAGCGTAATGATTCCATTTTATTTCCTTAATATTAAATTTTAAGCCAAATTATATCACATAAAATATTCTCAAATGTTAAAAAAACTGGACTATTCTAAAAATTACCCAACTATATTATAAATTATTTATTTCATCCTTTTTAGAACTAACCTATTCCTACTTCTTATGTTATAATTAAAAAAAATACTTTATGGAATTTTAAGATGAAAGAACCAATAGAGATAGTAAAACGGATACCAAGCCCTAAAGACGAACCCAAAGAAGAGCCTAAAGAAGATTGCACTGAAAATCATGCTCCTGTTGTTACCTACAAAGATGACATTTTCAATGAAATAGAAGAGGAACAAAAAAAGAAACCTCCTAAAAAAATCTTACTAACTCTTTTTGGTCTTACTGTAGCAGGTGCTATTGGATATGTTGGTATGAATGGTTCAAAAGAAGAGCCTCCCATAACTCCATCTATACATAAAGTTCCCACGAAAACAGAAGTTAATAATAGCAAACTAGAGACAGAAGTTATAAAACACCTCGAAGAGAAAAACAACTATTATGTAGAGTCTCTTGCTGTTTCCAAAGAGCCTGAACCAACTCCTATTCCACCCCCACCAATTCCAAAAGAAGAAGAGAAAAATAGCTTAGAGACTCCAGTAGTGAAAACCTTAGAACCTGTTATAACAGCAATCACACCATCTATACCAAAAGAGGTCGAAAAGGCAACAAGAGAAGAGATAGAAAAAGAAAAAGAGATAGTTGAAAAAATAAGAGTAATTGAAGAGAAAAAAGCTCTAGAAGAGGAAAGAGTAAAAAAAGAAAAAAGAAGAATAGCAGAAGGAAAAAGAAGAAAAAGAGAAGCCGAAAAAATTGCTCAAAGAAAGGCAAAAAAAGAGGCAAATCATATTATCAGGTATGAACGAATAAAACCCCGAATCAGAACTGTTCAAAGTGGAGACACTTTAGCCTCTATCGCTAAAAGATTTTATGGAAATCCTATGGACTTTAGAAGAATAGTACGTGCAAACCCAAGAATAAGAAGTTCAAGAACAGCCCTTCATCTAGGAGAAAAAATTATTATTCCTAGAAAAGACAACAAAAAACGAAGAAGATTTATTATTGTAAAAAGAGGAAACACCTTAGCCTCTATCTCAAAAAATGTCTACGGAAATACAGATCAAATTTCCAAAATTGTTAATGCAAATTATAGAATAAAAACCAAACATTCCCTACTACGTCTTGGACAAAAGGTTTATGTTCCTAGATAAACATACTTTTTACTTCAGACTCTTCGATTTGAAGAGTCTGAACTTTATACCAATTGTAAATATTAGACTCTTATCAAGACTTGATCTTTTTATTATCTTTGTGGTCATAGCAAAACTAACCTACTATGTAAAGTATTTATTCTTAAAATAACATCAATTAGATAAAGTTACTTCATATAAATTTTCTGAAAGAAAAATAGGCTAAGTCAATACTTTATCCACTCCAGAATTTTATTT
>Ga0256824_10000514_pt1 | contig 15003 bp, 14 predicted proteins | sample CV67metaG_FD_191570 | JGI IMG/M metagenome (GOLD analysis project Ga0256824, IMG submission 191570) | Hydrothermal vent microbial communities from East Pacific Rise, Pacific Ocean - CV67 | ecosystem: Environmental > Aquatic > Marine > Hydrothermal vents | place: Pacific Ocean: East Pacific Rise...
CATCAGCCATTTCTGCACCAGGTAGAAGCTTTATGTTTGGGGTAAGAGTTAATTTGTAATAATTGGCTATTAGTTCAGTTACAAATACTTTTATAAATTAATTGAAGATGGAAGCTATTACAAAAACTCTAAGCACATCTCTATTCTATTAATTTCTTGAATTCTTCAAAATAACGTCTCCCTAACTCTCTTTGTCCTTTAGAATTATAATGTATTTCGTCAACGATATTATTATCTTTTTCTATTACAAACGGTAATTCGGGATCGGCATACCCAACACACCTATGTCTTTTAACTGAATTTGAAATAATGAGCTGATGCTTCTTCCTTATATAGCTTTTATTTACCCAAAACGGAACCATACCTCCTACTATAAACGGAATCGAATCAGCTTGTAAATCGGTTCTAATATTCACTATAAAATCATCCAAATCATTCTGGTAATTTGAAAACCCAATATCCTCTTCGCCTTGGTGCCAAAGAATTGAAACTAACTTGCTTTCAGGATTGTGTGACATGACATATTTAACTCTATTAACAGCATCTTCATATAAACCATTGCCCTTATTCCAATGATTATCCTGAAAACCTGTTCCCCAATATGCGCAAGGGATAATAATTATTTTTTTATTATCGTTTAAATATTCTTGAAGAAGCTTAGCATAAGTAAGACCGAAACCAATTCTATTTACTTCTCTAGAATTATATTGTAGTGGTTCTACTGCATCAACCACTTTCATATTGTCATCTCCAAAACGGCCTAACTGCTTTATTCCATCAATTGAACAGTCCAAATTTGGCTCAAACCCAGTTCCATAATGTGTATTAGATTGACCTGCAATGAGAATAACATTATATGGTTCATTAATTGTACTATGACAAGCAGAGAGTACTGAAAAAATTAATGTAATTAAAATAAACTCTTTCCTCATAGACTCTTCTATATTTTAATTAAAATTTCCTATTGGACGGTTTGATGAAGTTCTATACTTTATAAAAATTCATTTCCTCAACATACTTTTTAGCTGATTCTGTCAATAAATATTTTGTGCTTTTACCTTCTTTTATTAAGTTTCTAATTAAACTTGAACTCACTTTCATAACAGGCGCATCAGTTAACGTAATATTTTTATGTTGTAATAACGCTGTTACTATTTCATCAACCTTAAAGTTTTTATCCGTTAATTCTTGAACTGTTAACACACGTGGATAAATAAAAATTGGATTATTTTCTAGGATTAATTCATAATTCTTCCATTTATGGAAAGATCTTAAATTGTCTTCACCCATTAATAAAGAGAAGCTATAAGTAGGATGTTTTTCTTTTAAATAGGCTAATGTTTCAACAGTGTATGATGGTTGCGATAATCCAAATTCAACATCAGACGCTTTAAATTTATCATTATCTTCAATGGCTTCATTCACAATTGCCAAACGGTGGTACTCTTTTAATAGAGATGCTTTATTTTTAAGAGGATTATGAGGGGAAACTACAAACCATATTTCTTCTAAATCAGTTTGATTTACCATGTGGTTAGCAATCAATAAATGACCAATATGAATGGGATTAAATGAACCAAAAAATAAACCTATTTTTTTAAGTGACCCCGCTGTATCAGCATCAAATGAATTTACCATGTCATTTACTATATTACTCATAATTAGATAGTTCTAAATAAAATTTTCAATCTCACTTTTTACTTCAGCACATGCTTTTTCTAAATTATCATTAAGTAGAACGTAATCAAATACGGACGAATGAGATAATTCTTCATTTGCTTTGTCTAAGCGCATTTTTATCTGCTCAGCATTTTCTGTTTTTCTGTTTTTTAAACGTTGTTCTAACACAAATAAAGATGGAGGCTTAATAAAAATAGATAAGGCATTAGCACCAAATATTTTCTTTAAATTAATTCCACCAATAGCATCTACATCAAACACAACAGTTTTACCATTACCCCAAGCTTTTTCAACTTCAATTTTCAGTGTACCATAAAAATTATCTTTATACACCTCTTCCCATTCCACAAATTCAGTCTTGTCAATTTTAGATTTAAACTCTTCCACCGAAAAAAAATGATAATCAATTCCGTTAACTTCTTTACCTCTTGGCAAACGACTTGCCGCAGATATAGAAAATATTAAATTCTCAATATTACGTAACAAATACTTTACAATAGTAGTTTTTCCTGCACCAGATGGAGCTGAAAAAATAATACATTTTCCATTATTTGGATTATCCATTATTTAAAGTGTATTTAGTATTTGCTCCTTAATTTTTTCCAATTCATCTTTCATTTCCACCACTAACTTCTGCATCTCTGCGTGGTATGATTTTGATCCTAAAGTATTGATTTCTCTACCAATTTCTTGTCCAATAAATCCTAATTTTTTACCTTGAGATTTTGGTTCATTCATTATTTCTAAGAAATACGTTAAATGGTTTTGAAGTCTATGTTTTTCTTCAGCAATGTCTATTTTTTCAATGTAATAGATTAACTCTTGTTCAAATCTATTCTTATCTACTTTGTCTCCGCCTACAAAATCGTTCAAATTATTTTCAATTCTCCCTTTTATACTTTCAATACGTTCAGTTTCAAATTTTGGAACCTTATCAAAAGCAGCTTGAATTGCACCAATACGGTCAGCAAACTCATTTTGCAAGTGCATACCCTCCACCAATCTAAAGTCTTGGTGTTTCTTTATAGCTTCTTTAATTAAAGCATAAACAGCAGCCCATTCATTTTCATTAATTTCTACTTGGTCAATCGAAAAAACATCTGGCATCCTTAAAATAGATGGTAAAATATCAGTAGTTGACAAATCTAAATCTTTGGCTATTTCCGATACTTGAGAAAAATAAGATTTAACTAGGGACTTATTAAGAGTAGACCCACTTCTTTCACCCATACTCTCTACCAAAATTGTACATTCAATTTTGCCTCTATCTAACTCTACACCAATTAGTTTTCTTAATGTAATTTCATGTTCTTTATAATAATTAGGCATACGAACAAAAATGTCCATATTTTTAGAGTTTAATGATTTTAACTCGATTGTAATTTTTTTATTCTCAAAAGTTCCGGTTGCTTTTCCAAAACCTGTCATTGATTGTAACATGGGCTAAATATTTGAGCCACAAAGATACAAATTTTAGTTTACTGTGAGAGTTTAATCATTAATGCTTACCGAACTACTTTAATAATCTCTTTCAAATATTAACATAAATAGGGTTCACTGATAAACAAAATTTGTCAGTCTTGTATCTGAAAGTGCTGCGTTCTTGAGTCTGTTATTTATCTAATTCAAGCGTAAACGAAAAAGTAGAACCTTTTCCTGCAGTACTTCTAACGTTAATAGTTTGATTGTGTGCTTCTACAATATGCTTCACAATTGCCAAACCTAGACCAGAACCACCTACATTTCTTTGTCGTGATCGATCTACCCTGTAAAAACGTTCAAACAATCGTGATAAATGTTTTTCGTCTATTCCAATTCCACTATCTGACACTTCCACTAACACAGTAGACTTATCTATGGTATGAAATCTTACCTCAACCACCGTATTTTTTTCACTGTATGATATTGCATTAGTAATTAAATTAATCAATACCTGAGCAATTTTACCTTTATCTGCATTTACAAATATAGGCTGATATCGTTTGTTAAATTTAAGTTCAACCTCTTTTTCACCTGCCTTACCATATACATTATTAAACACTTCATTAACTAGTGTAATAATATCAAATGATCTAATTTTAAGGTGATAATCTTCATATTCAAATCGACTAATATCATCCAAATCTTCTAATAAACTTGTAATTCTATCCACTCCACTTAAGGCACGTTCTAAAAAATTTCTGTTTACATTTTCATCTTCTAACCCTCCCTCTAAAAGTGTTAAAATATAACCTTGAATACTAAATACAGGTGTTTTTAACTCATGCGCCAAATTACCCAAAAACTCTTTTCTAAATTCATCTTGTTTTTGTAAATGGTCCATCTGATTTTTTTGTGTAATAGCCCATTCTGCAGTTTCAACAGTTAGATTTTCAAGCACATCTTGTCCTAATTTATAATCATTTGTTGAAGATAATTTTTGAGAACTAATAATTCTATAAATCAATTTAATTTTTTGATTAATAAATTTTTCAATCAAATAATAAAACAAAAAGAAAGATACTAAACCTGACACTAAAGGAAATATTAAAAAGTAACTAGACTCTATATCAATTGAAGCTGTTAATTGAAAAACAATTAAAATAGATAATACAATTACACTAAGTATTACACTACCAAACAATATAATATGTAATGGCTTAGATAAGTTCATTTATTTCCAATCAATTGTTTTAATTAAATGGTCAAAATCTTCCATAATAAAATTAAGTGTAGGTTTAATACTGTCAAAATTTGGCTCAGTATTAAAATAGAGCGCACCTCTTAAAAAATGATCACTACTATCTGTTACGTAAAACTGATAATTTGATGCTGCATTTCCTACAATTTTATATTGCACTCCATACGTATCATTATTTGGATTCATAATTACTTTTTCCTCAATCGCATCCGCTTTTATACTGTGATCATAAGCTAATTTTCTTGAATATTCAATGTTGTACATTAAATTAGTATCAATCTTTATGTAAGTTAAAAACAAGGTAGCATTAAATTGATTTAACACTAAATTACCATTACATGTATTCGTTACTGTATCTAAATTCAAGTTAGAATAACTTGGGATATCAAAACTATAATTACAATCTGATGAAAAATTAGTGTACGTTTTTTCTGGAAATACAATACGGTGTCCACTTATTGGTTTTGGATAATAATCATAAGACTCTTCATCTCCACAAGCCGTTAAAATCAACATTACTACCATTACAATTAAGCTATTACTCTTCATTTTTTTTATTTTTTGGTACTATGACAACTTTAATTCTTTTTATTTTTCGCTCATCAGCTGATTCAACACTAAAACTGTACTCTTCAAATACTACTTTTTCACCTTTCAATAAAAGCTTACCTGCTTGCTCAATAATAAATCCAGCTATCGAATCAGACTCTCCTTTTACCTCTTCAAATATTTTCCCATCAATATCAATTACTTTATAAAAATCAATTAACGGTGTTTTACCTTCAAACACATAAGTAAAGTCATTTAATTTGGAATATTGTAAATCTTCAATATCAAATTCATCTGAAATGTCACCTACAATTTCTTCTAACACATCCTCTAAAGTTACAACACCTGATGTTCCTCCAAACTCATCAACAACGATAGCCATGTGCATTTTTTTTTCTTGAAAGTTTTTTAATAAATCGTCAATCATTTTTGACTCAGGAACAAAAAATGGGGCTCTCATCAATTTTCCCCATTCAAAACCTTCTTGCTCATCAATGTAAGGAATTAAATCTTTAACGTACAAAATACCAACTATTTCATCAAAGTTTTTTTTATAAATTGGAATTCTTGAATATCCATTTTTAATAATTTCACAACATAAGTCTTTGTAAGACATTTTATCATCAAAAGCAACAACATCCGTTCTTGCTTTCATTATTTGTTTAACATCTTTACTCCCAAATTTCACTATTCCTTCAAGAATTTTATGACTTTCATTCTCACCTTCAGACTCTTCTTTTGTTAATTTAATTGCATGTTCTAAATCATCAGATGACACATCAATACTCTTCTTTTTATTCAAATTGCTAATTAATGAAGTACCTGACACTAATCCTTTTCTTAAAATATTAATAGGAAAAACATTTCCTGTTTTTTTTAAGGGTCCTGACATTATTTTTGTCATTTTTAACCCATTTTTTGAAGCGTACACTTTAGGTATAACCTCACCGAATAATAAAAGTATAAAGGTTATTACAATAATATCAAATACCATTTTATACTCCCAACCGTTTAACAGTTGGGTAGACAAATAAGTGGATAAGATAATTATAGAAACATTAATAAAATTATTCGCTATAAGAATGGTAGCTAATAAATCTTTGGGTTTATCTAATAATTCTAAAATTGTAACTGCTTGCTTGTCTGTTTCATTTTCTAAACCTTCAATATCTTTAGGTTTTAAAGAAAAAAAAGCGACTTCAGAACCTGAAATCAGTGCAGATGCTCCCAACAATACAATTAGTATTACAATTGAAATAATAACAGACAGAGGATTAACCTCTACTGAAAGCGATACGTTTAGAAGAAAAGAAGTTGAGTTCAATTTTTTATATTTAGTCTATTAAAATGGTAAATCATCTTCTGGTTCTGGCTTAATAGCATCAACAGGAGTTACTCTTGCGGGCTCTTCAGTTGGATATGGGGGTTTTTCGCCACCATTATTCTGATTACCTTGAGGCGAACCTAACATTGTCATATTATCAGCTACTACTTCAGTTGTATATCTTGTATTCCCTTCTTTGTCTTGCCAAGAACGCGTTCTTAACTTACCTTCCACATAAATTTTATGGCCTTTTTTCACATACTGCTCCACCACTTTAGCCAAACCTCTCCACACCACAATATTGTGCCAATCGGTAGTGCTTTTTTTTTCACCAGTGTTTCTGTCCGTATAAGTTTCAGTTGTTGCAATAGAAAAATTAGCAACAGATGCTCCACTTTCTAAATGTCTCACTTCTGGGTCTTGTCCTAAGTTCCCAATCAAAATTACTTTATTTACACTTCCAGCCATAATCTATATTATATATAATTATAACAAATATACGATTTAAGTGTTTTGAATTGGAGTTATCGAGTTAAAATTATTTTACAATTTTAGTTGTGACTATACCAGACTTTGTAATTAGTTTAACAATATATACACCTTGGGGTAAATGTTCAAGATTTGAAATAGAACCATTTTTACTATTTCCTTCTTTAACAATTATCCCACCGCTATTACTAATTGAATAATTGATTTCAGAAATTCCTTTTACACTAATTTTATCTAAGAAAGGATTTGGATACAATTCAATAGTTGAATTATAATTTGTGCTAATTGTAGCAGATGGATTAATTTTAGCTAAATGATTCAAATTATTAGCTACAAAATCACCTCCTAAGTATAATTCATTGTTGTAGTACACTAAACTATTAACACTACTATCTAAATTAGACATTGCGTTTAAGTTTCCGTTAACTAAATCATAAGACGCTAATTTTTTTCCGTAAGTACCAAAAGAATAATTTATATTAAAATCACCACCTAAAATTAATTTTGTTTGACTATCAAAAACCATTGAATTAATAGAAATGTTAGATTGTTGGGTTGAAAAATCATTAAAATTTAATAGTGTTTGAAAAGAAGAATTTAAATATTTAGTTAAACAAACACTATTAGTACTTGAATTACAAGTACCACCAAAATACAAAGCATCACCAACACTTAAAACTGTTCTAACTGTATCACATACATCTCCAGTTAAACCTGTCCATTGTGATGTAAAATTATCTTTTATAAGCACATTATTTATATCTGTGTAAGTACCCATAGCAATTCCAAAATCATCAAACAGAATAGAAGTATCGAAATGACCGGCAAAAACTCTTCCATACCCACTCGGCAATATATCTAAAACAACACCGTTAACCTTTGCTTTTTTTAACCAAATATTATCTTCAAAAAACCAAATCTCTTGTCCGTTTGCAATTGATGGGTGATGGATTGCAACTTCTAAATAAGTATCAAAACCATTATTATACCCAACACTACAGCTTGCTCCATCTCTATCTGGTATAGAAATATATTCCCAACTCGTTCCGTCAAACCTTGCAATAGGATAGATTTGAAAATTATACTCTAATGCACCAAAAACAAAAGTATATCCAGAGTAAGATTGAACGCCATTTACCACACCTGCTACACCATTACCTAAACACCCTAAATTATTATTATTATTATAATAGCCTATATTTAAACAAGGTATATCGTTTACCTCAGTAAAATTTCCCACAAAAACTAACCTATTTGTATACTGATTTTTTATTATTTTCATAACGGACCCATTAGTCCCATTTTCAACAGTTTCAAGTACAGTATTGGATTGATACGCAGGTTGAATCCATTTTAATTCATCTAGTGTAAAACCAAACTCATTAGCCCACTCTGCAACCCCTTGCGTCTTAATATCAACAATGTAATCGTAATTATGGAATTTTTTAATGTTAGACACTAAAGTAGCGTGCCCAGATTCTGCCATTATATAACCAACAGCACAATGTGTTCCAAAATCATCTACAAAATAAGGTTGCCTCACCATATGGTGGGTATTGATTGGGAAAACTTTGGTTTTAGCATACCCTTCAAGACTTAGAATTAAATTTAAACGATTTGTTATTTGTTGTTTTAAAAATTCATTTGGTATGTGGGTTTTTAAGTACTCACACACTAATTCTAAATGAGTTTGAATTCTTGCATTATCTGATGTAAAAGAAACGATCGCACCATTGGTGATATCCTGATGATTACTCCATTCTTTGTTTATTTCATACAAGTGATTAAATTGAGAGTCATTATCACTAAAGCTTTGAGCAATACTAATTGATTGACCTAATAGACAAAATATAATAATTGAATATAATTTTTTCATAGAGAACATGTTTCATTGCAAGTTAAGACTTTTATATTAAAATACTCAAATTAATTAACATTAAAATAATCAGAGGTATTCAAATATTTAACCAACAATTGTGGAAGTGCATAATCTTCTAAATCAGTCAATTTAACAATCTTTTCTGGCTCTTCAATAGTCAGTTTTTTCACTTCCTTAATCCAGAAAGAGGCATAAATATGTTGATGAGATAAAATATGCTTTATTTGTTTATCTAAATAAATTTCAACACCCATATCATCAGATGCTTTATCCGTTTCAATTAAAGGAAAATCGAATAAGCCTTGCCAAATGTCTTTTGGACCTCTTTTTTTAATCACAATATTCGTTTTGTCTGTAGTGACAATATAATTAAGATATCTATTTCTGACTTTAACCTTTTTATCCTTCTTTGGATAATCAAGCATTGTATTATCTCCAAAACTTAAACATTTAGTTTGAATCGGACAAACATCACATTGCGGATTTTTAGGTTTACATACCAAAGCTCCAATTTCCATTATAGCTTGGTTATGATCGCCAGCATGTTTTGGATCTAACAACTCATTTGCTAAAATCGTAAATTCTTTTTTTCCTTTTGTTGAATTTATTGGAGTAGCGATTAAGAAGCACCTACTTAACACACGAAACACATTACCGTCTACAACGGCATGCGGTAAATTACTAATAATTGATGAAATTGCTGAAGCCGTATATTCACCTACTCCTTTTAATACCATTAGGTCTTTATAAGCGATAGGAAATACGCCATTAAAATCGTTTACTACTTGTTTGGCTGCAAAATGTAAATTTCTTGCTCTTGAATAATAACCTAAGCCTTGCCATAATTTTAATACTTCATCTTCATCCGCATTTGCTAAATCATAAATTGTAGGAAAATTTGACACAAACTTAATGTAATAGTCCAACCCTTGAATAACTTGGGTTTGCTGCAAGATAATTTCTGAAATCCAGACTTTATAAGCGGAATTAGTGTCTCTCCAAGGTAAATCCCTTTTATTTAAACGATACCATTCTTGAATTAATATAGAAAAATCAGCCATTTGTACATAAAAATTAAATAATTGTCTAAATTATAGTTTTCATTTCGAAATAAGAGTTATTTTTGCAGAAAATTACAAAATATTAAAACATAACAAGTTATGACGAAAGCTGATATCGTAAACAAAATTGTAGAAGAAACAGGGATAGAAAAAATGGCTGTTTTAGCTACTGTTGAATCATTCATGAACAAGGTAAAAACTTCATTATCTGATGGAGAAAATGTATATTTAAGAGGATTTGGTTCTTTTATCGTAAAAGAAAGAGCTGAAAAAACAGGAAGAAATATTTCTGCTAAGACTTCAATCATCATTCCAGCACACAATATACCTGCATTTAAACCAGCAAAAACGTTTGTTGAGGAAGTAAAAACTAACGTAAAAGTAAAATAGTTGTAAAACTAAATTTCTTTTTATATCTTTGCGCTCCAAAGAATTGGAAAACAAGAAAATTAGATGTTTTGATTCGTCAGATCATTTTTTATATAAAAAAGTATTAATTAATTTAAAAACAAAGCATTATGCCAAGTGGAAAAAAGAGAAAAAGACATAAGATGTCAACTCACAAAAGAAAGAAAAGACTAAGAAAGAACAGACATAAGAAAAAATAAGTCGATTCTTTTCTAACAAGAAAATTAATAACATATACTTGGTGACATTGGTTGCTAAGTATTTGTTGTTTAATAGCGTACCCTTTTGTAAACAGTATTTGTAAATTTATTTAAGACCAAAAACTTAATTTAAAACGAACGTTAAAGTGCTTGAAATCACACGTTCCAAAAAATTTCAAATAAGCAATTTACCACTTGATTGGATTCCTGTATAATATAGAATCGATCAGAAAGAGTGAAAGATTTACAAGGTGTACAGATATATTTATAAAATCCATAGATAGCTACGTTTGTATGGCCAAAAGAGGCTTTGAATGTACCCTGATTTATGGTGTAAAATTCTAACATATGAATTTTGAATTAGTAGTAGATTCGCGTCCAGAAGGGATTTGGATTGCACTTTTACGTGAAGGTAAATTAATTGAACTTCATGAAGAAAAAGGCAACAACGACTTTATGGTAGGCGATATTTATCTTGGAAAAGTACGTAAAGTAGTTCCAAGTTTAAATGCAGCCTTTGTTAATGTAGGCTATGAAAAAGATGCCTTTTTACATTACCTAGACTTAGGAGCTCAGTTTAAATCAGTAGATAAATACGTACAAGATACGTTGCAAAAAAAGCAAAACGTATCTGACTTATTATATTTCAAACCTGAACCAAACATTGAGAAAACAGGTAAAATTGATGAACAATTATCTTCAACACGACAAGTATTAGTACAAGTTGCAAAAGAGCCAATTTCATCAAAAGGACCAAGATTAAACGCAGAAATTACACTTGCGGGTCGTTTTATTGTATTAGTACCGTTTTCGAACAAGATATCGATTTCTCAAAAAATTAAAGAAGGTAAGGAAAGAGATAGATTACGCGACATCATGCGTAGTTTATTACCAAAAAACTTTGGTGTAATTATTAGAACTGTAGCAAAAGATAAAAAAATTGCTGAGATTGATAATGACTTAAAAGATCTTTTATCTAAGTGGCAAACCGTGCATGAAAACATGCAAACGGCAAAACCACCAAAGCGACTTTTAGGAGAATTAAATAGAGCATCTGCTTTATTAAGAGATATTTTAAGTGATGATTTTACTAAAATTCACGTCAACGATCAAGAGTTGAATGATGAAATGAAATCTTATATATCAGGTATTTCACCAGGTCAAGAAAAAATTGTAAAACACTATACCGGTAAATTGGGAATTTTTGATGAGTTTGGAATTAACAAACAAATTAAAAACCTTTACGGTAAAAAAGTACCCCTAAAATCTGGTGGATATTTAATTATTGAACACACTGAAGCTATGCACGTAGTGGATGTAAATTCAGGAAACAGAAACAAAAAAGGAGATACTCAAGCAGATAATGCATTTGCAGTGAATATGGAGTCGGCAGAAGAATTAGCCCGTGTAATGCGTTTACGTGATATGGGTGGAATTATTTGTGTTGATTTTATTGACATGCACAAGAAAGAACACAATAAACTTTTATTTGAAAAAATGAAAGAATTATTGAAGACTGACCGTGCTAAACATTCAGTTATACCACCATCTAAGTTTGGTGTAATGGAAATTACACGTCAACGTGTAAGACCTGTTACTGAAATTGTTACCTCTGAAAAATGTCCAACCTGTGAAGGAACTGGTAAAATTCAAGCGTCTATTATGTTCTCGGATGAAATAGAAAACACATTAGATTATTTAATAAAAGATAAAAGTCACACTAAATTATCTTTATTAGCACATCCTTATTTAGCTGCCTATTTTACAAAAGGAATTATTTCTAAACAAGTAAAATGGTTTTTCAAATACAAAAAATGGATTTCTGTTGAAGCCGTTTCTGGAAATCAATTAGTTGAATATTCGTTTTTAGACAAGAATCATAAGAAGATTCGAATTTAAGACAATATAACATTTATCAATAGCCAATAATTAAAATGTTTTATTACTTTTAGTTATTGGCTTTTTTGTTTTAAAACCAGCACACCTAACTAACACTGTAAACCTTGTTCACCAACACACCCAAAAAACAACCCTCATTTCTTGAAGCAAAAGCAAAGCTTGAATGGTATTGTGTCTATCAAGAAAGGTGCATGCAAGAGGTGGAGAATAAACTAAAAGACTGGGGCTTTTATGGTGAACAATCAGATAATTTAATAGCTGATTTAATAGTCAACAATTATTTAAATGAAGAACGTTTTGCTTCCGCGTATGTAAGTGGAAAAATAAGAATAAAAAAATGGGGGAAAATTAAAATTAAAATTAACCTCAAACAAAAAAGGATATCAGAGTACTCGACAAAAAAAGCATTTAAAGAAATTGATGACGGTGAATATTTAGATAACCTAAATCATTTAGCAAACAAAAAATTTGAACTTGTAAAAGGTAAAAATAAGTGGGATAAAAAAGCAAAATTACAACGCTATTTAATTTCTAAGGGCTATGAAAATCAATTGATTTATGATGTATTGAGTGATTTGTTTAATGAAGCCTAAATTAGTTTTACATTCTATTTAACCCAAATAAAATTATTATAAATAAAACTGTGAGTAATACATCTTTATATTCGATTATTTTCACAATTTGCATAAAATAACGAATTAAAAAGGCGTTCTTTGCAGTATTAAATTAAGCATACAATTATGACAACTTTCAAAGACTTAGGTATTCACCCAAACATTGTTAAGCAATTAACAGAAATGAATATTGTAACACCAACACCTGTTCAGATTCAAACTATACCCTACTTATTAGGACAAAAAAATAATTTTGTTGGTCAAGCACAAACAGGAACAGGTAAAACTGCTGCATTTGGATTACCATTAATTCAAAAAGTGTCCGCTAAGAATCCTAAAATTCAAGGTTTAATTTTATCACCAACCCGTGAATTAGTTCAACAAATATCTAAACAGATGTTTAAGTTTACTAAATATTACGACAAGGTATTTAACGTGGCTGTATTTGGTGGACCAAATATGGATAGACAAATTGCATCTTTAGTAAAACCAACTCAAATTGTTGTGGCTACCCCAGGACGTTTAATTGATTTATTAGAAAGAGGTCATCTTGATTTAAGTGACGTTAAAACCGTTATTTTAGATGAGGCGGACGAAATGTTAAGTATGGGATTTAAAGCCGATATAGATAAGATTTTGTCATTTGTAAAAGGAGAAAGCCATACGTGGTTATTTTCTGCAACTTTACCAGAAGACATCAAGAAGATTATCAATAAATTCATGTCGTCTGGATACAAAGAAGTAAAGATTGATGCTGAAAATCAAGTTAACAGAAACATTACTCACGAATATATTATTTGCGAACCTAAAGAAAAGGTAAACGCAATGCACCAATTTTTAAGAGTTCAAGGGGATAAAAGAGGCGTTATTTTTTGTAGAACCAAATCTGATAGTGTTAAATTGTGCAAACAATTACAAGCTAAAAATTATGATGTAGATGTTTTAAATGGTGACTTAAAACAAATTGAAAGAGAAAAAGTATTAAGAGCATTTAAAGGTCACAAAATACAATTACTTATCTCTACTGACGTAGCCGCTAGAGGAATTGACATTGAAGGTTTATCATTTATTTTACACCACCAATTACCTGATCAAATGGAATACTACACGCATAGAGCTGGTAGAACTGCCAGAGCTGGTAAAAAAGGATTATCATTAAGTTTCATTACAGAACAAGACAAAAGAGGAATTAAACGTTTAGAAGCTGGACTTAATATTTCGTTTAGCGAAACTATTGTTTAAGAAATCCAAAAAAAATTGATGCCCTAAATTGTATTTTGTAATATTTTTTATTCATCAAAATTAATTGGTTCAAAAAACTGGTAATATTTACATATATTATGGGTAATAAATGAGTAGGCCAAAAAATTAACAGCTCTTTTTATAGAACTAAATTAATTGAAGGACCTTCTATTTCTTAACTGATAAATAAAATCAAATTTATAACAAATGTTGTATTAAAATTAACATTTATATATTTGTACTCTTATCAAAAAGTTATTGACCATATTAATAATACTAATAGTTTACCAATTTTCTGGTAAAACACAGACACCTAGTCATTATGTTATTGGCAAAAAAGAACTTGTAAATTCTAATGTTTATAGTCTTTTATATTCAGACAAAGATGATATTTTATATGTAAGTACTAATAATGGTTTATTAGCATACAAACAAAACAGATTTATAAAATACGAAACACTTGAAAGTCAAATAGGGACATCAATATTCTCATTAAGACAAGACAATGAAGGTACTATCTATTGTTGTAATTTAAATGGGCAGTTATTTAAGGTCGTAGAAACAAGACTTGAACTTTTTTATGAAGTTGACCCTAAATATATTTCAAACCGATTTGATTTTTTTATCACCGAAGAAGGTGATCTGATTCTACGTTCTAATACGCTAATTAAAGTTAATAAAAATGGTGAAAAATCATATTTAATGAACTCTAAAATTGATTCTACTTTAGGAAAAACTATTGGTATAACTAAATCCTTCTATGATAGAGAAATTATAATTTCTTCAAATCAAAAAATGTTCATTTACAAAAATGATAAATTAACATTTTCAGAGAATCTTACTTATCATAAAAACAAAGAAAATGGGGGGAATTATCTAATAGATTTTTTTAAAATTAACAATCATTATTTTTACATAAAAGAAGGATTTAAAACGCAATCAGTCAATTCAAATATAGCTGTACTAAATGAATTACCA
>Ga0256824_10000515_pt1 | contig 14973 bp, 11 predicted proteins | sample CV67metaG_FD_191570 | JGI IMG/M metagenome (GOLD analysis project Ga0256824, IMG submission 191570) | Hydrothermal vent microbial communities from East Pacific Rise, Pacific Ocean - CV67 | ecosystem: Environmental > Aquatic > Marine > Hydrothermal vents | place: Pacific Ocean: East Pacific Rise...
TCACTGTGAAGAGGTATATGCCAAATTGGGTGTGAATCTAGGTCATGAGGATGTAAGAGCAGAGAGTTTCTATAACTCTAAACTGGCAGATGTTATTACAACTTTAAAAGAGAAAAACCTCTCAACCATTTCAGATGGTGCAGAGTGTGTCTTTTTAGATGGTTCAGAAGTTCCTGTTATCGTCCAAAAAGGAGATGGTGGGTATTTGTATGCTACAACAGACTTGGCAGCTTTAGAGTACAGAGCCAAAGAGTTAAAAGCTGACCGTATCTGTTATGTGGTCGATGCACGTCAAGGTCAACACTTTAAACAGGTGTTTAGCATCGCTAAACAAGCTGGAATGGTAGGAGAAGAGGTTGCACTAGAGCATATTGGTTTTGGAACCATGATGGACAAAGGTGGAAAACCTTTTAAAACCAGAGATGGTGGAGTGATAAAACTTATAGACTTACTCGATGAAGCTGTGGTTAAAGCAAAAGCCTCTATAAAAGAGCGTGATGCTCACTCTGAAGATGAGTTAGAAAATATTGCAACAGTTATTGGTATAGGGGCTGTTAAGTATGCAGACCTAAGTATAAGCCGTGAATCAAACTACATCTTCTCTTGGGATAAGATGCTTAGTTTTGAAGGAAACACCTCTCTTTATATGCAGTATGCTTATGCGAGAATTCAATCTATTTTACGTAAACATGATGCAGAGATAGTAGGTAACATTATAATAGGTGATGAGACAGAACACCGTTTGGCTCATCTCTTGTTAAAGTTTGAAGATACCTTAGCAAAAGCAGCAGCTGATGCAACGCCTCATACCATTACTTCTTATCTATATGATGTGGTAACGCTCTTTATGAAATTTTATGAGTTAAATCCTATTTTAAAGGGTGGTATAGATGAAGAGGTAAAAATGAGCCGACTTCAATTGGCAAAACTTACAGCTTCTGTTATAGAAAAAGGTCTTAATATTTTAGGAATTAAGGTGATAGATAAGATATAATATCTATAATCTAAGTATGATACTCCATCAGATTTAAGTTATTAAAAAATAGAAGGAAAAGGATAACTTTTTTTTAAATTTTTAACTTAGATATTATAAGTAATTTTGATTTTAATTCATTTGTTGTGTAAATATTATATTATTTTATTCTATTAATAATTTATATTTGATTTCACGTTTATTATAAGAATAATTGTTACATTTATTAGATATACTCCTTTTAATAAAAGAAGGATATTAATGAGTAGTACAATAAATCAGGAACCTTATGTAGCTAAAGATATTGCTGGAAAATTGGGGCAATCTTTTTTAAAAAACCCATTAACTGCTATTTTAGGAATTGTTATTTTAGCTTTGGGATGGATTTCACTTAATACCATGCCAAGAGAAGAAGACCCTCAAATTGCTATTTCTGGTGGTGGAGTTATTGTTGCCATGCCTGGAGCTAGTCCACAAGAGATTGAAAATATTGTTTGTAATCCTTTAGAAACCAAACTTAGGGAGATTCAAGGAATTGAACATGTCTATAGTACTTCTATGGAAAATGTTGGAATTGTTAATGTTATGTATTATATTGGTGAAAACAGAGAAGATTCTAACTTAAAACTTTATGACAAAGTTATGCAAAATATGGACCATATGCCAAAAGGGGTGATGCAACCTATTGTTAAACCTTTTGATATTGATATTGATGTTCCTATTGTAACTATTGCTTTTCGTCAGACTGCATCATCAAAATTATCTATTATTGGATTTAATGAAAAAATACGGGCATTAGAGCATGAGATGAATGGTATAGAAAATGTAGCTAAAACAACATTATATGGTGCACATAAAGCACAATATAATATAAAAATAGATGTTGATAAGTTAACAGGGTATCATCTCTCTATGGGACAAATAATGAATGCATTAAAGCAATTTTCAGCAGATGTTCCACAAATTAAAGGACATTCTGATAGTGGTAAAATAATTATGTTTGGAGTTGCCAATGCCATTAATGGTGTGGAAGATATTCAAAATGTAATGGTTTCTCGTTATCGAGATGCACCTCTTTATCTTAAAAATATTGCAGAGATAGAATTGGGAATAGATGATCAAAACTTCCAAGATGTTGAGTTTGTTTACAGACCAGAGGGCGATACTTCTAATGCATTGAGTGAAAGAATACCTCAAGTTACGTTGGCTATTTCTAAGTTAGCTGGAACAAATGCTGTTTTTACAGCAGAAGATATTATTAAACTCGTTGAAAAAAGAGAGTCTGAACTTAACGAGCTGGGTATTGAGTATAAAGTAACACGAAACTATGGAGAACGTGCCAATCAAGCTGTTGATGAATTAATGCATCATTTAATGATAACTATACTTATTATAGCCCTTATGTTAGTATTCGCTTTAGGCTGGAGAGAGTCATTAATTGTTACATTTTCCGTACCTGCTATTTTAGCTATAACACTGTTTATAGCTCATATGACTGGTCAAACAATGAATAGAATTACACTCTTTGCATTTTTACTCTCTTTAGGACTCTTGGTTGATGCTGCTATTATTGTTATTGAAAATATTCACCGTCACTTACATGAAAAAGGTGCAGAAAACAAGGAGATGGAAGAGATTTTGGTGGAAGCAACAGATGAGGTAGGAGGTCCTACCAATATTGCAACTTTAGCCATTATTATGACCATGGTTCCCATGGCATTCGTAGGTGGAATGATGGGGTCGTTTATGAAACCTATTCCCTATAATGTTCCTGTGGCACTTTTTGCTTCATTAATCGTTGCCTATATTTTTACACCATATTTAAGTTTAAAACTTTTAAAAAAGCCTGAGTCTAATGATGATTATGACATAGAAAACAATCCTTATGGTATTTGTGAAATATGTCATGGAGATCATGAAACTAAACATCATACAGATGATGAAGAGAGTAATAAAGGGGAAAATAAATGAAAAAATTTGAAGATTTAATTTTTTGGATGTTGGACAGTAAATTTAGAAAAGTTATGGTTATTATTTTAACTATTTTAGTGTTTTTCACATCACTTTTAATGTTTCCAGCAGGAGGGGTATTGGCTAGAATGTTACCTGGAAAAAGTGCTACAACTTTCTCTATTTATATTGATGCACCAACTGGAACTTCTATCAATCAGACTAAAAAGATTAGTAGTTGTGTAGTTGATGGGTTAAGAGATGAAGCAAGTATTTTAGATATGTCTATTTTTTATGGACAAGGAATTCCTTTGGATTATGCAGGATTGGTTAAAGGTTCTTTGATGAAACGAACTGAAAATTTAGCTGAAATATCGATTAACTTGACACCTGTACATGAGAGAGATGAACCTTCATTTCTTATGGTAAGTAGACTTCGTCCTGTGATTCAAAAAAGTTGTCAATCTATTCTTCCTGGTACCTCTATTAAATTTATAGAACAACCCTCTGGACCACCTACTTTGGCTCAAATTGTTGTTGAGGTTTATGGTAAAAATTTAGAAAAAACAGCAAAGCTTTCTACTGAAGTTGCAACTATTTTAGCAAATACAAAAGATTTGGTTGATGTAGACATTATGGCTGATGATATTTATGAAACGTATAAGTTGATTCCTAATGTTAAAAAAATTGCTGAAGAGTCATTGGGTATTGAACAAGTTAATAATATCTTGTATTTAGCATTTGAAGGTATGGCTGTTGCTGCTAAAAACTCTAAGGATAATTTGGTTCAAATTCCTATTTTTCTAGTTTTAAATAAAAAGAGTAGGGGATTAGAGGGGGAGACTGCTGATGCTCTTCGTTCTAAAATTGAGATGTTAAATCTTATGAGTATGAAAGGGGAACAGATTCCTCTTTCAGAAGTGGTAACCGTTGTTAAAGTTAAATCCCAACCTACAATTCATCATAAAGATTTAAATCGTATGGTAAGTGTTATTGCTGAGACAGATAATGTCTCTCAAGTTTATCCTTTGTTGGATGCACGTGAAGTCATGATGGAATATTTTAAAAAAGAGTATGAAGTAAAAACAGCACCTTTTTCAACTTATATGTTCGATCTCGAATTAACGGATAAAAAGACAGGAGAAGAGTTCCTTTTACGTTGGGATGGAGAGATGAAAGTGACTTTAGACACCTTCCGAGATTTAGGTGCTGCTTTTATTGCTGCTTTGGTTCTTATCTTCTTTTTATTGGTAATTTACTATAAGAGTTTTGCCCTAAGTGGGATTATTTTAGGAGGTTCATTTCTCTCTCTAATTGGTGTGATTGTAGGGCATTGGGCTGCAGATTTGGTGACAGAACAGACTTTCTTTTTAACGGCAACCTCTTTAATTGGGTTTATTGCACTCATGGGAATTTCATCAAGAAATTCACTTTTACTTATAGATTTTGCTATGCACTTAATTAATGACCAAGATATGGAGAAAAAAAGAGCCATTGCACATGCATCATCTACTCGTGCAACTCCTATATTGTTAACTGCAATTGCTATTATTTTAGGGTCAGCTTTACTGGCGAGTGACCCTATTTTTGGTGGTCTGGGCGTGGCACTTATCTCTGGTACTGTTGCTGCTGTTTTTGTATCATTATTTTTTGTTCCTGTACTTATGGACAATACAAAAGCAATGGATAAAAAAGAGACGAAATAACCATATGCTAAAAAGGGTATTTCAGTGAGAGGGCTTTGGAAATATCTTTTTGGATTATTAGTTTTAGGCGTAGTTGTTGTTTTTTATTTTTTGAAAACCGATTTAGGTTATCAAAATTTAAAATATTTTATAGGAAATTATCTTTCAAAAGAGACTTTTAATAAGATAGAAGTTCGTTCAATAAGTTTTAAAAAGTATCCCTATTTAACAATGGAGTTGCAAGTAAATGAGACAGCTACCGTGACATTAAAGGGGGAAATTAGTAAATATGATATTAATATGTACTATCATCTTAAAGGAGAGACTTTTAGGTTTAATAACTTTTCTTTAGACAATAGGGTAGATGTTCAAGGAAAATTAATCGGACCGTTTTCATCTTTATTGGTGAGGGGATATGGAGATGTTTTTAATGGCAAAGTAAAATATAACTTTATTAATACTCCTAAAAAAATTAAAACAATGAATATAGAGATGACAAAGGTAGAAAGTGAAAAGGTTTTAAACTTTTTAGAACAAAAACCTTTGGTTAAAGGTATTCTTGATCTTGATGCTCAGTTTAATATTTTTTCAACCTATGAGAAAGAGGGACGAACTAAAATTTATATGGATAAAGCAAGTATACCTGAAGTATCTAATAAGGTTTTTTTTGTGTTAAACTCATTAATAGAATTTGAAGATATGGATTATAGATATGAAGGTAATCTCTCTTCAACTATAGGGGATCTAAGTATTGAGAATGGACATTATTATCGCAGTAAAAAAATAGCCAATGCTCAATATACAATAGAGGTAAAAGATTTATCATTTTTTGAAAAAAGTTTAAAGAATAGATATCAGGATGTTTTAAAATTGAATGGGACTTTATTTTATGACTATTATAGTGGGCTTTTTATTCTTAAAGGGCGTACATCTCAGTTTGGAGGAGAGTTATCATATATTTATAAGAAAAACAGTATTGATGTTAAATTCAACGCAGTCTCTTTAGAAGCTTTGTTAAAGAGCTTCTCTTATCCTGTATTTTTTACATCTAAAATTGATGGAACAATGAACCTTTCTTTAGAAGAGAAAATACTTTTAATTAATACAGAGTTACATGAAACCCATTTTAAACGTAGTGAATTTACAGATATGATATACAATAAGTTAAAGATTGATATCTTGAAGGGTAATTATAATCAAAGCTTTTTTTTAGCTGGATATAAAAATCATTTACTCTCTTCTACATTAAAGATAGATAATGGTATAAATCATCTATATTTAATAGATAGTAAATTAAATATTTTAAATAATATTATTGATACTAAATTTGATATTAAATTAGAAAAAAAAGAGTTTTATGGCAAAATTCAAGGTACATTAGAAAATCCTAAAGTTTGGATTGATAAGAGTAAGTTATTTACTCATGAAACAAGAAATAAATTGAATTCTTGGTTAAGGAAGAGAGAATAAGTTAATTTTTTTAAAATTGTGAAGAAACTAAGCATATAATGGAAAGTTATTAGTAAAAATTCTAAAAAATAATAATTTTATAATAAATTTTGTTATTATAAAATAATCGTAAGGGGATATAGAGATGAAAAGTATAAAAAACATAACAACACTGTTTATAGTATTAAGTATAAGTTTTGGTGTAGTAATGGCAGAAGATAAGAATGATACACGTTCGTATTTTGAGAAGATAGCTGATGTAATTACAGATGATGATAATGAGGACAATGATAATGATGAAGACTCTTATTGGGAAAAAGTAAGTGATGCAGTTACAAACAATACTAAAAAAGAGACCAATGATGTACGTTCTTATTGGGATAAAGTAAGTGATGCTGTGATTCCTTCTGATAAGATAGACACAATGTTGCATGATATTTCAAAGGAACTGGATATTGATGAAGAAGAATCATCTATAGTGGATAAGATTAAAGAGAATCTTCCTGAAATGATTAAAGAACCTGCTACCAATGCAGTTAAGTCAGCTTCTGATATGCTACGAGCAACTTTAATTAATGATGAAGATTTAAAAAAGATTGCAGATGAAGATATTAAAAAAATGGATGATAATCAGACAATAGCAAAGGATATTGATCAATATTACTTAGATTTACAAAGAATTATGAAAAGAATAGATATACCTAAGGATTTAGAGTTGGATGTTAAAGTTTATGTAAATCCTTTTCTCTATATTTTTACCCGATCAAATAATGCAATTCGTGTGAATAGTGGTATTATTGAAGCGTTAAACGATAATGAAGTACTTTTTTTGATGGCACATGAAATAGCACATCTTAAAAATAAAGATTATAAAGGTAGTTATAGAAAAGCTCATGCAATGTTTGCTCTAGAAAAGGCTATTAATATAAGTGGAGATGTAGTAGGTTCAACGGCTAATGGTCTTCTTTCTAGTGTGACATCCAGTATGCGAAAGTCAAGATTTCAAAAAGATGAAGAGTTTGAAGCAGATAAATATGCGATAAGTGTTTTGAAAAAAAATGGTATTGATAAAAAAGTAGCTGTTGATGCATTGGAGTATCTTCAGTATATGAATGCACCTCTTTTACTTATGCATCCAACAGGACATGAGCGAATTAAGCATATAGAGGATGATTTATAAGATATAATATCCTTTAAGATAAAAGGATTATTATGAAAGTACTTATTGTTCTAGCGATACTTTTTGCACTAGGAATTATTGTTTTAATGTATAAAAGGGAAAATGATACTCAAAAAATGTTATTTTCTTTTTTTATTCTTTTGGCTATTATAGGTTTTGCAGTTGTTGGTAATGTTATGCGTTCGGTTATGCCTCTATTTTTAGCACATATTATTGCACTTATACTCTCTTATGGAGGACTTATATATTATGTCTTTAAAGATAAAACCCAGTGGATACTTTGGTTACTTCCTTTATCAACGTTAATCTTATATGTGGGAGTGGCTTGGGTAGGAAATGAACATATCTCTTGGTAACAGAAAAAAATAAAAGTTATATGCTCAGGAGGCTAAGAAGTTTTTACTATTTTATTGGTAAATTATTTTTTACTCCCAAAGTTTTGAGTCCAGTAGATACCGAATTCAGAATCTGGATTTGAAACAATAGCCACACCTATTTCAGAAAAATTATTATTCATAATATTGGTACAGTGTGCAGGAGAGGTTAACCATGCTGTTAGTACTTCTTCTATACTCTCTTGTCCCCCTGCAATATTTTCTCCAATGGTTCTATATTCAACATAACCATTCGCTTTTATACGTTCATTAAATTTACTTGCTTTCTCATTATTAGATCCTGTGATGTCAAAAGTTGTACCTGAACCTAGGTGAGAAAAATTATTACTCTCTGCCATATCATTACTGTGCTCATATGCAGCAGCATACAGTTCGCTGTTCCACGTTAGAGGTTGTGCAGCTTCTGTCCATCCTTTTCCATCGTTACAGTCTCTTGCAACGCTTCTAGCTTCATTTATAGCTTTTAAAATCTCTTCTTGTGTTATTGAAAGTATTTTTGGTGAATTTTTAGATGTTGTAGTCGGTACTTCTATATTTTTGGAGTTGGTAGATGTTGCTGTTTGTTCTCCACATCCTACAAAGAAGATAGAAACGATAAGTGCAAAAGTTTTAAAGTGTGTCATGATATTAACCTTTATGTTTTTCTGTTAAGAAAAGTATATCACTGTTAAACTTAATTAATATTTAACATAAATAAGTTTTTGGAATTAATTTATGTTATTTATTAATATTTAATATTAATTGCTAATATATTTAACATAAATAGTTATTTTTTGTTAATAAAATAATATAATAGTTGTTAAAGAGTGTTATTTAGTAGAGAAATCTTAGTTGAATATTGTTTTGTGAAGAGTTTTTATAAAAATGAAAAAGATAAGAGAAGTTGTGGCTTAAGACCACAACATATTAGTGAAGAACTAATTCTAAGAAAGTTTCTGTTTTAAGTGAAGCTCCTCCTACTAAAACACCATCTACATTATCTATAGTAGATATCTCATCGATATTGGCTCCTTTTACACTTCCTCCATAAAGCAGAGGTTTGTCTACAACTTTTTTAAGTGCATCATGTGTTAGTGTGATCTCTTCAACTGAAGCAGTACGTCCTGTACCAATAGCCCAGATAGGCTCATAGGCAACCATGAAGTTATCGTAAGTAGTGTCTATACCTTCAAACTGAGAGATAAGATGCTCCATGACAGCTTCGATTCCTTGTTCACGTATCTCTAATGATTCACCAATACAGTAGATGATTTCAAAACCTTGTTCCTTGAAGAAAGCAAACTTTTTTGCGACCTCTGCTTGTGATTCTCCAATAGTGTCTCTTCTCTCAGAGTGACCTATTAAGATAGTAGTTATATTGAACTCTGCTAATTGCTCTATACCCACTTCACCCGTATAAGCACCATTTTCTACTGGATAAGCATTTTGAGCTCCTATGGTAAAGTCTCCCTCATAAGCATCAAGTGCAGTTAATGGTGGAAAAATAAAAACTTTGTCTTCTTCATTTTTATCTACTAATTTTCTTTGTAAATCTTCTATATAATTTTCTGTAGATTTTCTTGTATGATTTGTTTTAAAGTTTGCTGCGTATATCATGTTCGCCTTTTTATTTTTATTATCTTTTAAAAAATATTATGCTTTTAAAGCTTCTATTCCTGGTAACGCTTTACCCTCTATAAGGTTAAGACTTGCTCCACCACCAGTACTTACAAATGTCATCTCATCAACATCACCTGCTTTTTGAGCAACATCAGCTGTGTCTCCACCACCGACAATAGTCGTAGCATGTGTATCTGCAATGTTGTGTGACATTTTCAGACTACCTTTTGCAAACTTATCCCACTCATAAACACCCATTGGACCATTCCAAATGATGGTTTGAGCATCATTAAGAACTTCACGGAAAAGTCTTGAAGAGGCAGGTCCAATGTCCAGTCCCATCCAATCTTTTGGAATCTCTTGTGATGGTAAGTATTTTGCTATACCATGTTCTGAGAATTCAGGAGTTACAACTATATCTACAGGCAAGTAAAATTTTACACCTTTTTTTCTAGCTTTTATCATAACGGTACGTGCTTCATCAAGTAGGTCATCTTCAACCAATGATGTACCGATTTCGTAACCTTGTGCTTTTAGGAATGTAAATGCCATTCCTCCACCAATAATAACTTTATCTACTTTATCTAAAAGGTTTCTAAGTGCTTCAAGTTTACCAGAGACTTTTGAACCACCAATAACAGCAACAAATGGTCGCATAGGGTTTTCAAGTGTCTTATGGAAAAAGTTTACCTCTTTGGCAAGTAAAAATCCTGCTGCTTTGTGGTCAGCATCAAACTCTTTAGCCATGGCATCAATGGATGCATGAGCTCTGTGACAAGCACCAAAAGCGTCGTTAATATAAACATCAACCATTGAAGCCAACTCTTTAGCAAGTTGAACATCATTTTTGGTCTCACCAATTTCATAACGTAAGTTTTCAAGTACCAAAACTTCACCAGCTTGAAGTGCTGCTGCTTTTGCTTTTGTATTTTCACCTATTACATCAGATGCAAGAGTAATGTTGTCTGCGATTTTCAGTAACGTATGTAGCCTTGTTACAACGGTTCTAAGAGAGTATTTTTCTTCATATACACCAGGTTCTGGTCTTTCGTAATGAGATGCTAAAATAACTTTACAGTCACGGTCTAAACAGTAACGTATGGTTTGTAAAGCACCACGGATTCTTCTGTCATCGGTAATGTTTCCATCTTCATCTTTTGGAACGTTAAAGTCACATCTTATAAATACAGTTTTTCCTGTAATATCTAAATCTTTAATTGTTTTCAATGTTTTTCTCCTTTGTAATAAAGGGTAGAGACATGGCTCAACCCCTACCTAATTTATGATTATCTATTTTGAGATATGAACAGCCATATCTACTAAACGTACGGAGTAACCCCATTCGTTGTCATACCATGCCAGTACTTTTACCATGTTTCCACCGATTACTTGAATAGTATCCATGGCTACAACAGAACTTTGCTCTTCACCTACAAAGTCCTGAGATACTCTGTATTCAACATCAACACCTAAGATGCCTTTGTGTGAACCTTCACTGGCTTTTGTAAAGGCAGCTTGTACCTCTTCTACTGTTACATCTTTTCCAAGATTAACCGTTAAGTCAACCATAGAAACATCTGGTGTTGGAACACGAATTGCTTGACCATTTAGTTTTCCTTTTAATTGAGGAAGTACTTTTGCTATGGCTTTAGCAGCACCTGTTGTGGTTGGTACCAAGTTTACAGCTCCACTTCTACCTTTTCTAGGGTCTTTTTTATGTTTACCATCTAAGATAGGTTGAGACGCAGTGTATGAGTGAATGGTTGTCATTAACCCAGACTCTATTTTAAATGCATCGTCCAGTACTTTTGCTACGGGAGCCAGACCATTGGTGGTACAAGAAGCATTAGACACAACAGTTTGACCTGCATATTCATCTTCATTCGCACCGATAACAAATGTTGCAGTATCATCTTTTGCAGGAGCAGAGAAGAGTACTTTTTTAATACCACTATCAAGGTATGGTTGAACAGATTCTTCGGTTAAAAATACACCTGTACACTCAATAACCACTTCAGCACCACAACCTACAAAGTCGATTTTTGCTGGTTCTCTCTCACCAAAAAGCTTTGCTTTGGTCTCTCCAATATAAACGTATCCGTCTTTTACAGAAACATCTTTTCTTGTACCGTGTACAGAGTCATATTTAAGACCATACTCAATAATATTTTCAGCACCACTGGCATTAACAGCTACCAACTCAATATCATCTCTATCAGCAATAATTCTTGCCACACATCTACCTATTCTTCCTAATCCATTTATTGCAACTTTTACTGCCATTCATTTACTCCTATATGTTAATATGATAAAATTCTTTATAGTTTACATTAGTAGAGGTTATTAGTTGTTTAAAGAGAGTAAAGAGAGTGTTGCAGTTTATGGAGGTAGTTTCGACCCTCCACACTTTGGGCATAAATTGGTGGTAGAAGAAGCATTGAAACTATTAAGTATTAATAACTTAATTGTTGTTCCTACATTTTTAAATCCATTTAAAAGTGATTCTTATTTTTCAACACTAGAGCGACTTAAAATGACAAAAGAGATGTTTGAAGAATTTTCAGATGTTTTTGTCAGTGATTTTGAGATAAATGAAGGGAAAGCAACGCCAACGGCAAGGAGTTTAAGCTATTTTCAAAAAGAATATGAAGTTAAGTACCTTATTATAGGCACAGATAATCTAGCATCAATTGATACATGGTATAATTTCAAATGGATAAATGAGCAAATTACATGGGTAGTTGCTACAAGAAGAGGGTATGACGTAGATACCTCAAAATTAAGAGCATTCAGAATTCTAGAAATAGAGGCTGATATAAGCTCAACAGAGATACGAAAAAACATCGTGAAGGACAAATCATACATGAACATGGATGAAAGAGTAGAAAGAATAGTAGCTTTTTTAGATAGTAAAAAAGCAGACGAGATAGAGTCATTTAACCTAGAAGATATAGATTATTTAGCAAAAAGAGTGATTATTGCTAACTCTTTAGGTGGAAAGCATTCAGCATCATTGGCAACACAGTTAAAAATTGAACTTAAACCTTTAGGTGAAGACTTTTTACATGTAGATGAGAGTGAGGATTGGGTTGTTATAGATTTGGGTGATATTCTAATTCATGTTATGACCTCTGAAGCTCGACAGTTATACTCTTTGGAAGATTTTTTAACTGAATTATCTGCAGGGAAATATAAGTCTATTGACTAGCCATTCCCTTTGGTATTGGAGTAATAGGAGTCATTTATGACTTTTGTATAGATATTTTTTTAAATAACCTCTAAACTATTGCTTATTAATATAATTTATTATAAAATATTCTTATGAAGAATAATGCAACAATTTTATATGTTGAAGATAATGACTTTATTCGAGAAGAGGCTGTAGAGTATCTTTCACTTATTTATCAGAATGTTTTAGAGGCAAGTGATGGACAAGAAGCTTTAGAAGTTTATACGCAATCTAAACCAGATATTATTATTACTGATATTGAGATGCCCATTATTAATGGTCTTCAGTTGGTAAAGTCAATTCGTCGACAAGATAAAAAAATACCTATTATTATTGTTACAGCATTTATGAATACAGAGTATTTACTAGAGGCAGTGGAGCTACGACTGGTCAAGTATATTCTAAAACCATTAAGTAACTATAAGCTTGATGTTGCCTTGGAGTTGGCTCATGAATATTTAATAGATGAAGAGAAAAAATGTATTGTTCAACTCTCAAAAGATAGCTACTATGACCACTTAAATAGAACCCTTATTATAGATAAAGAGCTTATATCGTTGACCCATAATGAGACACTTTTACTAAGTTTATTAATAAGAAATCCAAATAATCTTGTCTCCTACAGTGAAATTAAAAATAGAATTTGGAATTATGAAGTACATTATATGGATGCTATGCGTTCACTTATACGTTCATTACGCTATAAAATGGGAATGGTTGTCATCAAAAATATTTCAGGAATGGGTTATCGTATAGAGATTAAAAATAATTTTTAATGAAAATTTTATTATTTTTATTACTTCTTTCTTTGACATCTCTTTATGGGAAGAGTGAGATAGATATAGAAAAATTTATGCTCTATAAGTCCAAGAATAAACTTTTGACACTTGATAATATTAAAGATAAAGATACTCTTTTTGTACCCTTCATCAGTCAAAGTCAATTGAGTGATAAACAATTTACTTATTGGGTAAAAATTCAATTAAACAGTACGATGAAATCAGGTAAGTATTTGATTTCATATCGTAGCTTTGACTTTTCTCTCTCTTCTTTCTTACCTCAACAACATTTCAATCGCTATATTAGTAATAAAGTTGCTGTTTTTAGTTTTGATTACGATACAGAAAGAGATAGTAAGGTTTACTATTTTAAGTTGATTAATTGCTATAAGTATAATACGCCAGCACTCTCTCTTGTCTTTTTTGATGATTATTATGCTAAGGCTGTTTTATCTCCTGACAGCAGAGGATTTTTTTTGCTTTTTGGGCTTATATCAGGTTTAATAATGATGGTGGTTGTCTATAATCTAAGTGTCTATATTTATGCTAAAGAGATTTCATTTTTACACTACTCCTTAATGGAAATCTTTATGCTTTTGATGTTAATGTATCAAGTGGGTATAGTGAACTTAAATATTATTGGTTTTAATATGGCTTCGCTTCTCTCTGCACTTTTTGCCAATCTTTTTATGCAATCTTTCTTAGATACGGCTAAGTATTTACCTAAGCTTCATAAGGTTTTGAATTTTTATATTTTTTTAATTTTTCTGGATATGGTTCATTTGAATATCATGGGTTACTCGGTTATTTCTAATTTTGCACTCTACTCCTTTTTTGGTCCCATCTATTTTATTGTAGGTTTTTGGCGTTATATGCAAGGGTTTAAACCTGCAAAGTTTTTTTTGATTGGCTGGAGTATGTTGGTGATAAGTATTTTTTATACGGAACATGTAGGAGATATTTATGGGATAAGTCCATTGATATTTGGACCTCCCTTAGAGGCCATTTTTCTTGCCATTGGTTTAGCCTTTAAACTTAAGCTTTTACTTGATGAAAAAAGAGAACAACAAGAGCTTTTAATTCATCAGAGTAGATTGGCATCAATGGGAGAGATGATTGGCAATATTGCCCATCAATGGAAACAACCTCTGACCTATCTCTCTTATATCTTTATGAATATTAGAGAAACTTCTAAGCGTAACCTACTTGATGTTCCCTATTTAAATAAAAAGCTTGATAAGGCAACATTGCAGTTGGATTTTATGTCAGATACCATTGACAATTTTAAAGATTTCTATCTGCCCAATAAAATAAAAGAGAAGTTTTCTGTAGAAGAAGCATCCTTGGAAACTTTAGAGATTATGCATTATCAGTTTAAACAAGAAAATATAGAAGTTCAGACCAATATAGATGCTGAGGTTGAGTTATATTCTTATAAAAATGAGTATAAGCAAGTATTACTTAATCTTTTGAGTAATGCTAAAGATATTTTTCAACAAAGAGCCATCTCTAATCCTATGATTACTCTAACTATTGACAAAGGGTTCGTTTCTATATTGGACAATGCAGGGGGAATTGACACGAATTGTATGAAAAAAATTTTTGAACCTTATTTTACAACCAAAGAGGCTAATTCAGGTATTGGACTCTATATGTCGAAGATGATTGTAGAGCGAGATATGGAGGGTAGAGTAGAAGTTAAAAATAAAAAAGATGGTGCATTATTTACCATTT
>Ga0256824_10000516_pt1 | contig 14953 bp, 12 predicted proteins | sample CV67metaG_FD_191570 | JGI IMG/M metagenome (GOLD analysis project Ga0256824, IMG submission 191570) | Hydrothermal vent microbial communities from East Pacific Rise, Pacific Ocean - CV67 | ecosystem: Environmental > Aquatic > Marine > Hydrothermal vents | place: Pacific Ocean: East Pacific Rise...
TGGCTATATGGTTGTAGTTAATAATTTTGTTTCTTGCTCTAGCAAACTGTGGCATCATCTCTTTATGATGAACAATAGGACCTGCGATGAGTTGAGGGAAAAAGGTGACAAAGAGTGCGTAGTTTAGAAAATCGTACTCTTTGGTCTCTTTTCTGTATGAATCTACCAGATAAGATATCTGTTGAAAGGTAAAAAAGGATATTGCAAGAGGTAGGGCTAGGTTTAGTAAACCAACATTACTTCCAAAGGAAAAGTTGATGTTTTCTATTAAAAAATCAGCATATTTAAAATAGCCAAGTAGAGAGATGTTTAGTATAATTCCAAATATAAGTGTACTTTTTTTTGAAAATTTACTAGAACTGTTTGCTAAAGTATTCCCTAAAAGGTAATTAAAGAGCATAGAACTTAATATAATTGGTAAGTAGGCAATATTCCACCAAGAGTAAAAGAAGAGTGATGAAAAGACAAGTAAGCCTTTACTCGCTTCAGTTAATCTTTTATGATTTAAATAAAAGTAGAATATGAATGTTATGGGTAAAAAAATAAATATGAATATGTAGCTATTAAATAACATGTATCTCCTATAAGGTTTTATAAAATTGTAACAGAAAGTACATTACAACATAATTTGTTTAATAATGTTATCATCTAAATATTTGCCAGTCTATACTTGAACATAACTAAGATGTACAACCAAAATACTATATAGGTACCTTGTTTAAAGTGTTTTGGTAAATATCCAACAGAGATGATAATAAGAGGTATAGTCAGTGCAACATAGCGTTGTGCAAAGTTACCCATAAGTGAGGAGAAGAAGAAAAAACTGGTCATGGTTATGGCATATCCTGCAATAATACGTTCATCTTCATTTTCAAAAGTAGCAAAAATTGCAACGACTATACCTATAGTAAACCAGATAATAGAGTAAGAGATTGATGCTCCAGCAATAACATCTTCATATCCTGCATGTCTATCCCCTATTAGGGTTAGGAGTATATCTATTCCGTATCTCATAAATAGAGCAAATAAGAATGCTGTAAAAATAGTAATAAGATAATATTTTTTAGGAGTGACGGTTTGGTTTAATTTGGAAAGTAAAAAATAGATAAGTATAAAAAGAGGCATAGAGGCATGAATTAAAACTGCCATAAAAGCAACCACGAGAGTCCATCTTTTAGAGCTTAAGTCATAAGCGAGTAACAGAAGAGCAAAGGCAAAAGCACTTCTTACCTGAGCCATAACCAAGTCAATAAACATAGGATTAAATAGAAAAATCATTCCTATATAATAATTAACACGTTTAAAAAGAAAAATAGAATATAAAAAAACTATAATAATGGAGACAAGATAAATAGCCAAGCGATAATCGTCAAAGATAAATCCGATAGCAATAATAATATATTTCCACAAAGGTTCAGAAAAAAACCAAGAAATTCCTGTATGTACAGCTTCATTCCCTCCTCTATGAAGGTATTCTATACGTGTTATATAGTTCTCAATATCTAAAAAATCACCATGATATATAGTCGACCATGGAATAATATAAGTAACTAATATGGCATAAAAAAGTGAAAAAAAATAAAGATTATAGGTTTTATTGGTCATGCTTTCTCGTTTGGTTAATAAGATGCGTTAATATAATTTTAACATTAAAAAAAATAAATATGATAAAATTTTTATATTAACTTTAAAATAATTTTAAAATAGAGCTAATAATAACATTTTAAAATAAAAAATGTTATTAATATGCTTTGGACAATAGTAAAGGAAGACTATGGCTCTACTGGGTGATAAAATAGTTGCAAAAAATGCAGACTGGAAATTTAATGGTAATATGGTTGAACATTTTGAAGGACATGTGGAAAAATCTGTACCTCTTTATCGTGAGGGGCATGAGTTAATTATTAAGCTGAGTGATTATTTTGTAAAGAGTGACTCTGTATGTTACGAGCTGGGTTCTTCTACAGGTAAGCTTATTTATAAGTTGGCAAAACATCATGAGTTTAGGGATGCTAGGTTTATAGGTATAGAGATAGAAGAAGATATGGTTAAAAAAGCCAATGAACTCTATGAAAATCCTAATTTATCATTTGTTTGTGATGATATGAATTATATGAATTTAGAAAAAGCAGATTTGATTGTCTCTTACTATACCATTCAGTTTATTCACCCCAAGTTACGACAACAATTAATAGATAAAATTTATGAGCGTCTCAATTGGGGTGGAGCTTTTATATTGTATGAAAAAGTACGGGCAAATGATGCTCGTTTTCAAGACATTATCTCTAACCTTTATATGGAGTACAAGCTAGAGCAGGGGTACGAAGCAGAAGAGATTATAGCCAAGGCAAAGAGTTTAAAAGGTGTACTTGAACCCTTCTCTACAGAGGGGAACATAGATATGCTAAAACGGGCAGGTTTTGTTGATATCTTGTCTGTACAAAAATACATGAACTTTGAAGGCTTTCTGGTTATAAAATAAATCCTGTATTTTTAATTATTTTAGCAACATCTTGATGGGCTTTATCGTTCCAGTGGTTATCACAGGAAAAGCCCTCTAGCTTAATATTCATACTTTCAGCAACTTCATCTAAAAAGATAAATTTTATATTCTGCTTATTTAGAAACTTTTTGATGATTGCTTTATTTTTTTTACTTTTGCTACGTATAATAACTTTATATTTTATCTCACTATTTACGGACTTTATTAATTTATCTATTTGATATATTGCACCTTTTAGATATAACCAATTTTTACTTAGGTCAATCTCTTTTGTTAAAATATCATGCTTTTCTATGGGTTCTACTTTTTTATCTAATAGAGCATTTTTTAAAGAGTATATGGTTCTTTTTATAAATGGATATATCTGATAATAGCTAAGTTTATCACTCACCGTGTCGTATAATGTTCTTTCTCTTGGAGGTATAATTGTATATTTATCTAAGTTATCAAATTCTACAAATACTTTTGGTCGTGCCATTGAACTTAAGTTTTTACTATCTACATCGAGTAAATCTCCCTCAAGCTCTATAAACTGAATAACATATTTTGTATTGTTTAGGTCTATCTTTTTTTGAAGTATGACAAGCTGTTGTGTTGGTCCAGAACCGAACAATCCATAGTTCATAAAGTTGTATTTGTAGTTAAACTCTTTGGCTGATGAGTTATGAATAATATTTTCATTTTTAACCATTCTAGCTTCTATAAAGGAGTCCCCAAGAATAATTACATCTTTTTTGTTTGGGTCATATGGGTCTATATTACTTGGTAACCCTAGCTCATTGTAGCTATATTTAGTTTTGTAACACGCTTCAACAATATAGTTTTCAAAGTTTTTTTTATGCCACATTCCTATCTCTTTATCATACTCTGCAGCAGATATTCCATACTCGAAAGGAGAATTTTTTAAAAAAAACTCAAAAAATATTAAAGCTAAGAGTGAAGATATTACGATAATGGTAAAATTTTTCAATATGTAAACCTTTTAAAAATTAAAATATAAGAATTCTGATACTTTATCTGCTTGTATCATGATGTTTGTTAACTGTAATAGAGAGACTATAAATAAAAATGTGGTTAGAGCAACCCTTATATTTTTAGAAAAATTTATTTTTATAATTTCATTACTATTTTTAAAGAAGATAAGTGTTAAAAATAGAGCAATATAGATTAGCTGTTCAGCGTTGATATTGATACTTATATTTGTAAAATTAAACATGGCACCTAAAACTCTAAGGGCATCATCCCACTCCTTGGCTCTAAAAAATACCCATGTTATGTTGATAAAGTTAAAGGTTACAAACCAAGCAAACCAAGACCAAAGTCTTAAGCCCAATTTGTTCCATATTCTATGTATGATTAATGCCATACCGTGTAGAAAACCCCAAAATATAAATGTCCATCCAGCTCCATGCCAGATACCACCTATGACAAATGTTGCAAGAAGGTTGTTGTAAGTTCTAAATTCCCCTTTTCTATTTCCACCTAAAGGGATATAGATATAATCTTTTAAAAATCTACTTAGGGTCATGTGCCATCTTCTCCAGAACTCTTGGATATTGGTAGCTTTATAGGGACTGTTAAAGTTAATGGGCAGTTTTATATTAAAGAGTAGGGCTGCTCCAATTGCCATGTCGGTGTACCCTGAAAAGTCAAAGTAGAGTTGAAAGGTATAGGAGAGTGAGGTTCTCCATGCTTCAACTACCGTGAGTGTGGTAGCAACATCAAATCCTTGGGTTGCCCAGACAGCAAACGTGTCTGCAATAACAACTTTTTTGAACAGTCCTATAGAGAATATAAAGAGTCCTATGGCTATATTCTTGTAATTTTTAATTTTATTTTTTCTGTTTGCAAACTGAGGCATCATCTCTTTATGGTGGACAATGGGACCTGCAATAAGTTGAGGAAAAAAAGTTACAAATAGAGCATAGTTTAAAAAATCATACTCTTTGGTCTCTTCTCTATAGCTATCGACCAAGTAAGATATCTGTTGAAATGTAAAAAATGAGATAGCTAACGGTAATATCAAGTGTAAAAGTTCAGCATTTGTAGAAAAGAGAAGATTAAAGTTTTCAATAAAAAAATCAAAATATTTGAAGTAGCCAAGTAGTGTTAAGTTGGCTACTATTCCAAAAATAAGAAGAGATTTCTTGGAAAAGTTAAATCTCTTTTTTTTTCTATTATGCAGTGTATTTCCAAGAACATAATTAAAGAGCATTGATGAGAGTATAATGGGTAAATACGTAATGTTCCACCAACTGTAGAAGAAGAGACTAGAAAATACTAAAAAGCCTTTACTTGCCTCTGTTAATCTTTTATGGTTTAAGTAAAAATATATAAAAAATGTTATTGGTAAAAATGCGAATATAAATTCATAACTATTAAATAGCAAATCTCTTCCTAGTGTTAAATATAATCATATTTTAGCATAGCTCTCCATTTTTATTTATTAACAAAAATAAATAAAATATAATATTATAGTTCTTTTTCCTGCCATGCTTGAGTGTTGCACTCTCTAAATGAGGTTAAACATTGATCCACGTTGTATGACCAGTGTATTACGATAGGGTGAATGGTTGCATTTTTGTGTGTTTGACTATAAATATCTACTCCTAGTCGAACTCTTTGGTACTCATGAAACTGTTCTGAGAAGCTAATAAATAGAATATTGGTTCCTTCTTTTCTATGCAGTCGATCGTTAGCAAGTTTTGCGACCATATCTAAGAAACTTGTTAAAATAAGACCACATCGTGGAATAATCTTCCCTTCATCATTAACAAAACCAGCTGCTAAATCATGTTGATAGTCATCATCTTTTAGATAAGCTTTCCCATCAATATTTATAAAACTTTCAGAGAGCTTTTTATTCTTTTTTAGAGCTTTAAATGCTCTGTTCTTTAGGTTTCGTTCAGAAATCATGCGTACAGATTCTTGTCTAATGTACTTTTGTCCCTCTACCATTGAGTCTATAAAATTTTCAGAAGTTTCTCCACTATCTTCGTCTAGGTTATTAAGTAGAAGTGTGGGGATAATTTTAAATTTATGTTTATGCTCTTTTATAATGGTTCCACAGAGTTCATTGGCAAACTTCATATTTCTTTCTGCCCATACTTTATTTTCTTCTTCAATAGGAAGTGTAAAGTGTGCAATTTCTAACACTATAATAGCAGGGTTTTCGAGATTTTGTAGTTGTTTGTTTATAAGTGTGTATAGGTTGGTCAGTTTATCTTTTGACCATACCTCATAGCTTACGGTTGGTGCTTTATATTCTCTATCATTGGTGGGCGAAATACATACTTCCATTATTTATTATCCTTTGAAATTTTCATACCAGAGTTGAAAGAGAAAGATTCTCCATAGTTTTGTTTTGTGGTTGTTGTTTCCATTGTAAAAGTCATCACGAATATTAATTATATCATAAGAATTAAATATATTATCTTTTTCTAATCTTTCTCTGTTAACTTGTGCATAGAGAAGCTCTTTAAGTTCATTTCTCATCCATAATTCATAATAGACGGTAAAACCACTTTTTGGTCGATCAAGAAGACTTTTGGGTATATAATTATGTGCAATCTCTTTTAAAATATATTTTTTAGTACCATCTTTTATTTTAATCGAAGAGGGTACTTTTGCCATATAGGAGATAAGTTGGTCATTCAAAAATGGGGTATTTATAAATATATTATTGTAATTGGATGCTGAGTAACTTTTTACCAACTCTCCATCAATCATGGTTGTTTTAAAATAGACACCAATAATTTCATCGACAGTTTCATTGTATCCATTAAAATTAATCTCATCAAAAGTAGTCTGAATGGGCTGTTTATATCCTTTAATAAGGTTTTGTAGCTCTTTTTCTCTAAAGAGCATATTTTTAGCTTTGGTCATTTGAGGAATATTTTTAGCAGAAAGTATCTCTAGTAATTTTTCATATTTTGTTGGAAGATTGTTAATGTCTCTTAGGTAGGGAAGGCTGTCAATATTTAACATTTTTAAGGGAGTTATTAGTGTTTTTCTCAACTCATAAGGAAGAGATACAATACGATCAAAGAAATGAACATCATCCGCTGTTGCAAAGACTTCATCTCCTCCATCTCCTACAAATAGATTGTCTATTCCTTCAGCTTTAATCATTTCGGTTGTTAACAGAGTGGGTGCAGCAGCATGGTCAGAAAATGGTTCATCATAAATTTTGGAGAGCATTGGAACAATATCTGTAATATTTTTAGAGCTAAAGTAGTGTTCATGATGTTTTGTTCCCAAATGTTTAGCTATTGTCTTTGCATAGGGTGCTTCATTTATTTTTTCCTCTTTAAATCCAATGGTAAAGGTCTCTACTTTGTAATCAGTTTTCTGCTGTAGTAGAGCAGCAAGGGTTGAGCTATCATATCCACCACTTAAGGATAGTGAGACTGATTCACTATCTATTTCTGTTTTTTTTATGGCACGAATAAGTAACTCTTCTGTATCTTTTATAATTTGAGATTCATTAAAAAAAAGTTTTTCATCTGTATATTCAGCTTCTAAACTCCAGTTTGAAGTGCTAAAATGTTCTTTTTGTTTTAAATCAAAGTTACTTGCTGTTCCAGACTTGACTTTATAGCAATCCTTTAAAATACTATTGGGCTGTATAACAGAGCCAAATTGTAAATAGGTAGCAAGACTGTCTACACTTATCATAGGTGTAAAATTAGGAGCATTTTTAAAGTCACTAACCCTACTTCCAAAAATAATAAGCTCTTTAGAATGATAATAACTTAATGGAATAATTCCAATTTTATCTTTATTTAAAATTAAGTATTCATTTTTCTTATCAAAAATGATAAGTGTAAAATTTCCTTCCAAATAGGTTAGTAGTTGTTTTCCCCAGCTTAAGTAAGCTTTGCTTAGTAGTTCAATGGTAGTTAGCTTATTATCTGTAATATTAAGCTTAGAGAGCAAAGAGAGTCGGTTTGATAGTTTTCCATTAAAAAGTATTAAAATATCTTTATTATTAAGAGAATTGGAGTATTTGTGTTTAGTATAAGATAAAAATATATTATAGTTTTTATGCTCATAGTAATGAGTCTTTTTATACTTGCTATTCTCTATGTTAAGATTGTTTTTATTATAATCAATAAATCCAAAAAAATCTTGCATAAATATCCTTTCTGGGTACAATTCTAACATAAAAAATCAAAAAATAATATAAAAAAAAGCTTATCTATGAGATAATAAATCATAAAATAAAAAATAAGGTAAATATTATTAAAAATAAAACTAATATTGATAATTTATATATTTTTAAGTGGATACTAAAACGGTTTGGATTTATAAAAAGTATATTTTTTCAAAACATTGATAAGTTGATTTATCAAAAACAATCACAATTCTTACTCCATCCTTGGGGTGGACATCGTACACCTTTTCAGGCAATACTCCTCTATAACCGTTTTGGTCGCATTCTGTTTGCAATCAAAGAGTTTATTGCCCTATTAAGTAGAGGAAAATTGGCAAAAAAAACCATTTTTTTAGAAGGTTATGAAAAGATAGAACAAGACTTTAGAAGAGGAAACTATGCTCAATTATATCCAATTTCACCAATTTTAGATATCAGAGATGAGCCAGTTAGTGAAGCATATTTAAGAAAAATAGAAAAATCTTTAGATCTAGCCTATGTGATGGAAAACAATATCTTTGATAAAACAGAAGAGTGGAATAGAGTTACCGATGTATTTAAATCACTCTTTTTTAAAGATAATGGAGAGATAGATTTAGGTAAATTAAGTCAATTTAGAGCCACTTCTCAGTGTTGTGAAGAGGTTTTTGGTGACCAATTTTACTATGTTGACCAAGAGGTTGGATATACCAAAGCTTATTTGAAAGCTATTGATTTGGTTTTGGAGTATCATCGTTATTCAAAAGTCATCAAAAAAGAGCTATTGGCTTCGGTCTCTGAGAGTTCAGTTGGTGGAAGTAAGTCTGTTTATTATCGAGGGCAATACTTAAGTGAGAAACTTCTTTTTCATACTTTGATGGTTAATGATATTAATAACCATATAGATTTTAAGAAACAAGAGAGAAATGTTATTGTAGATATTGGTTCAGGGTATGGAGGATTAGACAGACTTCTTTCCTATTATATTCCCAATGCTTGTTTTATTTTGGTTGATTTACCAGAAACACTACTTTTAACCTCTTATTATATGGAGCATAATTTCCCCAATAAAAAGATAGCACTTTTAAGTGATATAGCTGATAGGTTAGATGATTTTGAGCATTTGGTATTAGAGTATGATTTTATTATTGTTCCTCCCTCTGTTGTTGAAAAAATACCTTCTGCTTCTGTAGACTTAGTAATGAACAGTGCTTCTCTAGGATTTATGCAGAAAGATTATGTGAAGTATTATCTGTCACATATCTACCGTATCTTACGTCCTTTAGGACATTTTTACTCATTGAACAAAGAGTACAGTGATCATTTAGGTATTGGTTTTTACTCATGGAATTTTGAAGGCTCTTATTTAACAAAGCATATGGAGTACAATAACCGTTTCTCATATGCTCAATGGTTAGGACAGAAGGTTGAACCCTGATATGATAGAGAAAAAAGATAAAAAAGTTTTAGTAAAAAATTTTTTATCCTTGGGTGTTGTACAGGGACTAAATTTTCTTTTACCACTGTTAGTTATTCCTTATCTTCTACATGTTTTAGGGGTTGAAATATTTGGACTTTTGGCTATGGCTACGGCATTTATTGGTTATTTTATGATTGTAAGTGACTATGGCTTTAACATAACAGCAACCAGAGAAGTCTCTGTAAATAGAGATTCTATAGATAAATTAAATGAGATTTTTTCTGCTGTTATGCTTATTAAAATATTTTTGATGTTTACAGGTCTCTTAGTTTTACTTCTTGTACTTTTTCTCTTTGATAGTTTGGGAAGTGAATCTACAATTTATCTGTTGACATTTGGAATGGTCTTGGGACAAGTACTTTTTCCTATTTGGTTTTTTCAAGGTATGGAGAAAATGGGCTATATTGCTATTTTAAATATTGTAGCAAAACTAATTTTTCTTGTAGCTATCTTGATTTTTGTAAAAGAGAAAGAGGATGCTTACTTGGTACCTCTTTTTAACAGCTTAGGTTTTATTGTTGTGGGAATTATTTCACTGGTTTATGTGTATAAAGAGTTTAATATTCGTTTTGTATGGCAACCATATAAAGTACTAAAAGAGTATCTTGTATTGGGTTGGCATATTTTCTTATCTCGTTTGGCTGTTATTTTGTATACCTCTAGCAATATATTTGTACTTGGAGTATTTACCAATCATATCGTTGTTGGATATTTTGCTATTGCCTATAAAATTATTTCAGCATTAGCTACCTTAGGAGATATTTTAAATAGAGTATTTTTTCCTTACCTTTCTAAAAAATGGGAAGAGAGTAAGGTGAGTTATTATAATCTTTTTTCAAAGATTTCAAAAAATATATTTTTAGCTATGTTATTTATGAGCGTTATAGTTTTTTGGTGGTCTCCTGAAATAATTACTCTTCTCTCTGGAGAAGAGATAAAGATTACAACAGAGCTTTTACAGATTATGAGTTTAATACTGATTCTTTCCCCTTTTGGTGGGCTATACTCAAACAGTTTTGTAACACAGCAACATAGTGTTTATGTAACAAAGTCTACATTTTGGACACTTTTGGTTAATTTGATTTTAGTAGGAATTTTAGTTCCTATTTATGGCGTATATGGTTTAGCTGTCGCAATGGTTATGGTACAGGTATTTCATTTTTATTTAAATAACTTATATTTTAATAAGCTAAGGGAGATGGTTTAATGTGTGGTATAGTAGGTTTTTGTGATTTTAGAAAAATGAGTAAAGAAGAGAATTTGGAAGCCATGATGGGTGCAATTGCTCATCGTGGTCCAGATGCTCATGGACACCTTTACCATAAGTTAGAAGATGCAACCATAGGTTTAGGACATCAACGGCTCTCTGTTTTGGATCTTACCGATGAGGGTATACAGCCTATGGGGTTTGAACATTTAGATATTATCTATAATGGTGAAGTCTATAACTTTCAAGAGATTCAAGATGAGTTAAAAGAGCTTGATTATAGCTTTCATTCACATAGTGATACAGAGGTTATTTTAAAAGCCTATCACTGTTGGGGTTTGGATGCTCTTGATAAATTTAACGGTATGTTTGCCATGGCAATTTTAGATAAAAAAGATGAAACAGTAACACTTATTCGTGATAGAGCTGGCATAAAACCACTCTATTGGTATTTAAAAGATGGACTTTTTATGTTTGCTAGTGAGTTGAAGAGTCTTCATCAGCATCCAGATTTTCATAAAGAGATTAATCCTGATGTTTTAGCACAGTATCTTAAATATGGTTATGTTTTACAGCCTTACTCTATATTTAAATCAACAGAGCAGTTAAATGCAGCACACTATTTAAAGATAGATTTGAAAACTCAAAATATGGAAAAAAAGAGCTATTGGCAGGTATCAGAATGGTATGAGAAACCAAAGCTAATTTTAACCGATAAAGAGGCTATAAATAAGACCGAAGAAGTACTTAAAAAAGCATTTGAATATAGAATGGTTTCAGATGTTCCTGTTGGTATATTTTTAAGTGGAGGTTATGACAGTACCTTAGTTACAGCTCTTTTGCAAGCAGATAGAGATGAAAAAATCAATACCTTTACTATTGGTTTTGAAGAGGATAAATATGATGAGTCTCCACATGCAAGAGCTGTAGCTAAACATTTGGGAACTGAACATAATGAGTACTACTGTAGTCAAAAAGATGCTTTAGATATTATTCCCAAACTGGCAGAGATATATGATGAACCTTTTGGTGATGCCTCGGTTATTCCTACTGTTTTGGTTAGTCAACTGGCAAGAGAAAAAGTAACGGTTAGTTTAAGTGCAGATGGTGGAGATGAGATATTTGCAGGGTATGATACTTATGCCACTACCGTAGCCATGAATAAAAAGTTCCAAAAAATTCCTTCTGTTCTTAAAAAAGAACTCTCAAAAGTTATGAATAGAGTCTCTTCTGAAAATGTTCCTTTTTCAGAAAAATTATATAATTTTGATACACGTTATGAAAAAGCTAAAAACTTTCTCTCTTCTGAGAGTTGTGCTACTATGTTTAAGTATCGTTCTGAACTCTCTACCACGACTCAACTAGAAAAATTATTAAAATTTCCTATAAATGAGTTAGCTACGGCTTTTGACAGTGATGTATCCAATATTGATGACTGTTTATCTCAGATGTTAATGGTTGACTATCAGACCTATATGGCTGACAATATCTTAACCAAGGTTGATAGAGCAACGATGAGTGTTAGTTTAGAAGGGCGTGAACCTTTCTTGGACTATAATATTATAGAGTTTGCTGCACAATTACCCGCACATTTCAAGTACCGTAATGGTGAGCAAAAATGGGTACTAAAACAGATAACGCATAAGTATCTACCTGAGGCTATGATGAACCGTCCAAAAATGGGCTTTGCACCACCTATTACTGAGTGGTTTAGAGATGAGTTAAAAGAGTATTTTATGGAGTACCTAAGTCATGAACGTTTAACAAAAGAGGGTCTTTTTAATGCAGGTGAAGTCGTTGCCTTACGTGATGAGTACCTTGCTGGTAAAAATGTGCTTGTTAGAAAGCTTTGGTTTATTTTGATGTTTGAACTTTGGTATGAAAAATGGATGTAACAGGAGAGCTTAGTATGAAAAAGAAAATTTTAGTTGGTGTTATTCATCAGTTAACCATGGGTGGAGCAGAGCGTATGATGGTAAATATACTAAATCATTTTGCAAAAGAAGAGAAAGAGGTTCATCTTATTATATTTAAAAATATAGGTTCGTTAAAAGAGCTGTTGAACCCTGCAATCATTATACATGACCTAGATGCATCATCTGTCAAACAGAGTCTCTCCAAGTGCTTAAAAGAACTCTATAGACTCAAGCCCCATACGGTTTTTTCTGGTATAGGTCATGTCAATATTGCTTTAGCCCCATTTATACCTATAATGAAAATACTTTTACCCAACACACGTTGGGTATCACGTGAAACCAACATAGTGAGTATGCAAAACAAAAAGAGTAAGTATCCTAAACTTTTTGACTGGTTATATAGAAATGTTTATAAAAATTATGATGCCATCGTTGCTCAGTCAAATGATATGAGGGATGATTTGGTGTTCTATTATCCCTCTGCTTCAAAAAAAGCAGTGGTGATTAACAATCCTATTGATATTGAAAGAGTAGCGTCACTATCAAATGCATTTGAATTTAAAAAAATTAACTTGGTAAACATAGGAATTTTACGTCAAACCAAACGGCATGATTTAATGCTAAAAACTCTTGAAAAATTACCCCTAAATTATACCCTTCACCTTGTTGGAGATGGTGATGAAGAGGAGAAATTAAAAGCGTTAGCAGTAGAGTTAGGCATTACAGACAGAGTCACTTTTGAAGGGCATAAAACAAACCCTTACCCCTACATGAAAAAGGCTGACCTGTTTATATTGACCTCAGAGCATGAAGGTTTCCCAAATGTACTGCTTGAAGCGAATGCTTTGGGGCTACCTGTTGTTGCTTTCGCTTGTCCAGGAGGGATCACAGAGATAGTCCAAAATGGTCGTAATGGATTTCATGTCACCAATGGTAATATAGATGAGATGGTTACTACTATAGAGAAAGCAAGTAAATATAAGTTTGATAAAGAAGAGATAGTAACGGCTACAAGAGAGCGATACGCTCATAATGTTATTTTAGAAAAATATAGAAAAGTCTTCTATGAATAGTACCCATTCAGATATCACTCTACTCATTAACAGCATGGGAGAGGGTGGTGCACAACGTGTGGTGCTAACACTGGCAAAACAGTTTATAAAAGAGGGAAAAACTGTCACCCTTTTGTCTTTAGGTAAAAATGACCTCTATGAACTTCCTTCTGAAGTGCAAAGAGTATATTTTACTGATAAGAAAAAAGATAGCATGTTTTTAATTCCTTATTATGCATGGAAGTTAAAGAGCTATGTCAAAGAGAGTGGAGTTACGGTTGTTCAGAGTTATCTTTTTAGAGCCAACTTTGTCAATATATTTGCTAAAATCTTAGGTTCAAAACAGACGGTTCAAGTTTCAAACCGTTCTGTAGTTTCGAGGTTTTTAAAAGAGGGTCTCTCTGGTAAAATAAACTTATTACTTATAAAACTACTGTATGGTAAAGCAGACTTAATCATGTATGTTTCCGAACGTATGAAGCTGGACTTTCATGAACAGTTTAACATAAGAAAAGATGAAGTTGTTATCTATAACCCTTATGATATAGAGAAAGTATTAATCCAAGCAAAAGAGGAAGTTAAGGAGTTTACCTTTAACCCTGACAAACGTTACCTTGTGACCGTAGGACGGTTAATCTCTCTAAAGCGTTTTGAAGACGTTATAGAAGCTATGAAAAAGCTACCTACTGATGTGGAGTTGGTACTTTTAGGTGATGGCAACGAGAGAGAGAAGTTACAACTTCTATCAACAGAGTATGGTTTAGAAAAACGTGTCCATTTTTTAGGACAAGTTAAAAACCCCTATCAATACATTAGCCGTAGTGATGTTTTTGTTTCTAGTTCCTCGGTAGAAGGTTTCCCAAATGTACTTTTAGAGTCGATGATATGTAAAACCCCCATCGTCTCAAGTGACTGTGTAAGTGGTCCCCGTGAGATACTAGCACCCTCTACAGATAGCTCTACCCAGCTTAAAAATGGTCTTGAAAAGGCTGACTATGGAGTTTTATATGCTGTTGCAGATGTAACTGCTTTGAGTGATGGTATAAATTTACTTTTAGATAATAGTGTACTTAGAGAAGCCTATATAAATAAAGCATTTAATAGAGCCAAGTTTTTTTCGGTTGAAAAGATTGCTCAAGAGTATCAAAAATTATTTGATTAAAGGAATTAATTTTAATCCCTTCTATTTGTGGATAGTGAATGAATCACATCATATAAACTAGGTAAAACAGTATGCCCTAACTGCTTTAACTCATCGCTTGGTTGTACCATATCAGGTATTTGTATGACTCTCATGTTTGCTGATACAGCAGACTTTACACCATTTTCAGAATCTTCTAGTGCTAAACAATATTGTGGATTGACAGATAATCTATCGGCAACATGTAGGTATATATCAGGGTTTGGTTTTCCCTTTTTTACTTGCTCTCCACCTATCACTAATTGAAAATATTCTAATAATCCAGAATTTTTTAGCTTCTCTTGTGCCATATTTGTATTTGTAGAAGTTGCAATAGTTGTGATTATCTTTAAATCTTTGGTCGTGCATCTCAAATTAGTTGATAAGAGTATTAGAGTATAATGATTTCATGAGACATAGACCAAGTTGTAAAAAGTGTGGAAGTATTAATAGCGTAAAAAATGGACATAATAGTTGTGGA
>Ga0256824_10000517_pt1 | contig 14915 bp, 16 predicted proteins | sample CV67metaG_FD_191570 | JGI IMG/M metagenome (GOLD analysis project Ga0256824, IMG submission 191570) | Hydrothermal vent microbial communities from East Pacific Rise, Pacific Ocean - CV67 | ecosystem: Environmental > Aquatic > Marine > Hydrothermal vents | place: Pacific Ocean: East Pacific Rise...
CAATTCTACCAGTAACAACTGTACCACGACCAGAGATTGAGAATACATCTTCAACAGGCATTAAGAAATCTTTATCAGTTTCACGTGTTGGTTCTGGAATATACTCATCTACAGTAGTCATAAGTGCAATAATTTTATCTGACCACTCACCAAGAGTACCAGTTTTTGCTTCTTCAAGAGCTTTAAGAGCTGAACCAGCTGTAATAGGAGTATCATCACCTGGGAAATCATACATATCAAGAAGTTCACGAATTTCCATCTCAACAAGTTCCATTAGCTCTTCATCATCAACCATATCTTCTTTGTTCATGAAAACAACGATATATGGAACACCAACTTGCTTAGAAAGAAGGATATGCTCACGAGTTTGTGGCATAGGACCATCAGCAGCAGATACAACTAAAATTGCACCATCCATTTGAGCAGCACCAGTAATCATGTTCTTAACATAATCCGCGTGACCTGGACAATCAACGTGTGCATAGTGACGACTATCAGTTTCGTACTCAACATGTGAAGTAGCGATCGTGATTCCACGTTCTCTTTCTTCTGGAGCATTATCGATTTGATCGTAATCCATAAGTGCAGCACCATTTGTTACTGCTAATACTGCAGTAATTGCAGCTGTTAATGTTGTTTTACCATGATCAACGTGACCAATAGTACCAATGTTTACATGCGGTTTATTACGCTCAAACTTTTCTTTTGCCATAGTGTCCTCCGACTTTATATGTGAATTGAAATGGAATTGTACCCAAAAATCATTCAATTATTGCTTAATTTAAACATAATATATAAAATATTATATTTAATGGAGCTTACGAGCGGATTTGAACCGCTGACCTCTTCCTTACCAAGGAAGTGCTCTACCCCTGAGCCACGAAAGCAAAGTGTAGAAATAGCTTAAAGCAATAATTGAATAATTCTATATTTAGTATTAGTTTTACAAGTGATTTTTTAATTATTATATTTAAAATGAAATAATTTTTTTATTTGAAGTAGATAAAATTATACTTCAGCTTCCAGAAAGTTTCAATGGAGCGGGAGACGAGATTCGAACTCGCGACAGCCTGCTTGGAAGGCAGGAACTCTAGCCACTGAGTTACTCCCGCATATATCCATTGATGATGGTGGTGAGAAGAGGAGTCGAACCTCTGAACCCATAGGGAGCAGATTTACAGTCTGCCGTCGTTGGCCACTTGACTATCTCACCATTATATCTGGTCTAACACTGTTTCTAATACACAAATGGTGCCGTCACGAGGATTTGAACCCCGGGCCTGCTGATTACAAATCAGCTGCTCTAGCCAACTGAGCTATGACGGCTTCCTTAATTTGTTGACGGAATTATAGCTCAAACCATTTTTAATGTCAAGTATTTTTATAAAAATTATTAAATTCTTTTAAATTTAGTATTTAAATACTTATATTACCCCCTATAATAGCCTATTCTGTTATAATTAAATTTATATATAAGGAGATTAAATTATATGCTAAAAATACTATTTTCACCATCTGAAGGTAAAAACATAGGTGGGAAAGAGAAAGAATTAAAACTATTTGGTGCTACTAATGCCAGAAATGAGATTTTAAATGAGTATAACAATATAGTTAATAGTAAAGATGAAGATAAAATTTGTAAACTATTTGGTCTAAAAAAATTTAGTGATGCCCAACCTTATATAAATAATATTTTTGACACTAAATTTATGTCAGCTATTGAAAGATATAAAGGTGTAGCTTATGACTATCTTGAATATACTACTCTAAATAATACAGAACAAAATTACTTAAAAAATAATACCATCATCTTCTCAAACCTTTATGGTCCTATTTTAGGTGGAGATTTCATAGCTAACTATAAAGTTAAACAAGGTAATGACATAGGCTCTATTGTTCCAGATAAATTTTATAAAGATAGATTTACATATCAATTAGATTTATATCTAAATAATGATGAGATTCTTGACCTAAGAGCTGGATACTATGACAAATTTTACAAAGTTACAAAACCATATACAACTCTTAAGTTTTTAAAAAATGGTAAAACTGTAAGTCATTGGGCAAAAGCTTACAGAGGTTTAGTTTTAAGAGAATTAGCTAAACACAATATAAGTTCATTAAAAGAATTTAAATCTTTAGAGATTGAGGGTTTACAAGTAAAAGAGATTAAAATTATAAAAAATAAAACAGAGATAATATACGATATAATCAACTAAAGGAAAACTATGAATGATTCACAAGAGTACAAAGATAAAAAAGCATTTTTTGAGAAAATAATAACACTATATGGTAGAAATGTTGTTGTGGAGATTCTTCAAGATGATTCTATTGAGATTCATAAACTTCATATGGCAGAATCTAACAAAACTGATGGAGCTATAAAAACTATATTGTCACTTGCTAAAAAAAGAGATATAGAAATTAATTTCCACAATAAAGCTCAGCTCTCTCGCATAAGTAAAAATGCAAAACAAGACCAAGGGGTAGCAATAGACATAATCTCTCAGACATACCAAAATGCTAAAGAGATAAAAGAGTTAAATAATTTTAAACTTATAGCTCTTGATGGGATTCATAATCCTCAAAACTTAGGTATGATTATACGCTCTTGTGCTGCTGGAACTGTTGATGGAATCATACTACCTAAAAAAAGCTCTGCTAAAATATCCCCACTTGTTGTAAAAGCTAGTGCTGGAACACTATTTAAACTACCTATATATTTTTGTAATTCACTAGATGAGATTCTAAAAGATTTAAAAGATACAAAAATATACTCATTATCATCTTATGCTAAAAATTCTATATATAATATAGAAAAAAGTGATAAATCTATATTTATTTTAGGGAACGAGAGTGAAGGTGTAAGTTCTGAAGTTGAAAAACTTTGTAACGATTCTATCTCTATCCCTATGAATAGAGGTGTAGAATCTTTAAATGTAGCTGTAACTGCTTCACTTATCGCTTTTATGCGATAAATGAAATATTTAAGATAACTTTTCTGGAGTCAGTCCAACTGTTTCTAAAAAGTGTCTTAATTTAATAATCTCATCTTTTGAAAGACTACCAGAGTGGTGAGTACCTAAAAGTAGTTCATTATCACTATAAAAGATTTTTATTTTATTTGTTTTAGTATGTTCTACATTACATCCAAAATGCTCTAATGCCGATATAAGATGATTCGTATCTAAGTTTGTAGCAACTGGATGTTCAAATATCTTTTGAATTTTTTTAATATGTTTTTGACTCATGTTAACCCTTTTATTTTTATGAAGTCATTATATCATAAGGTCTTTGTATCTCACCAATAACTTCACTTACACTCATATGGCGAGATTTTCTTAAAAACTCTTTAGCATCTAAAAAAACTAAAACAGTAGGAATCGCATAAACATTAAAATATGGTGCTATATCTTCATTTAAAGATATATCTACACTTTCAATTTTAAACTCTTTAAAATTCTCATCTATTGCTTCTAAAAGTTTTGGTTTAAGAGCATGACACACATTACAAGTTGGAGCTGAGAAATAAACCATCACAGCTAAATTCTCTTTTATTGAATTATTTATATTTTCTATTGTTTGCATTTAAGATTATATTATAATACCACTATGAGTTCAATAATATTTTCAATTTTAAGTATATATATTTTTATAGTTATGGGTTATATAGCAAAAATGAGTTTTAAAGAGCAAATAGATGATAAAACTATAACTCTTATAAATGTCTATTTTTTACAAGTTTTTTTAACTTTTTGGGGACTTCTTATCCGTCCCATAGATATAACCCTACTATATGCTCCATCAATCTACATAGTTATTGTTCTTTCAGTTATAATTATTTCTGCTATTGTTGCTAAAAAACTTTTTGAAGATAAAAAAGAGTATTCTATTGCCACAGTATCTGCTGTTATTGGCAACACTGGAAACTTGGGGATTCCCATTAATATAGCTATATTTGGTGAAGAATCTATCCCCTATACTACTATTGTAAATCTTGTAAATGTATTTGTTGTTTATACAATAGGTGTTTTTTACTACTCTCGTGGCACATTCAACACAAAAACATCTCTAAAAAACATACTTAAACTACCTATACTTTGGGCTGCCATAGTAGCAATAACCCTAAGTGTTTATGGCTACAAACCAAACGGTATAATTTTAAATACTTTGATGATGGGTGCTTATGCCTCTATGACTATGCAACTATTTTTATTTGGAATCTACCTTTATGGTACAAAAATAAAAGAGGTAAGCAAAAAACTTGTTATTTGGATTTTAACTATAAAATTTATCTTATTGCCAATTATCGCTTTTTTCATACTTATAAATACTGAGTTAGATTCTATGGTAAAAGGGGTTGTTTTTATAGAACTAATAATGCCATTAGCCGTTGCCAATGTAAATTTAGCTTCATTATATGAGTGCAAACCAAAACTTGTAACAGCTTTAGTCTTTTTATCTTCTTTTTTATTTTTAGGTGTTATTTTTGTTGCTGTGAGGGTTTTGGGTTATTTGTAATCTTTTTCTTAAAAATACTTATTTAAAGAAAAAAAATTAAATTACTGATTTAATATATTCTATTAGTGTTTTTTCATTTACAAAAGTAATATCATACATCATACTCATACCTTTTGTTTGAGCATCACTTAAACCAAAAACACATAAAACAAACTCTTCTTTTTTAATTTTTAAATTCTTTCTTAATAATAAATATTTATTTATATCCTGACGAAATTCCCCAGATTTACATTCAATATAAATAGGAACTTTTTTTTCTGTTAATAAAAATAAATCCAATTCATTAGAAACACCATCTGAAAATTTAACTATAAGATTTCTAGATAGAGAAAAAGGTGTTTTATTTACTTGAGCTAATTCCATTAATTTTATTAAAACAAACCATTCCATCCAAATACCATTAAAAAATTCATATATTTTAGATGCTTCTTGAAGATTTAAATAAATAAATTTTTCTTTTTTATTAAATGAAAATCTTGCTATAAAAGAATATTCATACAATAGTTTACAAAATGAAATTATTTTTTCTGATTCTACCTTATTCTTTTTTGATAAATCAATCTTAACATTAGTATACTTTTTACTTTGTATATATTTAATTTGATTTATAACTATCTTTAATACATCAAAATCATCACCAATTAATACAGCAATTTCATCAAAAAAACCTGTCGTATCAACAGCATCAGGATTTATTTTAACTTTTATATTTCTATTTTTAAACCAACTAACTATTGGCATATAGCTAGTTGGTTTTGAAAATATATTAGTATTATAAATATCTATATCTTCAATAAATATTTCTTTTTCATCATCATTAATAGGCTCTATTCTTTGTAATTCCCTAAGTTTTTTACTTTGTTCCGTATATAATTTTACTAATGAACTTACAAAAGCAACTGTATCATATATTTTTATGCTATCTTTACATTTTGGACATTTTCCAGAATTACCAATATAACTGATATTTACTTCTCTTATATGACCACATTTATTACAACGAAAAATTGCCATTGCATACACCTTTTGTATATTTTAATTATATACATTATTAAAAATAAAAAACTATTTAATTCTCTCTAAAATAGAATCAACACTAAAACCAAACTTCTCAAAAAGTTGTCCTGCTGGTGCTGATGCTCCAAAAGTGTCCATCGCTATTACAGTGTCTGCTAGTCTGTACCACTCTAAACCTCTTGCCGCTTCAATAGCAACAGTCTTTGTTCCCTCTTTGATGATAGAGTTTATGTACGAAGAATCTTGCTCTATGAAAAGGTCATAACATGGAACTGAAACAACATTTACAGGTACACTCATCTCATTTAGAGTTGCTTTTACTTTTAATGCTAACTCAACTTCACTTCCTGAAGCCATGATTGTCATAACAGCATCTTCATCACTAGCTAGTAAATAACCACCTTTACTTGCTTCACCAGCTACTGCTTTTGGTAAAACACTTAGGTTTTGTCTTGAACAAACAAATGCTGATGGAGATTTACTCATAGTAAGAGCTTTTTTCCAAGCTTCAACATTTTCAGCACCATCTGCTGGTCTCCAAACATAGAAATTTGGTAAAGCACGGAATTGTGAAAGGTGTTCGATTGGTTGGTGAGTTGGACCATCTTCACCAACACCGATAGAATCGTGAGTCCAAATATAGAAGTTTTGAATCCCTGTAAGTGCTGCTATTCTTGCTGCTGGTTTTAGGTAATCTGAGAACACAAAGAATGTTGCTGAGAAAGGTAAAAGTGAACCATATAATCCCATAGCATTTACTATAGAAGCCATAGCATGTTCACGGATTCCAAAGTAGATATTTCTACCTTTAGGGAAAACTCCCATATCATTAAGGTTAGTTTTGTTAGATGGGCTTAAATCTGCTGAACCACCTAAGTAACTAGGAATCGCTTTAGCGATAGCGTTCATAATCTTACCATTTGTACCACGAGTAGCCTCTGCTTTTTCAAATGTTGGGTATTCGATTCTTGAAAAATCTGGGTTTTGTAAAGCTTCTAGTGCTTCATTTTGCTCCATAAGTGGAAGAGTTTTTTGTCTATGAATCCACTCTCTCTCAAGTAAATCACCCTCTTCTATGGCACATCTAAATCTAGCCATAACATCTTCATCTACAAAAAATGTTTTTTCAGGGTCAAATCCAGCATCTTTTTTAGCTTGAGCAATAACATCATCACCTAGTGGAGCACCGTGAGAATGGTGGCTTCCCTCTAGTTTACCAGCACCTTTAGCGATAATAGTATTTGCTATGATGATAGTTGGTTTAGTGTTAGCTTTTGCTTGAGTAAGAGCAGAATCTATCTCATCAAAGTTATGACCATCACACTCTAGTACATCCCAACCTTGAGATTCAAAACGACCTCTAATGTTTTCACTTATACTTAAATCAGTTGAACCCTCAATCGTGATTCTATTTGAATCGTAGATTAAAATTAGATTATCTAGTTTATTGTGTCCAGCAATAGAACAAGCTTCATAAGAGATTCCCTCTTCTAAATCGCCATCACCACATAAACAGTAAACATTATGGTCAATTAAATCAGCAGTTTCAGAATTTACTTGAGCACCTACAAATTTAGAAGCCATAGAGAAACCAACAGCATTAGCGATGCCTTGCCCAAGTGGTCCAGTTGTAATCTCAACACCTTTAGTATGACCATATTCAGGATGCCCTGGAGTTAAAGAATCTAATTGACGGAAGTTTTTTAAGTCTTCTATCTCTAAACCATATCCCCAAAGGTAATAAAGTGAGTAAATAAGACCAGTACCATGACCACCTGAGAAAACTAATCTATCACGATTTAAAAAATCAGGATTCTTAGGGTTATGATTCATATGTTCACTTAAAACTACTGCTATATCTGCTAAACCCATTGGAGCACCCGGATGTCCAGAGTTCGCTTTTTGAACCATATCTGCTGCTAAAAATCTTATAGAATCTGCCATTTTTTGACGCATTGTGTTACTCATTGTATTACCTTTTTTTAGTTTTTATGTCTATTTATATATTTACTAAGAAGTGGTGAAAGGTTGTTTTTTAACCTCTCATCAAAACTATCCATCTCTTGAATCAACTCATCTGCTAAATCATTAGCTTCTCTCATAGATTCATCTAACCCTAAAATAGTCACAAAACTATTTTTATCTTCATCATTATTTGTAAGCTTTCCAGCCTCTTGAGTGCTTTGTGTAACATCAAGTATATCATCTTGAATCTGAAAAAGTAAACCTAATTTGATTCCAAAATCATAAAGCTTATCACCCAAATCATCTTTGCCAACTATGATTGCCCCCATCTTAAGTGAAGCAGCTATAAGTTTTGCTGTTTTGTTTGTGTGAAGAATCTTAATATCTTCAACTTTAAGTGGCTTATTTTCAAAGTAACAATCGATTGCTTGACCTAAAACCATACCGTTTAAACCACCATTAGTAGCTAACTCACGAATCAGTTTTACCCTTGTAGAATCTGAAAAAGGGGCATTGCTCAACACTTCAAAAGAGTAAGTGTTTAGAGCATCACCAACTAAGATAGCTGTCACCTCATCATAAACAACATGTAAAGTTGGTTTGCCACGACGAAGTGGGGAATCGTCCATTGCTGGTAAATCATCGTGAATTAAAGAGTAGGTATGAAGTAGCTCTATTGCTAAAGCTCCAAATCTTGCTCCATCTAACATTAGAGGATTGTATGAAGATACAACACCAAGTAAAAGAGCAGGACGGAATCTCTTTCCACCAGCTATAAGCATCTCATGAAGTGCTTTTTCATAAGTTGGGTGGATACTCTTTGATATTGGTAAATTATTTAGTAAAAAATTCTCAAAATTTTGCATTTGGAATTATATATATACTCTCGTTAAAAGATAATTAATATAACACTAAATCCCATCATTAAAAAAAATATGTTAATATTTGAAGATATAAACTAAAACAAAAGGTAAAATTATGGTAGATAAAGCTTGTGATAACAAAGTATGTATGAAAAGTGAAGAGTGTGCTAGGTATGAGGCTTTTTTAAAAGGTGACAAAAATTACAAAACTTTTAGAGGTTCTGAAGTTAAAGCTTGTGGGCAGTTTATACAAAAGTAAACTAACCAAACTCAATAGGATCCATATCTATCTCTGCTAAATCAACTTTAGAGTTAATTATGGATTTTATAATATCTGTACTCTTATCTGAACGGAGTAGAATCTCGAATCTATACTTATTTGCCACTTTCTCTATGGCACATTTTCCACAACCAACAATTTCAACATTGGAACAACCTCTAAGATTTCCCTCCATCTTTCTCATCTGCTCTTGAGCCTTTGAGCCATTTTTATGTGAGAACAAGATTCTACAAAGTTTTTTATATGGTGGGTAGAGTCCCATTCTGAAAAGTTTTTCATCATCTAAAAAAGTCTCATAATTATCTATATATTTTTTAAAAAACTCCTCATTAAAAGTTTGAACTAACACTTTAGCACTCTTTAACCTACCACTTCTACCAGCAACTTGAATAAGGGAAGACAAAGCTTTTTCCCTCGCTCTATAATCTCCCATATTTAACATATTGTCCAAACCTAAAACAACTGCTAAAGTAACACCATGGTAATCATGCCCTTTACTTAACATTTGTGTTCCCACAAGTATATCTATCTCATTATTATTAAATCTTTTAAGTGCTTTTTTTAACTTTGTTTGTGTTGTTATAACATCTCTGTCAAACTGCTCAACATTAGCAGATGGGAATCTTTGAGCTATCTCAACAACTGCTTGAGCTGTTCCTAGTCTTGAACTTGTTAAATTTGGAGATTGACACTCACTACACACTTGAGGAATCGCCTGAGTGTAGTTACAATAGTGACACTTCATAGAGCGAGTTTGTTGGTGAATACTCATACCAACACTACAAAATATACACTCATAAGTATATCCACAATCTTGACAAATTAAGTACTTAAAATTGGCACGAGTTGGTAAAAAAACTATGCTTTGATGTTTAGATTCTAAAGTTTCATTCAAATGTTTAAAAATTGTAGGGGAGAGATTCTCACTATCTTTCTCATAAATAAACTCCCGACTAGAGTTAAAATGCCCACCTTTTAGTCTAAAAAATGGAAACTTTGTATATGAACTAAGTGATGGTGTAGCACTCCCTAGAAGAACATTAACACCATAAAGTTTTCCCATATATATGGCTAAATCTCTAGCATTATATCTCGGTCTTGAAGCAGATTTGTAACTATCGTCGTGTTCCTCATCTACCACTATTAAACCTAAATTATTTACTGGTAGAAAAAGTGTTGACCTTGCCCCTGCTACGATTCTTCCTGTTCCATCGTAAATTTTACTAAGTGCTTTTTGTTTTTGTAATTTTGTTAGTTTAGAGTGCCAAATAACCACTAAATCACCAAAATGTTCATCTAGTCTTTTACTCATTTGTGGAGTTAGTGAAATCTCTGGCATTAAAAAAAGAACATTTTTTCCAACACTAAGAATCTCCTCAAACCATCTCATATATATCTCTGTTTTTCCACTTCCTGTATCTCCAAAAAGTAGAGATACTTTGTGTTGTTTTAAAAAGTTAAGAGCATCATTTTGAATTGAAGATAGTTTAACTTTAGAAGATTCTACCTCTAAAGTTTTTTGGTTATTACCATCTTTAAAAGCAACCATTATGCTAAAAGAATCACCTAAACTACACATATAGTAAGTAGATATAAACTTAGCCAATGCTAGTTGTTTTTCAGAGTAAGACTCCTCTAACACCTCTAAAATATCTAAACATTTAAACTCTGGTTTTTGAGATTCTTTAACAACAACACCATTTTGTACCCTATTTTGAATCTTTACAGATACTTTTCTACCAACCTCTAACTTATCTTTGCTTTGGTAAGTTAAAGGCTCTAAGGGGGAGTTTATAAGTGCTATGTTGTAATAGTTCATCTAGTTATTTAAGAATCCCATAGATTTTTCACTATCAAAATTACTATCTTTCTCTTTGTTTATCTCAACTATAAAATCATTAAGTGTAAAGATTGCTTCATCTCTAACTGCTACTTTATAAGCTGTATTTTTAACAATTAGGTTTATCTGCCCACCTGTTAAAGAGAACTCTGCTAACTTTTTAGAATCAAATCCATCTTCATAAGGGGCTGACTTAGGTAACATCAACTCCCATAGTTGTTCCCTTTGAGTTTGGTTTGGTTTTTTAAACTCTATTTTATAGTTAAATCTTCTTGAGAAAGCTTTGTCTATGTTTTCTAACAAGTTTGTAGTGGCAATTAACATTCCACTAAAGTTTTCTATCTGCTCTAAAAAGATATTTTGCATCTGGTTGTGCATCTGGTCAGCACTTGAACTAATCCCACTCGACCTAGAACTTAGAAACTGGTCAGCTTCATTTAAAAGTAAAATTGGCTCTGTTTTAGTTTTCGCACTTAGTTCATAAAATGTATCAAATATTTTTCTTACATTTTTTTCACTCTCACCAACATACATAGAGAGAATCTTAGAACAATCAAAAGCTAAAATTTGCCTTTTTAGTGACTTTGCTAAAGAGTGAGCTGTCATAGTTTTTCCAGTTCCAGCATGACCATAAAAGATAATTCTCGCATCTATCCCTGCTTTTTTATCTTTTATACCCCACTCAACTAGACGGCTAACAACCTCTTTATCTACTTGTCTCATTAGGTTATTTAAAGTCTCTCTTGTTTTCTCATTTAAAACCACATCATCTAAATCTGTTGTAGGCTCTACCAACTCAAAAACATCTTGCTCCTCTATGAGAGCATCTAATTTTAGTTTTTTTATCTTCTTATTTTTTTGTGGATGGATTATACTTTGTAAAACCTCATCTACTATAAAAAATGCTCTTGAGATTCCACCAAAAGGGTTTAACATCTCCTCATAGTCTATAATCCCACCACTTAACAAGTTTGAGCCATCTTCTAAAAGTGAACGATTCTTAATCCTCTCATACTCATCTAATGAGATTAGCTCAATTAAAGCATTCATCTCCCTTAAAGTCGCATCAGTAGCACTGTATTCCTCACGAAGTAAAGCTATAAAAATAACCTGCTCATAATCACTCATCTTTTTTTGTTTAAAAAACTTATCTAAAACAAGATTTTGAGAAGTTTGCTCAACCCTTTCTAAGATTCTTTGCTCTAAAAGTTTAAGCTTGTTTTGAATCCTATTTATACCTAGTGAGTGTTCGTGAACATTTTGTCTAATTGTACTCATTTTTTGGTATAACTCTATTCTAAAAAACTGGTCTTGAAGATACTCTAAATGGTCAGCATAAGGTTTAATATCTGGCAATTCAGATTCTAATGTCCCCTGTTGTAAAAGCTTTAAAAAAGATGGACTAAGCCCAATAGCACTGTTTAAAAGCTCTAGTGGAGATACCTCTGAAATCTTAATAGGTGTAAAACTTTGTTGAGTAAGCCAACCCAACTCTAAAAGATTCTTTATCTCCCCTAGATGGTTTAGGTACTCATAATTATCGTTTTTATAAAGCTCTTGAAGAAGCTCTATAATGAGAACATCATCTTGCCCCTCCATAAACTTTTTTGTTAAATATTGAAGCATAATAGCCTCATCATCATTACACTTTAGATGTTCAAATATCTTAGAATCATCTATTTTTTTACTGTTTATAAAATCTAACAATATTTTCATAGTTAAACCTTTACTTTACAAAAGAGTACAAAAGTTCTATCTCATCTTTCCAAATAGTATCATCAATAGTTTCTAATACTAACGGTATATCATCCATTCTAGAATCGTTCATAATAAACCTAAAAGCATCAAGCCCTATCTCACCCTCACCAAGAGAGTGATGTCTATCTACTCTACTACCAAGTGGTGGTTTAGAATCGTTAATGTGCATACCCATTAGGTACTTAAACTCTACAATATTTTCAAACTCTTCCCAAGTTCTTGTGTAAGTATCACGAGTTCTTATATCGTAACCAGCTGTAAACATATGGCAAGTATCTATACAAACACCTATGCGAGATTTATCTTCAACTTTATCTATAATATGAGCTAAATGCTCAAACTTATACCCAAGATTCGTACCTTGTCCAGCTGTGTTTTCTATAATTGCTTTTACATTTTTTGTTTTATCTAAAGCTATATTTATAGATTCTGCTATCTTATCCAAACAACTATTTTCAACATCTCTTAAAAACTCTACATCATCTTTTTGTTTTTTAGTAAGTTTTACAAGGTGACTACCAGGGTGAAAGTTTAGTCTGTCTAAACCTAAAGTATCACACCTCTCTAACTCATCTACAAAAGCATTTCTACTTTTTAGTAGTTTCTCATCATCTGGATTCCCTAAATTTATAAGGTAACTATCGTGAGGTAGTATATGTTTAGGTAAAATCCCACTAGATTCCAACCCCTTAAACCAAAGGTCTAAAGTTTTAGTATCTAAAGGTTTAGCATCCCATCTTTTTTGGTTCTTTGTAAAAAGAGCAAATGCCTTTGCCCCAATAGCCTCAGCATTTTTTATAGCATTGAAAACACCACCACTAGCTGAACAGTGAGCACCTACAAATTTTTTGTTATTTTTCATTTTTATTTTCCTGTTAAATTTTTTATTTTAAAGAAGATACGATTTTTCATATCTTTAAAGTATGTCATATTTGATGTTACTATATATTTTATATCTACATCTTTAGTTTTTATATGTTGTTCAAACCCATCACGATTCTTTACATAGTTTTGTTTAGTGTAAATTGGTTTAGATAGAAGGATATTTTGAAGTGTATCTTCTGGATAGTTGGAGTTTAAATACTCTGAATTAAAACCAGATTTACTCATACAACCAGCACTTAAACATATAAGATGATTAATTGTTATCTTATCTACTACATTACCAGCCATAAATAGTTCTAACTCAATAGAATCGTCACTGTTTCTAATGTAGCCAATATCGGCGAACTTTATCTTAGGTGATTTTATAACTACAAGTTTTGTTTGTGTATGCTCATAGTTTTTAACACTACAAGCACTAAAAAAGAGTATGAAAAGTGGTAATAAGAATCTCATTCAGTCTCTTTTTTATACTTCTCTTCTAAAGATTCAAATAGTTTAGATGAGTAGTGCATAGGTACAAACCAAACAAAGATTCCAATAGGTAAAGAGATAAGAGTTGTTAAACCATTCTCTTTTAAAAAAGTTCCACTCAAGTAGATGATGTAAAAAGCAAAAAATGTTGTTAAAACACCAAATAACCATTTAGCATAAATCACTAGAACAAAAATAGTCCCTAATTTCTTCATCTCACGAATCGTGTAGTGGATAATTCCATAGAGGACTATAACAAGAGGGGCATAAGTTAAAAAGTTTTCCATTTGAGTATTGTAACAAATAAGCTTTAATGTTTGGATTTTAATTCTGTTCCTAAATCATCTTTTGTATTTATAGATTGTAAAAAATCTTTAATATCTAAATCTATATTTCTATAAGTTTTAGATAATTTTTTAAAAGCTTTTTTATAAAGTTCTTGTTCTACTACTGTGTATTTATACATTAGTCATAGTTACAATAGTTGAAGTTTTATGACCTAACCCATTTTTAGCATCTTTTAAAGTATTACCTAACATTGATAAATCATTTAAAACTTCATTATCATAGCTATTATTTTCATTCTCTATAACTTTGTAGTCATTTATCATATTATCTTTTTTAAATAAGTTTAATAACTCTAAAAATATTGTTGATTTTACACTATTTACATCTATTTGGAGTTGCATTATGTTTTCCTAATATTTTATTCTTTGAAGCTAAAAGATATATTATAATATCTTCTAGCTTATAATGAGTGTACTATATTTCCATATTTTTAAATTTTAATTTAATTTAATATATAAGTATAAAAAGCCATTAATACAAAGAATATCGTATCACATTTATATTTAGTACATAAATGTCTTAATTTTGAATCATCTAATAAATAAAAGGAATCAACCTTAGTGCTATCTAAAAAAGTTTTTTAATTTTCTATCTCTTTAACTAACTCTTCAACTGAACTCAATGATTTAGTGTTTACAATAACACCATCTTTTAACTCAACTACAAGAATCTTTTCAACATTTTGACCTTGTTTGTATGGAAGTGCTACTTTTTTATCGTCAATTATAAGAACATTGTATTTAAAATCTTTAAGACCTGGCATAATGAACATAGAACGAATCAAAGATGGAGCTCCACTTATGTCTGCTACAAACTCAACATTATTATCTTTTAGGTATGTTGGTTTTTTTGTTCCAAGGTACTCGTTACAACTATGAGCCACATCTTTTGAAAAAGCAAAAATAACTTTTGTAGTTGTTGGTTCTAGTTTGTGTTGTTTTTCAAACTGGTCATTTAAAGTTAAATC
>Ga0256824_10000518_pt1 | contig 14908 bp, 8 predicted proteins | sample CV67metaG_FD_191570 | JGI IMG/M metagenome (GOLD analysis project Ga0256824, IMG submission 191570) | Hydrothermal vent microbial communities from East Pacific Rise, Pacific Ocean - CV67 | ecosystem: Environmental > Aquatic > Marine > Hydrothermal vents | place: Pacific Ocean: East Pacific Rise...
GTAGAGTTTATCAAGTCTCAACGTGAACCAAACTACGATAAAAGTTTCCTAGTTGAAGAGACTGTGCAGAGTTCTTCATCTTCAGATGGCTCTTATGAAGAGCTAGATGAACTGTATGAAGAAGCAAGAAATGTAGTTTTAAATGATAGAAAGACATCTATTTCGTACCTTCAAAGAAAACTCCAAATTGGCTACAACCGTTCAGCACGAGTTATAGAACAGCTAGAAAACGAAGGTGTACTCTCTGCTCCAAATGCTAAGGGTATTAGAGAGATTCTCTAATGGCTATAGCATCTTTTGTTTTTACATCTTTAAGTAATTCATTTAAGGTACATGTTCAAAACTTAGAGAAACTCTCCGTTACTCAAATTCAAGAAATAGAATCTTTTGTCGTAAAACGCAAGGGCATTTTTGATTTTACAAATTATACTTTTGTGATTCGTAAAAGAGTAGAGTTCAGCGAGTTTGAAAAACTTATTAGACTGAGCACACTTGAGGCAAAGTGCATTGATAAACCACTCCTACAAGACTCTAAGCCTAGAGTAGGGTTCGGTCAATACAAGGGCATGACTTACGATGAACTCCCTGATTCTTATATATTGTGGCTCAAAACAAACTACAATGGAAAAGACAGAACTATTATTGATAAAGAAGTTAAAAAACGCAGACTCTAAATGTTACTTTTTTACACAAAGAAAAAATAAAATCTTATAATGGTGTTTACATAAGTAACACTCATATAAAATAGCATCTATTCTTAGCTATACTTATATTAAATTTTATTTATAGGAATAACTATGGCATTTATGGCAGATTATAAAGCACACATTGCAGAGCGTGAAACACTTGGTGTTCCACCATTACCACTTACAGCTGAACAAACAGCAGAAGTTATTGAACTAATCAAAGCAGATTGCAGCGATGAGTTATTAGACTTACTTACAAATCGTGTACCACCTGGTGTTGATGATGCAGCTTATGTTAAAGCAGCTTTTTTAAATGATGTAGCAGCTGGAAATACTACTGTTGCAGCTATTCCTGCTGATAAAGCAGTTTCTATGTTAGGTATGATGCTTGGTGGTTACAATGTTAAGCCAATGATTGATGCACTTTCATCTTCAGATACAGCTGTTGTTACAGCGGCTATCGCAGCATTAAGTAAAACACTACTTGTTTATGATGCATTTAACGATGTTGAAGAGTTACACAGAGCAGGAAACGCAGCAGCTACTAAAGTTATGACTTCATGGGCAAATGCTGAGTGGTTTACTTCTAAACCAGAGTTAGCTGAAAAAATAACTATTACAGTTTACAAGGTAGAGGGTGAGACAAATACAGATGATTTATCTCCAGCATCTGAAGCGTTTACTCGTTCAGATATCCCTTTACATGCAAACTCTTTACTAGTAAACACTAAAGACACTCCACTTCAAGATATCGCTAAACTAAAAGAGTTAGGTAACACTATCGCTTATGTTGGTGATGTTGTTGGTACTGGTTCTTCTCGTAAATCTGGAATCAACTCTGTTCAGTGGCACATGGGTGAGGACATCAATGGTGTTCCTAACAAGCGTACTGGTGGTGTTGTTCTTGGTGGAATCATTGCTCCGATTTTCTTTGCAACTAGTGAAGATTCAGGTGCACTTCCTTTAGAACTAGATGTTTCTGATATGAATACTGGTGATGTTGTTGATCTTTACCCATTCAAAGGTGAAGCTCACAAAGATGGTAAGTGTATCTCTACATTTAAACTAAACCCTAACACTCTTCCTGATGAAGTACGTGCTGGTGGTCGTATTCCACTTATCATTGGTCGTGGTTTAACTTCTAAGGCTCGTGCTTGTTTAGGTATGGATGCTTCTGATATGTTCCTAGTAGCACAACAGCCAGCTGACAACGGTAAAGGTTTTACTCTTGCTCAAAAGATGGTTGGTAAAGCTTCAGGTCTTGATGGTGTTCGTCCTGGTATGTATGTAGAGCCTGAAATGAGTACTGTTGGTTCTCAAGATACAACAGGTCCTATGACTCGTGATGAGATTAAAGAGCTTGCAGCACTTGGTTTCAATGCTGACTTAGTTATGCAATCATTTTGTCATACAGCGGCATATCCAAAGCCGTCTGATGTTATCATGCACCATAAACTTCCTGACTTTATCTCTAACCGTTCAGGTGTTGCACTTCGTCCTGGTGATGGTGTTATTCACTCTTGGTTAAATAGAATGGTTCTTCCAGATACTGTTGGTACTGGTGCGGATTCTCATACTCGTTTCCCTCTAGGTATCTCTTTTCCTGGTGGATCTGGAATCGTTGCATTTGCTGGTGTTACTGGTTCTATGCCTTTAACTATGCCAGAGTCTGTTCTTGTTAAGTTTACAGGTGAAATGCAAGCAGGAATCACTCTTCGTGACCTTGTAAATGCTATTCCTTATGTTGCTATTCAAAAAGGACTTTTAACAGTTCCTAAGAAAAACAAGATAAATGTATTTGCTGGTCGTATTATGGAGATAGAAGGTCTTCCTAATCTTAAAGCAGAGCAAGCATTTGAGCTTTCTGATGCATCTGCTGAACGTTCTGCTGCTGCGTGTACAGTTCTTTTAGACACTGCACCAATTGAAGAGTACTTAAAGTCAAATGTAGTTCTTTTAGAGTCTATGATTAAAGATGGTTACGAAGATTCTCGTACTATCCAGCGTCGTGTTGACAAAATGAAAACTTGGTTAGCTAACCCTTCACTTATGAAGCCAGATGCGAACGCAGACTATGCAGAAGTAATCGAAATCAATATGAGTGAGATTACTGAGCCTATTCTTTGTTGTCCAAATGATCCAGATAATGTTAAGCTTCTTTCTGAAGTTGCTGGTACTGAACTTCACGAAGTATTTTTAGGTTCTTGTATGACAAATATCGGTCACTATAGAGCGGCTGGTGAAGTTATGAGAGGCGAGACTAGTATTGCTGTTGAGAAATTCTGGATAGTTCCACCAACAAGAATGGATGAGCAACAACTAATCAACGAAGGTTATTATGATGTTTACAAAGCTATAAACGCTAATACAGAAGTTCCAGGTTGTTCTTTATGTATGGGTAATCAGGCATCTGCTCGTGTAGGTTCTACTGTTTTCTCAACATCAACTCGTAACTTTGATAACCGTTTAGGTAAAGGTACTCAAGTTTATCTAGGTTCTGCAGAGCTTGCTGCTGTATGTGCTCAGCTTGGTCGTATTCCAACACCAAAAGAGTATATGGACATCGTTCCTGCTAAGATAGAAGGTAAAGAAGATGCAATCTACAAATACCTAAACTTTAATGAAATTAAAGGCTATCATTTAGAAGCACGTGAAACTGCTGAGTCTAAATACGGAATTACTGTTAAACCAGTTTAATTCTTTTCTTCAAAATTTCCATCTTGAGCTAGGTTTTACCTAGCTCAAACTTCTACTATTTATCACAAATTTTACCTATTATTAAAATAACGCTAAAATAAAACGACATTATTTAACATAATAGGATTTTATATGGCAGAACTTAAAGATTTATATTCAAGTACTTCAACACTATCATTACTCTACATAGATGAAAATCAAAAGTTTTTAACAACTATATCAACATCTCTTTCCGAGGTATTTATGCGTGTTGATGATGCAAACGATGCTACAATCGGTATGGGTTATTTGAAGTTTCATAAGTATGATATCGTTATACTCGATTCTATTTCAGACATCATGGCAGTAAATCAACTCATAAAAAATATCAAAAAAATCCATCCTTTTATAGAGATAATAGTTACCATACAAGAGAAGTCCCAAAGTGAACTCATTGATATCTATAAACTCAATGTTGCTACAGTGTTAGAGAAACCTTTTAATGTCTCTGCTCTTTTAGATGAAGTCTTATATGTAGCACTAAAGATTAAAAGCAGTCGTGCTTTTCAAGACAAAGATTTAGAGAAGTTAAATGATGATCTCCTTTATGAGAGAAAACGCATAGGTCGTTCAATGCTAAATGAGAAAAAACTCAAAGAGCAGATTGAACAGTACAAAGACACTGCCTATGTCAATAAAAATATTCATGAACTCACTAAACTTCCAAGTAAGTATGCACTCCAAAGTGCAATAGATGGAACAAAACAATCTCTACTTTATATTAATATTGACCATTTTGATTTTATAAACACTACCTACGGCATGGGTAAGGCAAATAAGCTTCTCAAAGAGTGTGGCAAGAGGTTAGGTCTATTTTTACCAAAAAATGCTCGACTTTATCATATTACGGCAGATGAGTTTATCATACTTATAGATGACCCATCTTCGGGACAAGAAACACTACTTAGCTCACAAATCCAAGCACTCTTTAAAGAGTCTGAAATAGAGTTTGATGAGTATTCTCATAGTATCGTTTTTTCTATTGGTATAGATAGTGGAGAAGGCAAGAAACTATTTGTAAATGCAAAAGCTGCTTCAAAAGAGGCAAGATACTTTGGTGGAAACCAAATTTTGAACTATGATGCACACTCTCAGTACATGAAAAACCAAAGAGAGAGTCTCTACTGGATAAATGTACTTAAAAAAGCATTTGATGATGACCGTATAATTACCTATTATCAGCCAATTATTTCTAATGCTTCTACTCAAACAAAGCATTATGAAGTTTTATGTAGACTTCTTGATGATGACAATAATCTTGTGGATGCAAAAAAGTTTATACACAGTGCAAAACTAGTTGGCTTAATTACCCAGATCACACGAACTGTAATAGATAAGACCTTTAAAAAATTTAAAGATAATAAATATAATTTTTCAATTAATATAAGTATGCACGACTTACATGAGGCTTATCTAACAGAGTTTTTAACATATAAGTGCCAAAGATACTCTATATCAGCTGATAGGGTACACTTGGAGATAGTAGAAGATGTGATAATCGCAGAGTCAGAATCTACAGATAAGCAGATACAAGAACTTCAAGAAGCAGGTTTTCATGTGATAGTAGATGATTTTGGTACTGACAAATCAGCCTATAGTAGAATGTTTGAGCTACATGCTGAGTATATAAAAATTGATGGAAGTTTTATTAAAGAGCTGACAAAAAGCAGTTCTCACCAACTAGTAGTTAAAAGTATTGTAGATTTTGCAAAGAAGAGTGGTATCAAAACTATAGCTGAACATGTAGAGTCTGAAGAGGTATATAAGATAGTAAAAGAGCTAGGAATAGATTACTCACAAGGATACTACCTAGCAAAACCCTCTCTTAATCTCGAATAATGTCATAATCAGCAGGAATTCTAGCACGGTAAACACTCTCTTGGATCTTAATGTTTTGAACTTGATTTTTGAAAGTGATACTTACTTTATTGTCGAGTTCATCTGAGTAGGATATAGACTTTAGTTTTTCATTATCAAGAAGTATAGTAAAGTGTGTATTTTGAAATTTTGCTATATATGTTTGTTTGTCAATTTTCTTAGCATCTTTTAACATACTAAAAAAATCAAAATTACTCTGAAGCTTTTTCTCTATGGCCTGTTCTAAATCAGGCTCTATGATGGTTACCTTACCCGGGACTATATAAATTGATTTATGAATTGGTTGAGTATACTCCCAAAGTGCATACTGTGGTTTAGAAGCTCTTATATGTCCACTATAAGTTAATTTTTTGTTTTTTTCATCTAAGACAACCTGTGTAAAGTCAGCCTCAAAATTATTGATAGTTGTGATACTTGCAAACGAGTAAGTAATGAGTAGTTGTAGTAAAAATATATATTTCATTCATATCCTTTAAAAAGAAAATTATATCAAAAATTTGATTTATACTATCTCTAATAATTAATGTGATAAGATAACTACAATTTAAAACTTACTATATAGAATACTATATAGTAATATACAAGGTTGCAGATGCTACAAGCATTCATGGGTAAGGTCTTTGGTACTTCAAATGACCGCGAATTAAAAAAATATTTAAAAAGAGTTAAAAGCATAAATGCTCTTGAAGAGCAATATACATCATTAAGTGATGAAGAGTTACAGGCTGCGTTTTTTGAACTAAAACGCAGGGTTCAAGAGGATAGTGAAACTCTTGAAGATGTGCTTATAGAATCATTTGCTATCACAAGAGAAGCTAGTAAGCGTGTTCTTGAGATGAGACATTTTGATGTTCAGCTTATTGGTGGAATGGTGCTTCATGAAGGGCGTATTGCTGAGATGAAGACAGGAGAGGGAAAAACTCTTGTAGCAACTTTGGCAATTATTCTTAATGCTATGAGTGGTAAAGGTGTTCATTTAGTTACTGTAAATGACTATCTTGCCTCACGTGATGCTTCTGATATGGGCAAACTTTATAACTTTCTTGGTTTTAGTGTTGGTACTATCTTAGAAACTATGAATGACCCTTCTGAGAAAAAAGCTGCATACCAAGCAGATATAACTTATGGTACAAACAATGAATTTGGTTTTGATTACCTAAGAGATAACATGAGTTACTCTCGTGAAAATATGGCTCAAGAAAATCATAGCTTTGTAATTGTTGATGAAGTTGACTCTATCTTAATTGATGAAGCAAGAACACCGCTTATAATCTCAGGACCAACAAATAGAAATATGCAAGATTATGTTAAAGCAAATAGTGTGGCCTTAGCTTTAACAAAAGATGAGCACTTTACTGTCGATGAAAAAGACAAGGTTGTTTTAGTAACAGAAGAGGGAATAACTAAGGTTGAAGAACTCTTTGAAGTTGATAACCTTTATAGTGCAGAAAATGCTTCTCTTTCACACATTTTAGATCAAGCACTCAAGTCAAACTATCTTTTTGAGATTGATGTTGATTATGTTGTGCGTGATGGCGAGATAATGATTGTTGATGAGTTTACAGGACGTATAAGTGAAGGAAGACGTTTTTCTGAGGGTCTTCATCAGGCTCTTGAAGCTAAAGAGAGTGTAGAGATAAAAGAAGAGACACAAACTCTTGCTGATATTACTTTTCAAAACTACTTTAGAATGTATGATAAGCTTGCCGGTATGACAGGTACAGCTGAGACTGAAGCAACAGAGTTCGCACAGATTTATGACCTTGATGTTGTCTCTATACCAACTAATATCGCTATAGGTAGAGTAGATTTAAATGACCTTATCTATAAAACAGAAGATGAAAAATTTGATGCTGTTATAAACACAATTAAGAAGTTAAACAAAACAGGTCAGCCTATACTTATAGGAACTGCAAGTATTGAAAAATCAGAAGCACTCCATGAGGTTCTTAAAAAAGAAAAAATTGCCCATACGGTTTTAAATGCTAAAAACCACGAACAAGAGGGTGAAATCATTAAGTCCGCTGGTGCAAAAGGTGCTGTGACAATCGCTACAAATATGGCTGGACGTGGTGTAGATATCAAGATAACTGATGAAGTAAGAGATCTTGGTGGTCTTTATATCGTTGGAACAGAGCGTCATGAAAACCGTCGTATAGATAACCAACTTCGTGGTCGTTCTGGACGTCAAGGTGATGCAGGAACTACTCAGTTTTATCTCTCATTAGAAGATAATCTTTTAAGAATTTTTGGTTCAGATAAAATCAAATCTATCATGGAAAGACTCGGTGTTGAAGATGGTGAGTATATAGAGTCTAAAATGGTTACACGTGCAGTTGAAAAAGCTCAGAAAAAAGTTGAAAATATGCACTACGAAGGTCGTAAGCAGATTGTTGAGTATGATGATGTTGCAAACGAACAGAGAAAAATTGTATATAAATTTAGAAATCAACTCCTTACAAAAGAGTATGACATCACAGCAAAAGTAAACGAAATCAGAGAAGAGTATGTTGCTGATTTACTTGTGCAGTCAGATATTTACGATGGTGGTGATGCAGAAGATTTTAATATTAAAAAACTTTCTGAACTACTCAAAGAGAACATAAACTTTACAGTATCAGAAGATGAGTTGTCAAACCTTGAGTACGATGCACTTTTAGAAGCAGTTGTTGAAAAACTAAAATCTGCTTATGATACTAAGATGAGTGTTTTAGAAGAGGCTGTTCGTCATGAGATAGAAAAAGAGTTCTATCTTAAAGAGCTAGATAGCTCTTGGAGAGACCATCTTTATGAGATGGATAGTATGAAAACAGGTATTAGACTACGTGCATACAATCAAAAAGACCCTCTAGTAGAGTATAAAAAAGAGAGTTTTAACCTTTTCGGTGAACTTATAAATAATATTAAATTCAACACTATTAGAACACTTCAAATTATTGAGTTTAAAGTAGAGTCAGCACAAGAAGAGGCTGAAGCACTATCAGAAAAGCTCGCACAAGAGCAGAGACTACAAGAGACTCAGATGAAACTTAATCATTCAGAACAAGAAGATGATGTTGTTGTTGAGAAAAAAATAGCAAGAAATGACCCTTGTCCTTGTGGCAGTGGTAAAAAGTACAAGCAGTGTTGTGGTAAAAGTGGTCCTAAAAAAGGTGTTTTCGCTTCTTGAAAAAATCAATAGTTCCGTATCTAGTTAAGAGGTTCCTGCGTTTTGACACGGAGCAACCTTTTATTTTTCTTTCTGCTCTTTTAGCTTTTTTGGGGATAACCCTAGGTGTTATGGTTCTTTTGATAGCTATGGCACTTATGAATGGCTTTGACAAAGAGTTTAAGAGAAAACTTACTGTTATGAACTATCCTCTTACAATTATTCCTAAATTTTATGGTTCTGTAAATACAGATCTCCTTCTTGACCTTGAATCAAAATTTCCAGATTTAAAGTTCAGTCCTTATATTCAATCTTCTGTTATGGTGAGAAGTGGTAGTAGACTCGAAGGTGGTTATCTCTTTGGTGTAAACTTTGAAGATGAGGCTAAGGTAAATAGTGTCTTAAACGCAGCTATTGAAGGTAATACCTTCAATAAGTTCGATGTACTTATCGGCAAGAGTCTCAAAGATGAGTTTAATCTTTTCAAAGATGATAAGCTAATGTATCTTTTTACAAATGTTGAGCCAGGTGGACTCTCTATGTCACCTAAGATAAAGCGTTTTAAAATTAGGTCTGTTTTTGATTCGGGTCTTTCCGCTTATGATAAAGCATATAGTTACACAAGCATAGAAGCCCTACAGACGATGTTACACATGCCAAGTAATATGTATGATGGAATCCATGTCTTTAGCCTCTCTCCCCAAGAGGATATAGCTCAATTAAAGAAGGCACTTCCTATAGGTGCTACAGTTAAAGGTTGGTGGGAAGATAATGTAAACTTTTTTGCAGCCTTAGAGATGGAAAAAGTATCACTTTTTATAGTGCTTATGCTTATTATTTTGATAGCATCTATAAATATTATCTCTTCACTGCTTATGACTGTTATGAATAGAAGAGGGGAGATAGCCTTACTTTTATCGTTAGGTACGACGACTAAAGAGATTAAAAAAGTTTTTTTATATCTCGGAATTGTAATTGGAATAAGTGGTATTTTAGCAGGTATTTTTCTTGGTCTGAGTGGTATATGGGTTCTTGGAACTTTTGATATCATCTCTTTACCAAAAGATGTTTATCCTACTACGACATTGCCACTTGATTTGAGTCTACAAGATTTTGTGTTGATAGTTTTTGGAGCTTTTGTGATTGTAACTGCATCAGCATACTATCCAGCTAAAAAAGCGAGTGAAGTAGATATTCTAACTGTTCTAAGAAACGAGTAGTTACTACTTGCTCTGCTTCTTCTCAGAGAGAGAGGAGGTAGCATCTTTAACAAGAGTATAAGGGAGAAGTAATGTTCTCTTAATGATGTTAAATGGAGCTACAATAATCTCCTTAGCAATCATAGAGTTAACTTCTGGGTTTGAGAGTTTTCCTTTTATCTTAAGTGTCGTAGAGATGCTATCTCCATCAAAAATTACATGCCCAAGTAGAGGTACTTTGGAGATGTCACTTGCTAAATCTGTTTTAAGGTTTAAGGTCATATCTATCTTATCTGAACCAGTGTCTATAACACCATTACCTAAAATATCTAACTCCTTAGAGTCTAAATGAATATCTGAAATTGTATAAATTTCTTTATCTGTTGAGACTTTGACATATGCCTTCTCTACAAACAGACCCTTTCTGTCATATCCAGGTACACTGAATGTTATAAGAGAAGGAATGGTATTTACAAATGCGAGAATATTATTTATCATTGCATAATCAGTAATAGTTGTTTTAGTAATAAACAAGATTCCAGAGAACTTATCAGCCTTACCACTTACAGTGAAGTCCATTTTTCCACCTTTAAGCTTTGCAAGTGAAAAAGCTTCTTCCATAAACTCATCGTTGAAATTCTTTCCATAGAGATGAAATACATCATCAGCATACTTAAGACCAGCAGAGCCATCTTTATACTTGAGTTGAGCTGTTAGAACCTTGTCTAGGTACTGTAACTTAAGTGAGTCAGATATAATCGTTCTCTTTTCACTTAGATAAATAGAAGTATTCTTCCCGTTTAGCATAAACTTAAGAGGCGAGCTGTTTGCATCTGCTTGAAAATTTTTAATATATTTTAAGAGTTCCCATATGTTGATACTATAGTCTTTTGAGAATATTTTTATTGTATCTCTCATTCGTACTTTGATTTTCTTATTGATAATAAAATCAATCTTATCAGCTTTTAATGTACCTTTTAGATTGTATTTTGAAAGAGGCTTGTTATTCTCTACAAAAATTTTGTACGGTAGTAGTAGTTTTGCATCAAATCTTATAAAATCTTCTGCCGGACTCTTATATACTCTTAACTCTCCAGCATCAATCTCAAACTTTTTGAGTAGGCTTGACCTGTTTTCAATTATATCTAAAGAGTGGAGATTAAGACTCCAGCCATCATTTTTAGAGGTAAAAGTTGCATTGAGCGCTTGAGACTTAACAGAGATTTCATCTTTATCACTCATGATGGATAAGATAATTTTTTTATTTTTATAGATTATATTTTTATTTAATGGATTCGTTAGTATAAAGTTAGTCAAACTAATATGGGTAGATTTCTTTTCTATATTATAAGCAGCATAAATTTTTGTTTTTATATATTGACCTATATTTAGATGTGTATGTTTTAGATATATCTTATCTTTTAAAAAGTCAAAATAGAGGTTGTTTACACTGTAAGGTGAACCACTAATATTAAAAAATATTTCATTTTCTGCATATATGGAAAGTTTTTTATCATATTTTAGTTTAATGGGAGTGTTTGATTGAGCGAGTTCAAGACCTAGATACTTCAGTTTTAATATATCTATGTCTAGCTGCGTTTTGAAATTATGTATATCTATATTTCCTGAGACAAATGACTCAGCGATATTGTCAAGTTTAACATAGGTTGTAGGTATCTCAATTATGAGTTTTTGCAGATTAAAAGGTAGAACTATTTTTTCAACTGAAATAGAGTGTGTGTCATATATCCACTTAGAAGCTGCGATGCTTATAGTGTCTTTTTTGGGAACTATGTTGTAAGTAACTAAAAGAGGTTTCTCTTTTTTATCTAGAGAAATACCTGCAAGTTCTACTTCTCTTAACTTGAACTTGATACTCCCTTTTTCTGTTTTTGCATTGTACTTGACACGAACATCAGCCTTGGCAATATCCTTGTATGAAGCTCTCATCTTATCTATAGTAACATCATAGTTGTTGAGTTTTATAAAGGTGTCATATATGTTTAAGTTAAGCCCTAAGTAATCGAAGTTTGCTTTTTTTGTAAAGAAACTACCCTTAGCCTTTACATCTATAGTCATAAGGTTTACATCTATTTTTAAATCAGTTTTGACAAGACCACTTTTTTGTAAAAAAGGAAGTTTAATCTTATAAGTGTTGAGGATTTTCAGCATATCTTTGTTGAGTTTTCCATCAAATATAAGATTAAGTGTCAATAGCTCCTCTTTTTTTGTAAAGTCAATTTTTAACCAACTTTTACCAAGGTACATATTGTATGAGTATGCCTGCATCGGTCTAATATAAAAGATACCTTTACTAAACTCTAGCTGCGTTTTTTGAGTATGAATAGCATCTAGCTTAGGATTGTATTTATAATCTAAACCATTTACATATGCACTTATATAAACATTTTTGTAAGCCTCACTAGGCTTATCAAACTCGATAAAGCCATTCATGTTATCTATAGATACATTTTTCATCTTAATGGCATCAACTATCCAGTAATGAAGCTCTTTGGGTAAAGTTACAAGACTAAGTATATGGTCTAAACTTTGAATGTCTTTGTTACTTTTTAACGTATAATTAATTTCACGAAGGTTTACTCTTGAGTAAAAGTTAAAATCAGCTTCATTGTTTATGGATATGTGGATATCTGTATAAAGAGAAGTACTCTTTCTATCTAGGAGAATATTACCATCAAAGGTGATTTTTCTTTTAGTATCTACAAGTTTTTTTATCTTTATTTTAAGTGCATCATCTTTAAAGTAGAGTAGGGTATGAAGTGAAAAGTCCGGTGATGCAGCAACAAGGTAGCCAGACTCTTCTTGTGTATATTTAAATGAGGCATCTATATCGTCTATAGTGATTTTTTCTATAACGAATGAGTTAAAGATAGATATGGCTCTTGATGACAAAAGAAGGTATTTTTTTATATCACTTTTACTGATTTTGGGAGCAGTGTTTTCATTGCTAGAAGAAAGAGTTACTTCTTTTATAGAAACATCTATTTTTTCATTCCATTTTATGTATAATTCTTCGATATGAACATTTGAGATGGTTACACTGCTAAGCAGTAAGCCATTTTGAAGTATAATAAATAGAGAAAAGAGTAATAAAAAAATGAAAATAAATAAACTAACAATACTAAAGTATGTTTTTGAAATAATGCTGATAATTGTTTTATCTCTCATGTACTACCTAAATAAGTCAATTGACACACCTAAAGTACTCTTTATACCGAAGGGTTCTATAAATCAAATTATATCACAAATGCAGTCTAAAAATTATGATGTTTGTAAACTTGACTCCTTACTTTTAAGAGTGATTGGCTCGCCTCAGAGTGGATGGATAAATATGTCTCAAACTAAGAATACTAAGGCTGATTTCCTTTTTAAGCTTACAAGAGCTAAGGCTGCCTTAATTGATGTCACTTTAATACCGGGAGAAACAACTTACATATTTTTAAATCAACTATCGAGTAAATTGGACTTAGACCTTAAGAAACTGCATACTGCCTTTAATCGTTACTCAAGTATCAAAGAAGGAGCACTGGTTCCAGATACATATAAGATTCCTTTAGGCATAAGTGAAGATGCACTTATGAAACTGCTACTAAAAGTATCACTTGCAAAAATGAAAATCTTAAGCAACAAGATATTTGGTACTTATAACGAGACAAAATGGTTTCATTATGTAGCAATAGCATCCGTAATTCAAAAAGAATCTGCCAACAATGAAGAGATGCCCATCGTGAGTTCTGTAATATATAATAGAATAAAAAAAGGCATGAAATTACAGATGGATGGTACACTAAATTATGGCAAATACTCCCATGTAAAAGTGACACCAAGACGAATCAGAGAGGATAAAACAGTATATAATACTTATCTACATTCAGGTGTACCAAAACTTCCAGTTTGTAATGTTAGTTTCCCTGCTTTGAAAGCTGCTGTGTTTCCTGCTAAAACTAATTATCTCTATTTTATGAAATCTAAAAATGGAACACATGATTTTACGCGTAACTATTCTACACATTTGCTCAATATAAGGCGTGCTACTAAATGAAACATATTTTAAATATAAATCTATATTCACAGAACACCCCTTAAGTATTACCCATCTTAGTGTTATCATCTGAATTGTAAATTCCATGAAAGTTTCTAACTAAATCATGAGAATAAATATTAAACTCAAGGACACTATATGTCAAAAATTATTTGGTCTAAAATCGACGAAGCTCCGGCTTTAGCAACTTACTCTTTATTACCTATCGTTAATGCTTTCACGAAAGCTGCGGGTGTTGATGTTGTAACTAGTGACATTTCACTAGCTGGACGTGTTCTTTCTGCAATGGGTCTTGCTCCAGATGAACTTTCTAAACTTGGTGAAGTTGTTCTTCAAGCTGATGGTAACATCATTAAGCTTCCAAACATTTCTGCTTCTGTTGGTCAGCTTAAAGAGTGTATTGCTGAGCTTCAAGGTCAAGGTCATAAGATCCCTGATTATCCTGAGAATCCAGCAAATGATGCCCAAAAAGCTACACAAGCAAAGTATTCAGCTTGTTTAGGTTCAGCAGTTAACCCTGTTCTTCGTGAAGGTAACTCAGACAGACGTGCAGCTAAAGCTGTTAAGAAGTTTGCTCAAAACAATCCTCACCGTCTTAAAGCATTCCCAGAGAGTCCTAAGTCTTATGTAGCTCATATGAATGGTAACGGAGACTTTTATGGTAATGAGAAATCAGTTACTCTTACTAAGGCTCAAAAAGTAACAATCGCTTTAAATGGTAACACTTTAGCTACTATTGATGCACTTGATAAAGAAGTTTTAGATGGTACATATATGTCAGTTGCAAAACTAAAGACATTTATTGCTCAAACTATTGAAGATGCTAAGAAAAATAATGTTTTATGGTCTATTCACCTTAAAGCTACAATGATGAAAATCTCTGACCCTATTATGTTCGGTCATGCATTTACAGTTTTCTTTGCTCCAGTATTTGAAAAGTATGCAGATACTTTTGCATCATTAAAAGTTAATCCTAATCAAGGTATGTCAGATTTAGAGATTAAAATCGCTGGTCATGCTGAGGAAGCTGAAATCAAAGCAGCATTCCAAGCTATCGTAGAGTCTGATAAGCCAGAAATCGCTATGGTTGATTCTGACAAAGGTACTACAAACTTCAATGCATCAAATGATGTAATTATTGATGCTTCTATGCCAGTTGTTGTACGTGAAGGTGGTAAGCAGTGGAACCGTAAAGGTG
>Ga0256824_10000519_pt1 | contig 14894 bp, 15 predicted proteins | sample CV67metaG_FD_191570 | JGI IMG/M metagenome (GOLD analysis project Ga0256824, IMG submission 191570) | Hydrothermal vent microbial communities from East Pacific Rise, Pacific Ocean - CV67 | ecosystem: Environmental > Aquatic > Marine > Hydrothermal vents | place: Pacific Ocean: East Pacific Rise...
GTGCTAAAGCGATAGGTGTTAGTGGAAAAGATGCTCATTTCATTAAAGCAAAAGCGAAAGATTTTGCTAAATGGGGATTAACTGGAAATATTACAGATGTAGAGCCTAGTGTTATTAAGAACCTTATAGATGAAAAGTTTATACCTGTTATAGCTCCTATTGCTGCTGGTGGAGAGTTGGGTCATCCAGGTTTTAACATAAATGCTGATTTATGTGCTTCTTATGTGGCTAAAGCTATAGGTGCTAAAAAGATTATATTTTTAACAGATACAGCAGGTGTTTTAAATAACGATAAAGAGTTACTTAGAACATTAACTAAAAGAGATGTAGATAGTTTAAAAGAGGATGGAACAATCCATGGTGGTATGGTTCCTAAAGTAGATGCTTGTTTAGAAGCTATAGAGGGTGGTGTTGAAAAAGCTCACATTATAGATGGAAGAGTTGAACACTCTATGCTATTAGAGATTCTAACTTCTGAAGGTGTGGGAACACAAATATCACTTTAACCATTAAAGTGATATAATCATAAAATTAATATAATTAAGGAAATATAAAATGTCAAAATATAGTGCTTTGTTCGAAGATGAAGATGATGTGTTTTTAGGTTCACCAGTTAGTAAATTGATGGATATAATTTTTAATGCTAACAATGATGTTGTTAGATTCGATTTAGAAAATTTTATAAAAAGAAGAGCAGCCTTAGAGATGGTTCTTGAAGATGAGTTTGGTGAAGAATTTGGTAAAAAAATAGATATATATATGGTTGAAAATCGTGATGCTGTTGAGAGTAAAACAAAAAGTTTAAGTATTGAGTTAATGGGTGAGATAGTTTCAAAAAGTGAATAGATGAAACTAAAATTACAAGTTTTATTTTTACTACTGTTTTGTAGTAGTTTATATTCATCTGAGATAAAAAGAATTATTTTAAAAAAAGATGAAGAGAAAAAAATCCTTGTAAAATATGATGATATAGAGAAACTTTTTAAATTTAGATGGACTCTTTATGTCAATAATGGCTTAGTTATTCTTCACTCTTATGATAGAATTGTAGCACAAAATATACTTTATTTGAGATATAAAAATAGTAGTTTTCGGCAAGAACTAAAAACAAGAGGGGCTGACAACTATGTTGTCCCCTCATTTTTAGTTGTATTTAAAGAGTTTAAATATAAAACAAATGAAGCTGTATTTGACTTAATAATCTCTGATAAAAAAGAGCAAATAGAATTAAAATATTTAAAAAATGGTTAATTAAGAGGAAATATGGAAAGAGTAGAAAAAGAGATAGCAAAACTTATAAAAGAGATAGATTATGCTGAGGTAACAAATCTTTTTAATAAACTTAGTGGTGGAAAAAGACTTCGTGCAAAACTTATTTTAAAAATAGCTCCAGAACATGAAAAAGCACCTCTTTTAGCAGCCATAGTAGAGTTAATTCACGCAGCAAGTCTTTTACATGATGATGTTATTGATGATGCCGATACAAGAAGAGGTGTAGCTTCTGTAAATGCCACTGAGGGTAGTAAAACTGCTGTAATGCTTGGGGATATTCTTTATTCTAAAGCATTTACAGAGTTAGTGTCATTTCCAAAAGATATAGCCCAAACCATATCTTCTTCTGTAACAGCCTTAAGTAAAGGTGAGATGATGGATGTTAAAATGGCAGAAAGTTTTAACTCTGATGAAAAAATTTACTTAGATATGTTATATCTTAAAACAGCAACACTTATAGAATCTGCTGCTAAAGCTAGTGCTATTTTAGCAGGTAAAGATTCTGAAAAACATGCTATTTATGGTAGAAACCTAGGTTTATCTTTTCAAGTTATAGATGATATACTAGATATAACATCATCTGAAGATGTTTTAGGTAAACCAGCTTTAAATGACTTTGTAGAGGGTAAATGTACATTACCATATATCTATCTATATAAATTACTAGATGATTCAGATAAACAAAAATTGGTAAACCTACATACAAAAAAACTTTCTGATAGCGAATCTTTATGGATAAAAGATAATATGGCAAAATATAAGACAGTTGAAAAGTCATTTGAGTTAGCTCAAAAATTGTCAAATGAAGCTATGAAAGCAGTGGCTGAAGATGAAGAGTTGGTAAATATACTAAAAACAATGATAAAAAGAAGTTATTAATGCATTATTTAAATATTAGTTTTTCACATAAAAATTCAACATTAGAAGTAAGAGAAAAGTTATCTTATCCTGATGATGAGCATAAGCATAAATGTTTACAAAAAATAAACTCATCAGAGTATATTAATGAAACAATTTTAATCTCTACTTGTAATAGAATGGAAGTATTTTGTGGTTGTAGTGATATAGCAAATGCTACACAACATATATTTGAACTATTAAGTAAAAGAGCAGGTATAAGCATAGAAGAGTTAGAGGGTAGGGGTGATGTTTTTGATGACAGTAATGCTATTCACCATCTTTTTAGTGTAACAGCTTCATTGGATTCTATGGTTATTGGTGAAACACAGATAGCAGGACAATTAAAAGATGCTTTTAGATTCGCTTATGATAACAAATATTGTGGTAAAAAATTAGCTCATGCTATGAAAAATGCTTTCAGATGTGCTGCTAAAGTAAGAACAGCAACAGATATATCTTCAAAACCTGTATCTATGGCAAGTGTAGCAGTATCAAAATTAAAATCATTAGTAGATAATATTGAAGGTAAAAAAGCTTTAATCATTGGTGTTGGTGAGATGTCTGAGATAACAGCTAAACATTTAGTATCTAATGGTGCTGATGTTTATATTATGAATAGAACTAAACATAAAGCAGAAGCTTTAGCAAAAGAGTGTAAAGCTAAAGTTATAGATTTTAATGAACTTTCAAATGCTATAAATGAGTTTGAAATTCTATATACAGCAACTTCAGCACCAGAGCCAATTATTACAGATGAGATAATTAAACCTTGTAGTTTTGACAGATATTGGTTCGATTTAGCTCTACCTAGAGATATTAATTTTCATATTGGAGAAAGAATAAACTTATTTGTAATAGATGACTTAAAAACTATTGTAAATGAGAATCTTTCACTTCGTGAAAATGGAGCAAGAATGGCTCATGGAATTATAGGTAGAGGAGTTGTTGAATTTTTTGAATGGTTAAGTACACTAGATATTGAACCAATTATTAAAGAAATTTACAATAAAGCTTATGAATCGGCAGAGATAGAAACAAAAAGAGTTATAGAAAAAGGTTTTATACCAAAAGAGTATGAGTATGAAGCTAAAAAAATGTGTGAACAATCACTAAAAAGATTCCTACATAATATGGTAAGTGAGATGAGATATGGAGATGAAGATAGTAGAAATGATATTACAACTACTATTATGAACCATATATCAAAAGAATTAGATGATAAAAAGGAAAACAATGAGAAGAAGTAGAGCATTTATACCAACAACAAAAGAGATTCCAGCAGATGCGACACTACCATCACATCAGTTTTTAGTAAGAGGTGGTTTTATAAATCAACAAGGTGCGGGTCTTTATAACTTTTTACCATTAGGAAAAATAGTTTTAGAAAAAATTAGAAAAGTTGTAAAAGAGGAACTAGATAAGGCTGGTTGTAATGAAGTTCAGCTTAGTTTTGTTACACCTATGAGTTTATGGGATAGAAGTGGTCGTGCTGATAGTATGGGTAAAGAGATGCTTAGAATCAAAGATAGACATGAAAATGAGTTTGTTTTAAGCCCTACAAATGAAGAAGCAATGGTTGAACTTGTTAAAAATAGAGTTACATCATATAAAGATTTACCAGTTAATCTATACCAAATAAATACAAAATTCCGTGATGAAGCAAGACCTAGATATGGACTTTTAAGAGGTCGTGAATTTCTTATGAAAGATGGTTATTCTTTTCATTCATCTAAAGAAGATATGGTTAGAGAGTTTAACTTAATGGAAGAAACATATAAAAAGATTTTTACTAGACTTGGTTTAGATTTTAGAGTTGTTCAAGCAGATTCTGGTGCTATTGGTGGAGATGGAAGTAAAGAATTCCATGTTTTAGCTGATAGTGGTGAAGATACTATAGTAGTTTGTGATAGTTGTGATTATGGTGCTAATATAGAAACAATCTTTGATTCTGAAGATGAGATAGATGCTTTAAATGAAAAATCTTATGATGAACTTCAAACACAAAAAATAGATGAAAAATGTTCTTGTGGTGGTGAATTAAGCTTTAAAAAGGGAATCGAAGTCGGTCATATCTTTCAACTTGGAGATAGATATACTTCAGCACTTGAAGCAACTTTTAATGATGAAAATGGGAAACCTAAAGCTTTTGAGATGGCAACATTTGGAATCGGTGTTAGTCGTTTAGTTGCTTCTGTAATTGAGCAAAATCATGATGAAAGTGGTTGTATCTGGACAAAATCAACAGCTCCATATATGGTGAATATTATGATTTCAAATATTAAAGATGAGGAACAAGTTAAAGTTGCTGAAGAGTTATACTCTAAACTTCAAGATTCTAATGTTGAAGTTATCTTAGATGATAGAAAAGAGAGATTTGGTTTTAAGATGAAAGATGCTGAACTTATCGGTTTTCCTTATACTATTATTATAGGTAAAGAATTGGCTAATAATAGTATTCAAATTTTTGATAGAGCTACAAAAGAAAAAATAGCTATAAAAGTAGATGAAATTTTCACAAAAGTGATGGAACTTTTATAGGATGAAATATTTTTTACTTTATCTTTTTTTAGAGGTTATTGTATCTGTTAATATATCATCATCTATTGGTGGATTAGCAACCTTTTTTGAGATAATGGTCAGTGCTTTGTTAGGTATTTCTATATTAGCTAATTTTAGAAATACATTAGTTGAAAATTTCAGAGCAGTGTCATTTAATAGTATAGATTTAAGAGAGTTTCAAAAACTAAATCTTTTTACATTAATTGGGGCTGTTTTACTAATTATACCTGGTTTTTTTACAGATATAATAGGGAGTGTTTTACAATTTAGTGTTTTAACAACGATGTTTGTTAACCGTTATGATGTAGAATCTAGAAAATCGAATGGAGATTTTAGTCAAAATAATATAAAAAAGGATTCCGATGTTATTGATGTTGAAATTATTTCTGATAACTCTACTGTTAGGTAGTGTATCGTTAGCAGGTAGCTTAGATGAAAAAGTTGAAAAGTTTTTAAGTAAAGCTTTAAGTGGTAATAAAAGATTAACAAATCTTCAGGTTAAAGTTGTAGATAGATTTGATGTTAAAAACTTAGAAGATTGGGATGCGATGGTTGTTCAAGTTGAAGCAACTTTAAAAGAGAAATCTAAGAGTCGTAAAGTAAGACAAAAAATGATTTGGTTTACTGATGGTAATGTTATAACTAAAGATTTAGTAGATATGAATACAGGTAAAGATTTGAGAGATATGATTAATCCATCTTTTAAACCAGAGTATTATAAAAAACATAATTTAATTTATGGTAATGAAAAAGCTAAACATAAAGTAGCTATTTTTTCTGACCCGTTATGCCCATTTTGTAGAAAATTTGTTCCTAAATCTATAGAATATATGAAAAAAAGACCTAATGATTTTGCTATATATTATTACCATTTTCCATTGGAAAATATTCATCCAGCTTCATTAGTTTTAGTAAAAGCAACAATTGCAGCAGAGTTAAAAGGTAAAGAGAACCTTACTTTAAAACTATATAAGGTTAATGTTGCTTCAAGAGAGAAAGATGTAAATAAGATATTGAGAGCATTCAATAAAGTTATGAAAACAGATATAACTGAAAAAGATTTAAAATCTAAAGATGTATTAAAACAATTAGAGTACGATATGTTTGTAGCTAATGAACTTATGGTTGGTGGAACTCCAACAATGTTTTTTGATGATAAAATAGATAAAAGTAAACAAAAATTTAAGCAGGTTAAATAGAATGAAAAAATTAACAATAGCTACAAGAGTTTCAGATTTAGCACTATGGCAGGCTTACCACATCAAAGATAGAATCGAAAAATCTTATCCTGAGATTACAGTTGAATTAAATAAGATAGTAAGCAATGGTGATAAAATTTTAGATAAACCTTTAGCTCTTATTGGTGGTAAAGGGCATTTTACAAAAGAGCTTGAAGATGAGATGTTAGCTGGTAATGCTGATATAGCAGTACATAGCTTAAAAGATGTTCCAACTTACATACCTGATGGTTTAGAGTTGATTTCTGTAACTCAAAGACAAGACCAAAGTGATGTTTTTTTATCACATAATTATGCTTCACTTGAAGAGTTACCACAAGGTGCTATTGTTGGAACAACAAGCCTTAGAAGAAGGATGCAACTTCTTCAAAAAAGACCAGATTTAACAGTAAAAGATTTAAGAGGTAATGTAAACACTAGACTTAGAAAACTTAAAGAGGGTCAGTATGATGCTATTATATTAGCTTATATAGGGCTTTTTAGATTAGACCTACTAAAAGATATACCATTTACTCAAAAACTTTCACTAGATATGATGATACCACCAATGGGTCAAGCAGCTCTTGGAATCGAGATAGTTTGTAAAGATGAAAAAGTAAGAGAGATAGCAGAGAGTTTAAATGATAAAAACACTTTTATCTGTACTCAAATAGAAAGAGATTTTATATCTAAAATTGGCGCAGGGTGTTCTGCTCCTGTTGCTTGTAATGCTGTTATAAATGGTAGTGAAATTACTTTTAGAGTGATGTTAGGTTTTCCAGATGGTACAAATATTATGGAGAAAAAAGTTATAGTTGAGGTTAGTGAATCTAAAGGCTTAGGTTCTAAAGTAGCTGAAGAGATGATAGATAACGGTGCTTTAGAACTTTTGGCAAATGCTGAAAAAATAGCATTTAAAGATGAGATGCCACAAAGATTATAAGAACTTAAGTAAATAGAATTAAAAGAGATAAATATGAAAAAAACGATAAACCTTTTAAAACAGAATGACGAACTAAAAATAATAGATGATGAGTTAGATATTTATCTTGAGATTCCACATTTAGCTTATGCTGAAGTTAAGAAAAAAGATGGTGGTAAGGCACTTTTGTTTACAAATGTTGTAGATAAAAAAAGTGCTGCTAAGTTTGATGAACCTGTACTTATGAATGTTTTTGGTTCATATAAAAGGTGTGAACTTCTTTTTGGTCGTACTATAGAATCTGTAGCTGATGAGATAACAAACTTACTCCACATGAAACCACCAGCTGGTTTTATGGATAAAATATCTATGGCTTCACAACTTTTTTCTCTTAAAAATATTTTTCCTAAAAGATTAAAAGGTGAGGGTAGTTGTCAAGAGTTGAAATATTTTAAAGATGATATAGACCTAACAAAATTACCAGTTTTAACAACTTGGGAACAAGATGGTGGTCCATTTATAACTATGGGACAAGTTTATACTCAATCTTTAGATGGTGAAATGGTAAATCTTGGGATGTATAGACTACAAGTTTATGATAAAAATCATCTAGGTATGCACTGGCAGATTCATAAAGATAGTTCACACTTTTTTGACCAGTACCAAAAAGCTGGAAAAAAGATGCCAGTATCTATCGCAATAGGTGGTAACCCACTCTATACTTGGTGTGCTACTGCTCCATTACCTTACGGTGTCAATGAACTTTTAATGTATGGACTCATAACAAAAGAACCAGCAAAACTTGTTAAATCTTTAACAACTCCACTTTATATTCCTGAAGATGTTGATTATGTTATAGAGGGTTGGGTAGATACTGATGAGATGAAAATAGAAGGTCCTTTTGGAGACCATACAGGTTATTATACTTTAGAAGAACCTTATCCTGTTTTAGAAGTTAGTGCTATAACAACTAAAAAAGATAGAATATTCTTAGCAACAGTTGTTGGTAAACCACCTTTAGAAGATAAATATATGGGTTGGGCAACAGGAAAAATATTTTTTCCACTTTTAAAAACAACTGTTCCAGATTTACTTGATTATCATATGCCTGAAAATTCTGGTTTTCACAATCTTATTTTAGCAAAGATGAAGCCACTTTATAAAGGTCACGCTAAACAATTTATGCACGCTTTTTGGGGTGCTGGTCAGATGAGTTTTGTAAAACATGCTATATTTGTAGATGAAAAAGCTCCAAAGTTAGAAAATTATGAGGCTTTTACTACTTATATATTAGATAGATTTACTCCAAAATCTTTATTTATATCTGAGGGTATTTTAGATGCTCTTGACCACTCTTCACCAGAAACATTAGTTGGCGGAAAACTTGGGCTTGATTCTACTTTAGCACATAAAGTTGAAGCACCACAACTTTTAGGTGATGCAGAATTATTTGAAAGAGTAAAAGAATTAATTCCTGATGTAGTTAGTTTGACTCAGTATATGAGAAGAACTAAAAATCCTATAACAGTTATATCTGTAAATAAAACTAAGACAGTAAAAGAGTATTTTGATGCTTTAGTATCTCTTAGTCCAAACATAAGAATAGTTGTATTTGTAGATGATAATAAAAATGATATAGAGAATCCATATATGTTAGTTTGGAGAGTAACAAATAACATAGATGCTCAAAGAGATATTTTTATATCTGGTCTTATGGTTGGTGTAGATGGTACAAACAAAACACCATTAGATGGTTTTAACAGAGAATGGCCAGATGATGTTGATTGTACAAAATCTATTATAGAATCTTTAAAGAAAAGAAAAATTTGGGATTTAACAGATGAAGAATTTAATACTTATCAATTGTAAATAAGCATTAAATAATAATGTATAATGTAACATAAACAATACTTTGAAGGATTTAATCATGAAAAAAACTATTTTATATATTTTTACTCTAATTTATTTGAGTACTGTTCCATTAAATGGAGCAGTATATAAAGGTCAAAGAGAGTTCTCTAAAAATTGTTTATCTTGTCATGTTAAACCTCAAGAGTTTATTGTAACTTACACTATGGAAGAATGGACAAAAAAACTTGATAATGATGGGGATATATTGGCAAAACTTCATATATCAAATGAAAAAGCTAAAGAATCTTGGAGTTATTTTAAAAGTGGAAGATATATTAGAAAATTAAAACATTTAAGAGATTTCTTAGTTGAATTTGCTAAAGATAGCGGTAATGTACCAACTTGTAATTAAAAATAAAAATATAAGGAAATAGTTATGGATAAAATGTGGTCAGGTCGCTTTAGTGCGAGTGCTTCTAGTTTACTAGATAAGTTTAATGCTTCAATAATGTACGATAGAAAATTATATAGAGAAGATATAGAAGGTTCGTTGGCTCATGCTGCTATGCTTGCTAAACAAGAGATTTTAACAACTGATGAACTTCGTCAAATAACTGATGGTTTAAATCAAGTTAGAAAAGAGATAGAATCTGGTGAATTTGAGTGGAAAATATCTGATGAAGATTTACATATGGGAATTGAAAAAAGATTAACAGCTCTAATTGGTGATGCTGGTAAAAAGCTACATACTGCTAGAAGTAGAAATGACCAAGTAGCTGTTGATTTTCGCCGTTATGTACTTCGTAAAAATGGTGAGATAGTAGATGCTATTAAACTTCTTATGGAAGAAATTATAGTAGTAGCAGATAAACATACTGAGACTATGATTCCAGGTATGACTCACCTACAACATGCTCAACCAATTAACTTCGCTTTTCATTTAGGTGCTTATCTTTCTATGTTTAAAAGAGATATTCAAAGATTTGAAGATTCTAAAAAAAGAAACAATGTATCTCCACTTGGTTGTGCTGCATTGGCTGGAACACCACATAATGTAGACAGAGATATGACAGCTGAACTTTTAGGGTTTGATTCTGTAAGTGTAAACTGTTTAGATACGGTAAGTGACAGAGATTTCGCACTAGAAATTCTTTTCAATATTTCAACTATGATGATGCATATATCTCGTTTAAGTGAAGAACTTGTTATGTGGTCATCTTATGAGTTTGGTTTTGTAGAACTTAGTGATGAGTACTCAACTGGTAGTTCAATCATGCCACAAAAGAAAAATCCAGATGTTCCAGAACTTCTTCGTGGTAAAACAGGTCGTGTTTATGGTTCTCTTATGGGACTTTTAACAGTTATGAAAGGATTACCTTTAGCTTATAATAAAGATACTCAAGAAGATAAAGAGGGTGTTTTTGATGCTATAGAGACTGCTGAAATTTCACTAGAGATTCTAAAAGAAGCTATTAAAACTATGGAAGTAAAAGCTAGAAATATGGAAAGTGCTTGTGCTATCGGGCATCTTAGTGCCACTGATTTAGCTGATTATTTAGTTGAAAAGTGTGATATACCTTTTAGAGAAGCTCACTTTATAACAGGTCGTGCTGTTGCTAAAGGTGAAGAGATAAATGTAGACTTATCTAAAATAGATTTTAAATATCTTAAAGAGATAGATGAAAGAATTAATGAGGATGTAATAGAATACTTAGGTTTAAGACACTCAATGGATGCAAGAACATCAGCAGGTGGAACTTCTACTGTAAGAACATTGGAACAATTAGAGTATTTTAAAGAATATTTATCGATTAAATAGTTTACTATATAGTAAATTCATACTTTCTTCATAGTTTTATATTAGAATCTCCTATCTTTAAAATAGGAGATTTTAATTATGTGGATGGTAGTTACTTTTTTTATTAGCTTAGTTTTAATAGTTATTATTTATGATAAACTATGTATAACTAGAAAATGGGGTGAAAATGAAAACAACTTTTTTTAAAAATGCCCTTGTGGGTCTGAATCACTAAAATGTTCCCATTTTAATTTTGCTCCACCTAAAACATGAAAATGTAAATGTTGAATCTCTTGACCACCATTTTCACCTATATTTGTAATAACTCTATATCCAGATTTTTCTATTTTAACTTCTTTTGCAATATCTTGTATAAAACTACTCATATCAGCCATTAAACTAGAATCTACATCATTAAAACTATCAATATGTATTTTTGGTATAGCTAAAATATGAATTGGAGCTTTAGGGTTAATATCGTGAAAAGCAATGAATTTATCGTTTTCTAATATTATATTTGATGGAATCTCTTTGTTTACAATTTTACAAAATAAGCACATCTTATTTCCTTATATATTATTGAATTTATAGATGTAATTGTAACACATTTTATGGTAATGAAGCTAGATATAAAATATTTTGTATTATACTATAAGTAAATTTTAACAATTATGGAGACTCTATTTGAAAGAGTGGTATGAAAAAATAAAAGAAGCACAGAGTGTGGAAGCTTTAGAAGAGATTCGTATCTCTGTGTTTGGTAAAAAAGGTGTTTTAGCTACTGAATTTGCTAAAATGAAATCTGCGCCAAATGAAGAGAAGTCTAAAATAGCTAAAGAGTTAAATACTCATAAAAGTTCTCTTATGAATGAGTTTACAGCTAGAAAAATAACTATACAAACATTAGAACTTCAAGAGGCTATGAAAAAAGAAGCTATTGATGTTTCTTTATATAGTACATCATCTCAAGCTGGTGCTTTACATCCAGTTATGGAAACAATGGATAAAATTGTTGAGTATTTTTCATCTATGAATTTCTCAGTTAAAACAGGTGGAATGATAGAGGATGATTTTAACAATTTTGAAGCATTAAATCTACCAAAATATCATCCAGCTCGTGATATGCAAGATACTTTTTATTTTAAAGATGAAATGTTACTTCGTACACATACTTCACCTGTTCAAATTAGAACAATGATGAATACAAAACCACCTATTAGAATGATTGCTCCAGGTGCTGTTTTTAGAAGAGACTATGATTTAACACATACACCAATGTTTCACCAAATAGAGGGATTATTAGTTGATGATAAAGGGGAAGTTTCTTTTGCTAATTTAAAGTATATCTTAGAAGATTTTTTAAAGTATATGTTTGGAGATATTAAAGTAAGATTTCGTCCATCTTTCTTCCCATTTACAGAGCCATCAGCAGAGGTTGATATATCTTGTGTTTTCTGTAAAGGTGATGGTTGTAGAGTATGTTCAAAAACAGGTTGGTTAGAAGTTCTTGGTTGTGGAATTGTCGACCCTAATGTATTTGAAGCAGTTAACTATAAAGATGTAAGTGGATATGCTTTTGGTTTAGGAGTAGAACGATTCGCAATGTTAATTCACCAAATAGGTGATTTACGCTCTTTATTTGAGGGTGATATAAAGCTATTGGAGCAGTTTCAATGATAGTAACTAGAAGTTGGTTAGGTGAGTGGATAGATTTAGATGGAATCTCAACAGAAGATTTGGCAAAAACATTTAACTCTATTGGTTTAGAAGTTGATAGAATAGAAAAATATAGAGTTCCTAAAAAAATAGTTTTTGGTAGAGTAATTGAGTGTGAAAAACATCCAGATGCTGATAAACTAAATGTTTGTAAAGTAGATATTGGAACAAGTATTCGTCAAATTGTTTGTGGTGCTTCAAATGTTAGAGCAGGTTTAGATGTAGTTGTTGCTACTATTGGTGCTGAGATGCCAAGTGGACTTGTTATAAAACCAGTTAAACTTCGTGGTGTAGAGAGTGAAGGGATGATATGTTCATCTTCTGAAATAGGTCTTGAAACTGTAAATAGTGGAATCTTAGAGTTAGATAGTAGTATAGGTGACTATGAACTTGGTCAAGAAGTTAGTGAAAACCAATTTTTAAATGATGACTTAATTGAGATTGAACTAACTGCTAATAGAGGTGATTGTTTAAGTATTCATGGTGTTGTAAGAGATTTAAGTGCTGCTTTTGATAGAGACATAAAAGAACAAAAAACAATTATTAATGAAGATAAAAGAGGTGTTGGAAGAATTTTAAATTTAACACACGAAAAAGAGTTGAAAACAAATTTATTTTATAAAGTTATAGAACTAAATGATTTAATTTTACCAACAATTGTTAAATTAAGATTAGCTCAAATTGATGATAAAAGAGATTCTGATATAGAATCTTTGATGCTATATACAACACATACAACAGGTGTTATTCTTAGAGCTTATGATTATGATACTTTTTGTGATGAAAAGAATATGGCTCAAATCAATATAGTAAGAGATGAAAATAATTATATTTCTGTAATGTCAACTGAAAGAGCTTCTGTTGTTGGTGTTATTCAAGAAGATAGTTCTAAATTTGTTAAGAAAGATGGAATGATGCTACTTGAAGCAAGTTATATTGCTCCAGATTTAATCTCTAAAAATATGTATGTAAATAAAATAGAAAAAGGTCCACTATTTTATAATACATCAAGAGGAAGTGAACCTCAGTTAAGTTTAGGTGTGTTATCTTGCTTAAGTTTAATAGATAATAACTCTAATTCATCAATATTTAGTGGAAGTATACATACAGAAACTATTTATAAAAATATAATTATTAGTTTAACTAAACAAGAGATAGATGAGATAATTGGTGCTGATATTGATAAAATGACAATAAATAAGATTTTTAAAAATCTTGGTTTCAATACATCAAAATCATCAGCAGATAGTTTTGTAATTGAAGTACCTCAATATCGTCATGATATTGTAAATAAACAAGATGTTGTTGAAGAGATAGTTAGACTTGTAGGGATAGACAATATTCCGTCAAAACCATTTACATTTCAAGAAGAAAACCGTTTTAATGATGATTATAATGCTTATAAGAAAAAAAGTATTTTTAGACATCGTTGTGCTCAAAGTGGTTTTTTTGAAAGTGTTCATTTTGTTTTTGATGAGAGAAAAACACTTGAAAAATATGGTTTTGAAACAATTAATTCAGAATTAGAACTTTTAAATCCTATTGTACAAACCTTAGATACTTTAAGAACAACTTTACATACAGGTTTATTAAAAGCAGCATCTAACAATCTAAAAAATGGGTATTCTCAGGTAAAACTTTTTGAAGTTGGTTCTGTTTTTAACTCAAACCGTGAAGAATCTTTAAAAATGGCACTTTTATATTTTGGTAATAAAGAGAAAGAAAGTATCATGAATAATGGTAAACCAGATTCAATAGATTTTGGTGGCTTTGTTCAAAAAGTATCAGATATTATTGGAAAATTTGAATTAGTAGAAAATCAAACTACACACTCTTTATCACACACTTACCAATCTGCTTCAATTATGGTAAATAATGAAAAAATTGGTGAACTATTTAGAGTTCATCCTGAAGTTGAAAAAGATTATGATTTAACAGCTACATATATGTGTGAATTAGATTTCAATAAAATTCCTTATGGGTTAAAAGTTGCTAAAACTACATCTAAATATCAAGCTTCAACTAGAGATTTAAGTATTATTATGCCTAAAAGTATGAGTTATGAAAAAGTTAAATCTACAATAAACTCTAGTGCTAGTGATGAGTTAATAAATTTTTATCCAGTAGATAAATATAGTGATGAAAGTTTAGGTGATGATGTTAGTTTATCAATCAGATTTATACTTCAGTCTAAAGAGAAAACATTAGAAGAGGAAGATATTTCATCATCAATGGATTCTATTTTAGAAGCTTTAAAAGATGAATTAGGAATCGGTATAAGATGAGTAAAGTAACTATTGAACCATCAGAAAAGTTTTCTTTAAATATTTCGCAAATAGCTCCAGATAAATCAATATCACATAGATGTGCTATGTTTAGTATGTTAGCATCTGGAACGAGTGTAATTGAAAACTTTTTAAGAGCAGAAGATACTTTAAATAGCTTAGAAATTGTAAAGAATCTTGGAGCTATTGTAGAAGATGATGGTAAAATAATTAAGATTACATCTGATGGTATTAAAGAGAGTAGTGAAATATTAGACTGTGGAAATTCTGGAACAGGTATGAGACTATTTTGTGGTTTTTTAAGTTCTGCTAATGGTCATTTTATTTTAACTGGAGATGAGTATCTTCGTCGCCGTCCTATGAAAAGAGTTACA
>Ga0256824_10000520_pt1 | contig 14880 bp, 16 predicted proteins | sample CV67metaG_FD_191570 | JGI IMG/M metagenome (GOLD analysis project Ga0256824, IMG submission 191570) | Hydrothermal vent microbial communities from East Pacific Rise, Pacific Ocean - CV67 | ecosystem: Environmental > Aquatic > Marine > Hydrothermal vents | place: Pacific Ocean: East Pacific Rise...
TTCTCTTCTCCTCCTTCTCGAAGTAGTTTTTCTGAAAGAGCGGATGAGATAGAATATGAGATATTTGGAGAAGATATTCAATATGTAGAGATAGAGCTTGACCCTGAGGAGAGTGTGATTGCAGAAGCTGGGGCAATGATGTATAAAAAAGATGATATTGTGATGGATACTGTTTTTGGTGACTCTTCACAGTCTAAAGAGAATACAGGTGGAATGTTTGATAAACTTGTAGGTGCAGGAAAACGACTGGTTACAGGAGAGAGCCTTTTTACGACAGTATTTACACATAAAGGAAGAGGAAAATCTAAAGTTGCATTTAGTGCACCTTACTCTGGAAGAATTATTCCTGTCGATTTATCACAAATAGGAGGAACACTTATTTGTCAAAAGGATTGTTTTTTATGTGCTGCTAAAGGGGTTTCTATTGGAATTCATTTTCAAAAAAAGATTTTAACAGGTCTTTTTGGTGGAGAAGGGTTTATTATGCAAAAACTTGAAGGCGATGGTATGGCATTTATTCATGCAGGAGGAATGCTTAAAGAGATAGACCTTCAAGAGGGAGAAATCTTACACATAGATACAGGTTGTCTGGTAGCGATGGAGCCTCGTGTTACTTTTGATATTGAACAAGCAGGAGGAATTAAAACAGGTCTTTTTGGAGGAGAAGGCTTTTTCTTTGCTAGAGTAAGAGGTGCAGGAAAAATATGGGTACAATCTTTACCATTTTCAAGATTGGCAGGAAGAATGTTATCTGCAGCACCTCAAGGTGGAGGAAGAGATAAAGGTGAAGGATCAGCATTGGGGCTTATTGGCGATTTAGCTATGGGCGATAGATTTAATATATAAATTAAGGAAAAAAAATGGATAGTTTTACAGAAAGAAGTTACACCGGATATGGACAAAATATAGGAAATTCATTTAAAGGGATGATTTTTGGACTTGCTTTAATTGTAGGCTCAATTATTCTTTTATGGTGGAATGAGAGTCGAAGTCTTAAACAAGCAACAGCACTTCAAGAGATGCAAGAAAAAATAATCACACTTCCTGATACCATCTATAATACAGGATATGAAGGGCAAGCCGTTTTATTACAAGGTCTTGTTAAGCCTTTAAATGAATTGATAGATACAGAGTTTAATGTTAAAAGTAGTGGATTAGTATTACGAAAAAATGTAACAATGTTTCAATGGAGAGAGAATAAAACAACACATTCAGAAGATAAATTAGGAGGAGGAACAGAAACAGTGACAACTTATGATTATGTTCAAGAGTGGTCAAGTAGTGCGATTAACTCTTCTTCTTTTAAACACACTTCAGGTCATCAGAATCCTCCTATGCATTATAAAAGCCATACTTTTTCAACGAATGCAATGTTAGGAGACTATAGCTTAGATAAACAGATGGTACAACGCATTAGTGCCTCTACACCTTTTAATGGGTTAGCACAAATGCCTGAATATATTGGTGTAGCAGAAAATCATCAAAGTTTTTTATATATAGGACATTCAACACCAAATTCTCCACAAATAGGAGATGTTAAAATACATTACACCTACGCACCTAGTGATATTTACACTTATGCATCAAAAGTGTTGAATAAAAGTTTAGTGCCTTATCGAACAACAAATGGTAAATCTTTTGCATTTGTAAGAGTAGGAAAAGTAGAAGCCAATACTATTTTTGAAGAGGAATTAGATGCCAATAGTGTTTTAACTTGGATACTTAGAGGGGTAGGACTTTTCTTAATGTTTATTGGATTTAATGCCATTATCGCACCATTAGCTACTTTGGCTAAAGTGATTCCTATGTTAGGAGATGTTGTAGGTGGGATTGGTGGATTATTTGCAGGGATTTTAACACTTATTTTAGGAACATTTGTTATTGCCCTAGCATGGTTTGGTGCAAGACCACTTTTATCAATTGGATTAATTGCTGGTGCTGTCTTGATTAGTTTTATTCTTGGAAAAAGAGGAAAAAAAGAGGAAGTAAAAGAAGATACTTTTGTTGAAGATGAGGTTTATGAAAAGCAAGAACACACTTCAACGCCTCCTTCAAGAAGAACGCCTCCTCCACGAAGATAGGAAAGGTTAATGATTAAAGCATACCCTATGATATTTTTTATAATAATAGCGATAGGGATGCTTTTTACTTTAACTCTTATTGACCCTATAGCACAAGATGTGACTTATCATCTTTTTGCAGATACAAAAGAGATATATTATCTCCCTAATTTTTGGAATGTAGTTTCAAATATTTCTTTTTTTTATGTAGGTATTTATGGTATCTATCAACTTATTATTTTAAAGAACTTAGTGATTGAAAAAATAATAAAGCAATGTTATATGATGCTCTTTATTGCTATTGTTTTTGTCGCATTTGGTTCAGCATATTATCATCTTCATCCAAATAATCAAACACTTATCTGGGATAGACTTCCTATGACCCTTGTCTTTATGACACTTTGTAGTATTTTGATTTCTGAGTTTATTAGTATAAAAAAAGGGCTACTTCTTTTTTACCCTCTTTTACTTTTAGGTATTCTTTCAGTTTTATATTGGGGGTATACAGAATCTTTAGGAGAAGGCGATTTGAGACCTTATATTTTTATACAATTTTATCCTATTTTGATGTTACCTATTATTCTCACACAGTTTTCATCTTTGTTTACTTTAGAACAGGAGTATTGGTATTTATTTGGTTGTTATGCTTTAGCAAAAATATGTGAAATCTATGATAAACCTATTTATGATTTTTTAGAAGTTATATCGGGGCATTCTTTAAAACATATTATCGCAGGTGTTGGGTTATATCTTTTAGTAAGAATGTTTATCAAACGCGAAAAAAAAGCCTCTAAAGATGAAAAATGATTGTTTTATTTGATGGAGTATGTAATTTATGTGATAATTCTGTACAGTTTATTATTAAACATGACAAAGAAGCAAAAATAAAATTTGCTTCTCAACAATCTTCTATTGGATTAAAACTTATTGCTAAATACAACTTAAAAGAGCTAGATTCTTTAGTTTGTATTAACAATGATAAAGTTTATATTTATAGTGATGGTGCATTAGAGATAGCTAAAAAACTAGATGGTTTATGGAAGCATTTAACGATTTTTCATTTTCTTCCTAAAAGTGTAAGAGATTTTATTTATAAACTAATCGCTAAATATCGTTATCGTATTTTTGGGAAAAAAGAAGCCTGTTTAATGCCTTCTCTTGAGATAGAAGAGAGATTTTTAAAGTAAACTACTAATACTTCCTGATGATATTCAGAGAATTAAATTTTCATACTTTTTTATTATCCAAATTGAGATATATAATAAAAATATATATAAAATTATTCTATAAAACTAAAAAATAAGTTAAATAATAATAATTCTATACTACAATACTACAAAACTTATGAGGAAGTATAATGTTAAAGTATATTTTAAAATTATTAAAAATAGTACCTATAGTTATTATTTTTAATTTAATTATTAGTGTAAATAGTTCTGCTATAGAAATAGATAATTTATCTCAAGCAGTTAATATTGCAGGAAAACAACGAATGTTTACGCAACGGATGTTAAAAGATTATGTGATGATTGGGTTAAAAAATAAATTCTCTAATCCTAAAAAAGATTTAAAAAAAGTTGTCTCCTCTTTTGATGATCATCTTATTTCATTGATTAATTTTAATAAAAAGAATAAAACAGATAAAAGTCTTAAAAAAGTTAAAAAACTTTGGATTATCGTCAAAGCATCATTAAGAAGAACACCAAAAAAAGAAGATGCATTAAAAATACAAGAAAATTTAGAAAAACTACTTAAAGAATCAAGTATTTCTACGCATCTTTTTGTAAAACAAACAGGTAAATCATCAGGTAAGATTATTGATATTTCAGGGAAACAAAGAATGCTTTCTCAACGAATGGCAGGATTGTATATGCTTAAAGTTTGGGGATTAAATAATCAAAATATTACAGAGAAAATGAATGATGCTATTAAAACATTTAAAAAAGCCTCTAAAATTTTGATGAAATCTTCACTTAACACAGATAAAATTACCCATTTATTAAAAAAATCAGATAGGTCATTAATGTTTTTAGAGATGATGAGCAAATCTAAAACAAAATTTATTCCTTCACTTATTTATAAAAAGTCTAATGATATATTAAGAGATATGAATAAAGCAACTGAACTATATGTTCTTCAAAAAAATAAATAAGAAAAGGGGATAAAATGACAAATAATTTAATAAAAAGAGTAGTTCTAGTATTTTCAATGGTTTTCATCACTATTTCAAGTGCACAAAAATCATCTGATTTAGAGGTGGTAAATGATACGGTAAAACTCATAGATTTAGCAGGGAAACAAAGAATGCTTTCTCAAAGAATAGCAAAGGATTATATTTATAAAGGGAAAAGAATCCTTTTTTCAAAATCCAAGAGAGAGCTAAAAAAATCTATTAAAGAGCTAATTCAAATACAAAATACATTAAATAAGTCTATTAATGATCCTAAGATAAAAAATCTACTTATGTTTGTTGATATGAGTATAGAAAGTTTTGAAGAGACAGCTGAAGAAAAGTTTAGTTTAGACAATGCGCAAATAATTATTGATTTAAGTGAATCAATGCTTGAAGGAAGCCAATATGTTGTAGATTCATTGAAAGATACAGTAAAAATATCAGAATCTAATATAATTGCACTTGCAGGAAAACAAAGAATGTTATCACAAAGAATAGCAAAATATTATATTGCTTATCAAAGTGGGATAAAAGATGAGACAACAGTAGATCAAATGAATGAGGCTGTTCGTATATTTGCAAAAGCACATGCAACACTTTTAAAGAATAAACGCAATACTCCCGCAATTAATAGAAAATTAAACCAAATTGATAGGTTATGGAAAATTGTATATAAATTTTATATTGATATTGAAAAAGGAGGGTTATCACTTATTGTATTTAATACAACTTCTAATATCACAAAAAAAATGAATGATGTAACAAAATTATATATAAAAGTTTATAAATAAGATGATGAAAATAAATATAATATTTAGACTTATTACTTTTTCCTTGATCTTAGTATCTTATAGCTATTCTATTACACGAGCTGAAGTTAAAATTATTGAAGCTTCCGAAAATATTGTATATTTAAGTCAAAAAGTAGCAAAAAATTATCTATTATATTCATTATATAATGGAAAAATAGATAAAAAAGATGTTTTAAATAGTTCATTAAATATTTTAAGTACTAATTTAAGAACAATTGCTATGAGAACAAAAGATGTTTCAAGCAAGAATATTTTAGAATTTTTAGCATATACAAAAGAGCAAATAGAAGAGGTAGTAAAAGAGAAAAATACTCCAGAGAGTTCTGCTCTAATCTTAGATTACACAGAAGCACTTCTTGAAGGGGCTACTTCTATTTCAAATCTTTATATTAATAAAATGTCAAAAGAAGAAGAGATGCTAACAATTCATAATAAACTCATTTACTTGTTAGAAAGAATATCAAAATATTATATTGCATTAAATGATGGGTTCAATGATGAAACGAATCAGGAGCAGATGCAAATTAGCATTGATAATTTTGAAACTTATTTAGTTCAAATAAATCAGTACAAATATCCTTATAATTTAAAAAAAGATATAAGTGGTATCAATAAATCATGGAAAAAAACAAAACTTTTTTTTACAAAATTAGATAAAATTTTTATTCCTATCTTATTTCTAAACTCTACAAGTTATATTGGAGATTCTTTATCTAAACTCTCTTTATATCACAATCAAAATCAATAGCTAGGAGAAGATTATGCATAAAATAAATAATAAAAATATTTTTATTTTTTTAATGACACTTGTTCTAATTATCTTTATAATTTTTACCTCTTATACTTATATTTATAATAAAGAGTATCAAGGAGAAAAAGATAAAAATCAAGTGATTATTTTTATCAAAAAAATAAATGACAGTGTCAAAATTATACAAAAAGAGCGTTCAAATAGTGCTCTTTTTTTAGGTTCAAAAAATCAAAAAAGTTTTAAAAATTTAGAAAAAAATAGAATAATCTCAGATAATACAATGCGTGATTTATTGGTTTTTATCAGTATGAATTCTCAATTTGATATATTTAAAAAAACATTTGAAGATATTATTGAAAACTTAAAATATACACGGATAAAGGTAGATACTTTAAGTCTAAATTACAAAAATATTATTTTTGAGATTTATCATACACAAATATTTAACGCATTTTTTGATATTATAAAAAAGATGAAATCACAAAAATACTCTGAAAATATACATAGAGTATTAAAAAGTTATATAGAATTTTTTGAGCTAAATGAAAATATTGAACTAGAAAATGCGAGTATATTATTTATTTTAAGTAGTTCAAAGAAAATGGACAACAGAGATTTAGTCTTATGGAATAGAATTTTAATAAAAAGTAATCTTCCTAAACTTAAACATAATCTATTTAAAGATATATCTATAAAACTTAATTCTATTATGGAGAATGATTCTTTTAACACGCTTTCAAAAATTCAAAGAACATTTATTATGTATGGTTCTTTTGATGGTAATTATAAAATTTCAATAAAAAATTGGAATAAATCATTTGAAAAGAAAGAGAATTATATTCTTGTAGCAGAAGAGTTACTTTTTAAAATTATTCAGAAAAAAATGAAAGAGTCTATTGGAGAGAAAAAAGAGTTATTAGTCAATTACACAATAATTATGACTTTTTTACTTCTTTTATTAATTGTTATGTTTATTACTTATAATAATATGAATAAAGATAAAGAACTTATTAAAGAGGCAAAAAAAGATAAAGAGACTTTTAAAGAAGCGAATAAGGCAAAGGATCTCTTTTTAGCAAATATGTCTCATGAGATTAGAACGCCTTTAAATGGTATTGTTGGTTTTACACAACTTTTAAAAAATACCTCTTTAGATGAGGATCAGAGAGAGTTTATTAATATCATAGAAAATAGTTCGGACCATCTTTTAACCATTGTGAATGATATTTTAGATATTTCAAAAATACAAGCAGATAAAATACTTCTTGAAGAGATTGCATTTAATACACTTGAGAAGTTTGAACTCTCTTTAGAAACTTATGGAGCCAAAGCTTCTTTAAAAGATATTGATTTATGTATCTTTATTGACCCCTTTCTTCCAAAACAAATTAAAGGTGACCCCACAAGAATTTCACAAGTATTAGTTAATCTTATTAGTAATGCAATTAAGTTTACGCATAATGAAGGTTCAATCAATATATCTATTACCAAACAAGCTGAAACTCAATCACATGTTAGTATTAAATTTTCAGTCACAGATTCTGGTATTGGAATGACACCAGAACAGTGTTTAAAAATATTTGATGCCTTTACACAAGCAGATGATTCAACAACGAGAAAATTTGGTGGTACAGGGCTAGGATTAAGTATCTCTAGTAAATTAGTAGAGATGATGAAATCTGAATTAAAAGTAGAAAGTGACATTGACAAAGGAACAACTTTTTATTTTATAGCCTCTTTTCCTAAAGTAGAAGATAAAAATAGTATTGATATTTTTTATCCAAATCTAGTTGTTGGTTTAATTTATCCTTCAAATGAAGCAAAAAAAGTAGATCAAAATTTAATTTTATATCTTAAACGAATGAAAATTCAAATAAAATTTTACACAGAAGAAGAACTATTTAAAATACATGAGAGTACTTTACCTGATATGATTTTTATAGACCATAATTGTAATAAAAGAAGAGATGATTTATCTAGATATTTAACTTTAGCTACGACAACTATTATTCTTACAACAGGAGAAATGAGAGAAGCATATAAAGAAATTACACAAAAATTTAATCAAACGATACTTAAACCATTAAACTTTACAAAACTTTCGAAAGCAGTGCATATATTTTATGGATATGCTTCTAAAGAGACACCAATAAAGAGTAATGTTTTAGAAAAGTTAGAGGGAATTCATGCGTTAGTTGCAGAAGATAATATTATTAATCAAAAACTAATTACAAGAACACTTAAAACATTTGGTGTTGATATTACGATTGCAAATAATGGCGAAGAAGCGTTTAATTTAAGAAAAGAGAATCAAGGAGATTATGATATTATTTTCATGGATATTCAAATGCCTATTATGAATGGTATTGAATCTACAAAAGCTATTTTAAATTTTGAAAGAGATCATGGGTTAAAACATATTCCTATCATTGCATTAACTGCTAATGCACTTCAAGGGGATAAAGAAAAATATATTGCTGAAGGAATGGATGATTACACCACGAAACCAATTAAATTAGATGATATTTATAATATCATTAAAAAGAACGCTTGTGTTAAATCAAAAAATAACATAGGATGAAAAAGAAGAAAAGAGAATCACACATCTTTAAGATGTATGGTTGCCTTTATTTACTTTTTAATCTCTCTTTACACGCATTCCCATCTAAACAGAACATTCCTTTACCTTTTTTTGCAGGTTTGAGTTCTTTAAAATTTTCATTTCCACATTTTTTACAACATTTATCAGGAGAAACAATTTCTGGCATAGGTGCTTCAGGCTTCATTGCTGGAAATAGTAAAACATCTCTGATTGAGTGTTGATTAGTCAGCATCATAACGAGTCTATCAATTCCAATGCCTTCTCCTGCTGTAGGTGTCATTCCATACCCTAATGCTTTGACAAAGTCTGTATCCATGTGCATTGCTTCATCATCTCCTGTGGCATCTTTGGTATCAACTTGGGCTTTAAAGCGTTCATATTGATCAAGAGGGTCATTTAACTCATTAAATCCATTGGCTATCTCTTTTCCTGCCATAAAAAGTTCAAATCTTTCTGCAATTTCTGGTCGTTCATCACTTCGTCGTGCAAGAGGAGAAATATCTACAGGATATTCAGTAATAAAAGTAGGATTAATTAATTTTCCTTCAACAAATTCATCAAAAAGTTCAGATTGTAAATAACCTAAACTTAAATTATCATCTACTTTGACTTTATGCTCTTTTAAATAGGCAAGGGCTTTTTCTTTGTTGGTAGCTACTTCATACGGAATTTCTCCAATTGTTGTAAGCGCTTCAACATAAGGCACTTTAGCAAATGGTGTAGAACAATCTATTTCATACTCTCCATAAGTAAGTTTTTTATCCATTTTTAAATGTTCAAAAAGGTACTCAAAAAGTTCTTCACTTAAACGCATTAAATCTTCATAAGTATGATATGCCCAATAAAATTCAATAGAGGTAAATTCAGGGTTATGTGTGTGATCCATTCCTTCGTTTCTAAAACATCTATTGATTTCAAAAACGGCTTCCATTCCACCAACAATAAGTCTTTTTAAATAAAGCTCAGGGGCAATTCGTAAATAGCGTTCAACATCAAGTGCATTATGGTGTGTAATAAAAGGTTTTGCATTTGCCCCACCAGGAATAGGGTGCATCATAGGTGTTTCGACTTCTAAAAATTCTTTATCTTCAAAAAATCGTCTAATAAGGGACACTATTTTACTTCGGGTTTTAAAAATAGAAGTGACCTCAGGATTCATAATCATATCAAGGTATCGTTGTCTATATCTAAGTTCTTGGTCTGTAAGACCATGAAATTTTTCAGGAAGAGGCATAATAGATTTACTAACAATTTCAAATTTTGTACAATGAAGTGTTAGTTCACCTGTTTGTGTCACAAAAGGATACCCTTGAACAAGTATAATATCACCCACTTCAATAAGTCGCTTCATTTTATTATAATAGCCTTCAGGTAAATCGTCTCTATTATAATAAATCTGTACTAACCCTTGTGAATCTTCAAGTTTAGCAAAAGAGGCTTTTCCCATAATACGAACAAATTTTAATCGTCCAGTTAATGTGATGCTTTGCGTTTTATCTTTTTTCTCTTCTTGCTCTTGCTCATGGACATAGTGAAATTTTTCTAAAAATGTTTTAGAGCCTATCCCTTGCATAATATTAGTAGGGTATGGATTGTATCCTTCTTCTCTGAGTTGTTGTGCTTTTTTAATGCGTTCTTGAATGTATTGATTATTAAATATCAAGGAGTTCTCCTAATTTGTTTATATATGGGCTTATTGACAGTTTTGACAAAGACCTATGATTTTCATGGTATGATCAGACATTTGAAAGTTAAATTTTTTGGCTATTTCTTCTTGTTTATTTTCAATAGTCTCATCATAAAATTCTATAATATCGCCACATTTTGTGCAGATAAGATGATCATGGTGCTTTTTTAATCCTAGCTCATATTTTTTCCCTTGTACCCCAAAAGAGATAGAAGAGGCAATGTGAGAGGTTTCTAATAGAGAGAGGGTTCTATATACAGTGGCAATACCAATATTAACCGTAGGATAAGTATCTTTTAGAAATCGGTGAATATCTTCTGGCGTGAAGTGTCCCTCATTTTCATAGAGAAACTTTAAAATGAGTTCTCTTTGTTTTGTAAATTTTAGTTTATTCTCTTTGAGTAAAAGTTGAAACTTTTCTAAAAGAAGAGGATATTCAATCATTTGAATACTTACTTTGAACTATTATTTTCAGCTATAAGAGCAGAAGTATCAATTTGAATAAGGTATTCCCCCGCTTCTTTTAGATAAGGATATAAAATAGAATCATCAACATATTTTTCTAAATTTTCTTTGACAAGTGTGACATTTGAAAGTGAAGTAACAATAAGAGCAAAAATTAAAAAATATTTTCCTCCACCCGCAATAAACCCAAAAAGACGATTAAGAAATCCTAATCCACTGGCATTCATTAATTGAGAGATAATGGCACCAATAATCGTTGCTGTAAGCCAAATAACAATTAATATGGCAAGAAAACCAATCAGTTGAAGTAAGGCACTGTTTTCTAATTTGAAAAAATTCTCTTCAACAAAGGTAGCTGCTTGTGGAGCATATCTTGAACCAAAATAGACACCAGCAATAATCCCAATAAGTCCAAATACTTCTTTAATAAAACCTTGTAAAAAGCCTTTGATTGCCAAAATAACTACAATTGATGCAATTGTAATATCAAAATAGTTAAAATCACTGATTGAAAAATTTTCCATCTATTTTATCCTCTATCTTTAAAATATATTTTGCGTATTGTAGCTAGATATTATTAAAAATATTTTTATCTAGGAATAGCCCGTGCTAACTCTTCTGGTTTATTAGCATATTGTAAGGCAATTTCTCGAGAAATTTTTCCCTCTCTATGAAATTTTACTAATGCTTGTGTTTGTGTTTGCATTCCTGTATCTCCTTGACCCATTTGCATTTGTGAATAAATTTGATGTACTTTTCCTTCTCGAATAAGGTTAGAAATAGCACTGTTTGTCACAAGAACTTCTGAAGCAGCAACTCTTCCTCCACCTAATTTAGGAAGAAGTGCTTGTGCAATAACAGCAACAAGTGAAGTGGCAATCATTGCTCTAATTTGTCCTTGTTCTTCTCCTGAGAATACATCAATAATACGGTTAATCGTTCCAGGAGCAGAAGAGGTATGAAGGGTACCAAAAACAAGGTGACCAGTTTCTGCAGCAGTTAAGCCTGCTTCAATAGTTTCTTTATCCCTCATTTCCCCAATAAATATAATATCTGGATCTTGACGCAATGCATACTTAAGTGCAGCAGAAAAACTTGCCGTATCTTCTCCTACCCCTCTATGTGAGAAAACACATTTTTTATTTTGATGAATAAACTCGACAGGATCTTCAATGGTTAAAACATGTTTATTTTCTGTAAGATTAATCTCATTCAGCATGGCAGAAAGTGTTGTTGATTTACCTGAACCCGTTGGACCTGTTACTAAGATAAGCCCTTTTTCTCTTTTGATAATATTTTTATAAACAAGAGGTGCACCTAAATCATCTAAAGAAGGAATATCAATAGGAATAATCCTAAAAGCAGCAGCCATATCACCCATAGTTTTATAATAATTGGCTCTAAATCGTCCCATTCCAGGAAGTAAAAGGGCAAAGTCAAGTTCACTATTTTCTTCAAAAACTTTTTTTTGTTTTTCTGTAATAAGAGAGTAACACATCTCTTGAATATCTTCTCCAACCATTTTAGGAAGATTAACAGGTTTGAGCGCTCCATCTAATCTAATTTGTGGTTCAGTTCTACTTACTAGGTGTAAATCTGAAGCCCCATGTGTTACAACACTTTGTAATAATTTTTTAATATCAAATGCAGCCATTAATTATCCTTTATATTCTTTAAGTTTATCTTCTAAATTATTATAACCCACTATTATATCATTATTAAATCTAATTACTGGGCGTTTTATCAGCATGTTTTCTTTAAACAACCAAAGTTGTTTATCTTCGTTACTTAAAGTGAGTTCTTTTAAGTTAAGTGTACGATAGGTTGTGCCTCTTTTATTAAAAAGTGTGTCAATATCTGTAAAGGATAGCCACTCATTGATAACTTCTTGGCTTACTTGTGTCTCTTTAAAATTAATAAATTCATATTTAATACCATTCTCTTTTAAGTATTTTAGTGATTTTCGAACACTGTCACAATTTTTAATACCATAAATTTTAAGCATTATTCAATAATAGCAGGAACAATAAAAAAGTCATCTGCTCCTTGAGGGGCATTCTTAAGAATATCTTTAGCGATATTATCTGTTTTTCTAGGGGAATCTTCTCTTAAAGGGGTTCCTCCTTCTAGTGTAGAAAATGAAGGGCTTAAAGCATTGGTATCAAGTTCATTCAGATTATCAATATATGCTAAAATATTTGAAAGTTGTTCCTTGACTTCTTCTTTTTTATCTGCATCAATATGAAGATGTGAAAGTTTCTCTAATTTGGTTAATACGGTATCATCTATTTGCATTTTTTTGCCTAAAAGTGTAATTTTAGTTATTATATATTAATTCATATTAAGATATAACTACACTTATAAAATATCAATTTTAAAGGAAAATAAAATGATGCCACAATTAGATATGAACTCCGAAGAGTTTAAAAATGAATTAGAAAAGACAGAAAAATTTACAGATAAAATATGTGAGAGTAGAGGATGGGTATATAGTTCAAATAGTGATGTCAATGAAGGAGTAATTATGGGATTAGCACGACATAAATTACTTTTTGGAAGACGCTTTTGTCCTTGTTTTATGGTTGAACCTGATGAAAACAGAGAAGGAAAATTTAAAAGTGTAGATGATCGAACTTGTCCATGTAAACCAGCGATTGAAAAAGAAATCCCTGAGATAGGAATTTGTCATTGTCAAATTTTTTGTACACCAGAATATCGTGATGCAAATCAATAGGTAATCAGATGAATGTTATTGATTTGTTATTAAAACTTTTAAGTTATGAATCTGTCACACCTGAAGATAAAGGGTCTTTAGCTTTTATAGAGAACTACTTGAGTGAATTTGAGGCGATATATTATAATGAGGGAGGCGTTAAAAATCTTTTTTTAACTAAAAAGTTTTCTGAAGGAGACCATTTATGTTTTGCAGGGCATGTGGATGTTGTGCCTGCAGGAGAGGGATGGAATACACCACCTTTTGTACCTACGATTAAAGAGGGTAGCATTTATGGACGCGGAACACAAGATATGAAAAGTGGTGTAAGTGCTTTTGTTCAAGCATGTAAAGAGACTACCGATTTTAAAGGAAGACTCTCTATTTTGCTTACTTCTGATGAAGAGGGGGATGCGACTTATGGAACACAAATTATGTTGCAACATCTTAAAGAAAAAAATCTTTTACCTGAATATTGTATTGTTGCAGAACCTACTTGTGAAACTATTTTTGGAGATGCGATAAAAGTGGGACGAAGAGGATCTATTAATGGATACCTTACTCTTCAAGGAAGACAAGGACATGCTGCTTATCCTGAAAAAGCGATAAATCCTATTCATAACATTGCACCTATTTTAAATAAAATTGCAGGAATAAATCTTGATAATGGTGATGATAATTTTTCTCCTAGCCAAATGGTACTTACAGATATTCGTGCAGGAATGGAAGTAACAAATGTAACACCAAACGCTTTAAAATTGATGTTTAATGTGCGAAATTCCACTAAAACTACACAAGATGAGGTTAGACTTCATATAGATAGCGTCTTTAAAGGATTAGATTACACTTTAGAGTTAAAACAAGGCTCTTATCCTTTTGTGACAAGTAAAACATCAAAGATTGTTCATGCACTCTCTGAGAGTATTAAACAAGTAACAGATATTGACACTAAATATTCCACAGCAGGTGGAACAAGTGATGCACGCTTTATTGCTAAATTTGGAATAGAAGTTGTGGAGTTTGGTGTTATAAATGATACAATCCATGCCCCTAATGAGAGAACAACGATTGATGAAGTTGAAAAATTATGTCACACTTTTAAAGTGCTTATTCAAAAATTTTAATTAATTTAAATAGAAGGATAATGTTATGAAAAAGATAATTTTAAGTATGATATTACTTACAAGCACAATTTTTGCCCTTCATTGGAGCAAAGATTTAAAAACAGCGTTGGCTACAGCTAAGAAAACACATAAACCATTGATGGTTTTTGTTGAAGGTGAATATTGTCGATGGTGTAAAAAATTAGAACATCGTACACTCACAAGTAATAAAATTGAAAAAAGATTAAAAAAATATATTGTTGTAAAAGTAGAGAGAGATGATGAGAGTGTGGCTGAATTTTTACCTGAAATTCAGGGTGTTCCTCGAATATTTTTTATGACCTATAAAGGAAAAATTTTAGAAGATATTTTAGGCTATTGGGATATTATGGATTTTTCAAGTTATATTGATGATGTTGAAAAAAAATTGAAAAAACATAAATAAACAATGAAATATTTTTTCCTTTTTTGTATGGTGTATGGGCTAATTGGATGTAATAATACTTCTATAAGA
>Ga0256824_10000521_pt1 | contig 14876 bp, 16 predicted proteins | sample CV67metaG_FD_191570 | JGI IMG/M metagenome (GOLD analysis project Ga0256824, IMG submission 191570) | Hydrothermal vent microbial communities from East Pacific Rise, Pacific Ocean - CV67 | ecosystem: Environmental > Aquatic > Marine > Hydrothermal vents | place: Pacific Ocean: East Pacific Rise...
TCACTTACGAAATCTGTTTTTACTATTTTTAGTTTATTTTTGTTTGTTTTAGCTCGTACTACTTCATAAGATATATTTCCAAGTTGTTGAAATAGTATTGGATCCATAGCATCTTTTCTATTTGGAGTGGCACTTAACCCTAGTATATATTTACCTTCAAACTTTGCAATTATACTTTCAAAAGTAAGTGCTGGTATATGATGGCACTCATCCACTATTACAAAAGAGTAATCTTTGATTATATCTGGATTATTTTTCAAGCTTTGCATAGTAGCAATATCTAGTTTTTGGTTAAGTTTATTTTTACTTTTACCTAAAAATCCTATATCTTTTTTATCGTATCCAAAATACTCTACAAACCTATCTAACCATTGGTCAAGTAGCATGTTTTTGTTTACGATTACTAGAGTATTTACACTTCTTTGTTTTATCATATATGCACCAAGTAAAGTCTTACCAAATCCAGGTGGTGCAACACAAATAGAAAAATCCTTTTTAGCTATAGCATCACAACACTTTAGTTGTTCATCTCTTAAAGTATATGTAATATCTTTAAACTCACAAGGTATACTTATTCTTTCATCTAAAAGTTTATATTTTATACCATTTGAATTTAGTACAAATATTACATCTCGCATAAGTCCTCTTGGAAGGATAAGGGTATTGTCTTTTAATTCATAAGACTTTATAACTCTTGGCATATTATATATAGGCTTTCTCATCGCTTGAAGTATTTCTATTTGAGGATTATCAAATGATGCTAATTCTTTAAGTTCATCTATAATAGAGCTAGATAGTCTGGATATATTCAGATATATTTTATCTTTTAAGATAAATTCAAAATCACTACTATTTTGAATTTGTATCTCTAGATCTCTTATTTGATTTTCGATAATCTTTTTTTGAACATATAAGCTTTGTAGTTTATCTTGTAAATTTTCCATATTGTATTGTATGATAAAATTTTACTATTTACAAAAAGTATGTCAAATTGTAATGAAATTTGTAAAATATATTAAACTAACTTTTTGTATATTTTTATAATAGCCGTATAAAAAATATTATAAAGGTTTATTTATTAACAAATTATTGTATGGTATTTTCTATATCATATCTCTTTCAAAAGCAATAAGTAGATAACAATCTCTTGGAAAAAAATAAGGGAACACATGAAAATATTGAGCTTAAAAGCCTAAATAAGCTAAAATTAAAATTCAAACTACAAAACAATAGTTCCCTTTGTTTTTAAGTCGAACGCTATAAAACTACTTGACAATGAACTTTATTTACACTACAATTGTATATACAAAAAGACAAGGATATATTATGAAACAAGCAATAAATATTAGACTTGAAAAAGATATAGTTCAACATTTAGATGAATATGCTAGTGAATTAGATAAAACAAGAACAAGTTTAATTGAAAAAGCTATTGAGCTTTATTTTGATAAATTAGATGAAATGGTTGCAGATAAAAGAATAGATAATTTAAAAAGTGGCAAAACTAAAGTAGTACCACTTGAAGAAGTATTTGTTCAAGCAGGAATTAATGTTTAATATTGCTTTTGAACAAGAAGCTCAAAAGGAGTTTTTAAAACTTGACAAAATATCACAACAATTAATTACAAATAAAATTATAGATTTACGCAATGGTAACTTTTCAAGTGATAAATCACTTAAAGGAAAACATAAAGGTAAGTTTAGAAAAAGAGCTGGAAATTATAGAATAATATATTTAAAAGAAAATAATTTTTTAGTAATAACTATAATTAGAATAGCACATAGAAAAAAAGTATATTAAGCTTATAACAAATCAGGGTTAATTAAGAAGCTAAAACTACAAAAGTATGGAGCTTTAAGCGTTAAAACTAATACCCTAACACATTTATAAAGTCCACATAAGGATCTTGGCTTCCTGTTAGCATTGAGTTTTGATTTTTTAAAAATTGTATATAATCAATAATATCTTGATTTATCATCTCTCCTGGAGTAACTATAGGAATACCAGGAGGATATGCCATAATAAACTCAGCACTAACAGCACCTACACAATCTTTTAGTTTGAGTTGTTTTTTATGTGAATAAAATGCATCTCTTGGACTTACAATTACTTGTGGATTATGAAGTGCTATTTTATTTATGATTGGTTTATTTGTTTTATAGTTTTTTGCTATATCGTTTAGAGCAGTTATTAGTATATCGATACTTTGTTTTGTATCACCGAGACTTATTACTGCTAAGGTATGATAAGAATCACCAAATTCCATTTGGATATTGTATTTATCTCTTAATATATCATATACTTCAAGACCAGTAAGTCCTATATCATTTACTTTTATAGATAGTTTTGTTTCATCAAAACTATGAATACTTTTAGAACCTATTAGTTCACATCCAAATGAACTAAGTCCATCTATTTTATTTATCTCATCTCTTGCATATCTAGATAGTTCAAGTACTCTTTTGAATTCACTTTTACCATTTATAGCCATATTTTTTCTAGCTACATCCAAACTTGCCATTAGTAAATATGAAGCACTTGTAGTTTGCATAATATTTAAAATAGTTTTAATATGACTACTTTTTATTTTTTTATCATTTAAAAGTAATACAGAACTTTGAGTTAAACTTCCACCTGTTTTATGTAAAGACATAGATGATATATCAGCTCCAGCTCTCATAGCACTAATAGGAAAACTATCATTAAAATCAAAATGTGTACCATGAGCTTCATCTACAATTACTAACATATTGTGTTCATGTGCAAAATCTACAATCTGCTTTAAATCTGTTGCAAATCCATAATATGTAGGGTTTGTTATTAGTATAGCTTTTGCATCAAGATTTTTTAAAATTACATCTTTTACACTTTGAACATCAACATTAAATGCAATTCCTAGCTCATCATTGATAACTGGCTCAATATATACAGGAATAGCATCTGCAAGTATCAGTCCATTTATAGCAGATCTATGTACATTTCTAGGTAATATTATTTTTTCACCTGGATTACAAACAGCCATGATCATAGCTTGAATACCAGAAGTTGTTCCATTAACTAAAAAAAATGCATCTTTTGCTCCAAATAGTTCTGCCATAAGATCTTCTGCTTGTTTTATTACCCCAATAGGATTAGATAAGTTATCTAGTGGTTTTGATGAGTTTACATCTATACCCATCATAGTATCCCCAAAATAAGATGTAAACTCTTCAAGTGTAGTTGTTTTTTTATGTCCTGGTACATCAAAATGAGTAATATCTTTTTTGTGATATTCTTTCATTGCTGTAAAAAGAGGAGTAGTGTTTTGCATAATTTTAACTTTAAATATTTAATTCTTCAAATTCAAGTTTTGCTTCATCTAAAAGTTTTTGTGCTATTTCTAGTTCTTTTAATCCAGCTTTATATTCTTTTACACTTGTACTTAATGTAATATCAACATCCATTAGTTTTTCTAAATGTATTTTTGCTTTATTTATTTTATCTTCAAAGTTTATTTTTTCTGCCATAATTTATCCTATTTTAAAATATTTTTTATTTGTTTTTCAAACTTTGGAACTTCTACTAAAAATGCATCATGTCCATAATCACTGTCAATATCTTCATAACTAACAATATCTTCTTTTCCTAAAGACTTTAAAATATCATATATCTCTTTCATTTCAGAAGCTCTAAAAAGAGTATCTCCAGAAAATGATATAAGATGAAGATTTGATTTGATTTTATCTAAACTTTGTTCTAAAGTGTCATTACCACGTGCTGCATTAAATATATTCATTGTTTTTACAATATAAAGATATGACAATGGGTCAAAATTGTGAGGAAAATTATAACCATTGTATTCCATATATCGTTCTACTTCAAATCGACCAAATAGTTCATATAAACCATCTGTTTGAACATATTTTCTTCCAAATTTATCATCCATACTATATGGACTAAGATAAGATATATGTCCAGCCATTCTACCTATTGCTAATCCATTTAGTCCATTTTCTTTTATATCTTCAGCTTCATAATATCCATCTTTAAAATCAGGATCTTTTTTGATTGCTTCAACTGTTACTTTGTTGTATGCTATTGCCCATGGTCTTGTATATGCTGTAGATGCCAACATAATAATATCTTTTGCAAAAGTAGGATATTCTACAGCATAACAAAGTGCTTGCATACCACCCATACTCCCACCTATTACTGCTTTTACATTAAATATATCAAGAGAGTTAAGTACTCTTACTTGAGCCTTTACAATATCACTTATTGTAAGAACTGGAAATTTAAATCTATATTCTTCATTTGTATTTGGATTTATACTCATAGGTGAAGTAGAACCAAAACATGAACCAATATTATTCATACATATTACAAAGTCTTTTGTTGTATCTACGGCTTTATTATCACCTATTAAATCATTCCACCAACCTGGTTTTCTATCACCCTCATAAGTACCTGCAGCATGATGAGAACCACTAAGAGCATGACAAATTATAATTACATTTGATTTGTCATTATTTAGTTCACCATAAGTTTCGTATTTAATATCATAAGGTTGAAGGATACGACCACTTTCACAATAAAGTGGCTCGTCAAATGAAGCAATTTTAGTATTTATTTTCATTTATACTTATGCTAATGCTTTTGTTAAATCTGCTATTAAATCGTCAATATCTTCTATTCCTGCACTTATTCTTACCAATGAATTACTAATTCCGCAAGATTTTAATTCTTCATTATTTAATTGTTGATGTGTTGTAGAAGCTGGATGAACTATAAGTGATTTACTATCACCAATATTTACCACAACTGAAAATAGTTCTGTACTATCTGCCATTTTAACTGCATCTTCATAAGAATCTAATTCAAAAGACAATAATCCACTAGCAGCATTATTCAAGTATTTTTTAGCTCTATTATAGTTTTTATCATCACTTAGTAAAGGATAATTCACTTTTTTTATTTTTGGATGAGCTTGTAAAAATTTTGCTATTGCTAAGGCATTTTTACTATGTTCTTTTATTCGTAAACTAAGAGTTTCTAATCCTTGAATCATTAACCATGAGTTAAATGGAGATGCAGTTGCTCCCAAATCTCTAAGTACACATAATAATATTCTCATAATAAAAGATGGAAAAGGTAAATCAGCATATACTAAACCATGATATGATTCATCAGGTTCATTAAAATGTGCATATCTTTTATTTCCTTTTATTTTAGCTTCACAGTTTTCACCTTCAACTATAATACCGCCAAGAGCTAAACCTTGTCCACCTGTGTATTTTGATGTACTATGTACAACAATATCACAACCAAAGTCTAGTGGTTTACATAAATAAGGTGTTGCTACAGTATTATCGACACATGTAATAATATTGTGCTTATTTGCAATAGATACTATAGTGTCAAATTCTGCAACTTCTAGTGCTGGATTTGATAATGATTCAAATATAATAAGTTTAGTTTTCTCATCTATTAATTCTTCAAGATTTGAAGGGTCTGTTACATCAAAATTTTTAGTAGTAATTCCCATTCTTTTTATAGTATGAGAAGTAAGAGTAGATGTTCCACCATATACTGCACTAGCTACAAGTATATTGTCCCCTGCTTCACAAAGATTTACAATAGTTGAGAATATTGCACTCATACCACTAGCAGTTGCAATTGCTGCAATTCCACCTTCTACTTGTGCGAATCTTTTTTCAAAAACTGCATTTGTAGGATTCATAAGTCTTGTATAAATATTTCCTAACTCTTTTAGTGCAAATAAATTTGCTGCATGCTCAGAATCTCTAAATTCATATGCTGTACTCATGTAAATAGGAACTGCCATTGTACCTTGAGAGTCTTTTTCATATCCAAAATGAATTGCATCTGTTTGAGTTGTCATATTTATATCCTTATTCTTTTTTCTAAATTTATATTATTATAACAAAATATTGATATATTAGGACTTATGTTCTAAAAATGAAATGATTTTCTTATATATTTGAGTTTGCTTATTCTTTATTAATATCTCTTTTTTTATATCAAAAAATTTAATTTGTGAGTTTTCTTTATCTAAATATTTTTCTTTTAAAATATTATTATCAAAAAGGGTATCAACATTTTTTATATTTTTTATATTTACTAAAAATATACCTATATCTTTTTGCTCATTTTCTTGTAAAAAATATTCTTCAAGGTAAGATTGTTTTACTTTAATTGAAGATTCTTCATAAAATTCTCTAATAGCAGTTTGTTCTTTTGTTTCAGTCTCTAGTGCAACGCCTTTTATAAATCCCCATTTTTCTTTACTCAATATAGATTTACATAATAATATTTCAGTATTTTTATTTTGCTTTTTATATAAACATATTCCATATGCTTTTATTTTTTTCACAATATTACCAACCTATCATCAAAAATACTGAAGAAATAATATAATTTAACATAAATATACTAACCGCACTATATACAACAGCTTTTGTAGTATACAGCCCTACCCCTTTTGCTCCACCACTAGTAGTATATCCCATATATGTACCAATACTTGCAATAACATACCCAAATATTACTGCTTTTATAATCCCTGAAGTAATATCTGTAAGTAATAAGTTTTGCAAAATTATATTTTGATATGTTATTGGATTAATACCAAGTACATTAGTAGAAACAATATAAGCACTATAATTTCCAATAAAATCAAATATAATTACTAGTATAGGAAGGGATATAATAGTTGCTATAATTTTAGGCACTATTATAATCTCTCTTGAATTTAAAGCTAGTGTTTCAATAGCATCAATTTGTTCAGTTACTCTCATAGTCCCAATCTCTGCACTCATAGATGATACTGCTCTAGAAATAACCATAAGTGTCCCAAACACTGGACCTAATTCTTTTGTAATAGATATAAATATCGTATATCCCATAAATCCTTCAACACCAAATTGATGAAAACCACTATAAAGCTGAATAGCCTCAACCATTCCAGTAAAAAATGCAGTTAATGAAATAACTCCTACTGTTCCAAATCCTATGATATAAATTTCTTTTATGATTAAATTAAATCTTAAATTCATAAAAAATAATGGAAATAAAGATATTTGAAATATTATAAATGTTCCAAATGATTTTATTAAATCAACTAAAGATAAAATTGCCGAACCTAATTTAAATAACATCAATTTATCCTTTTTTTATAAATATAATATGCAAGTAAAAATAAAATTACTATTGGAGATATAAGAGCTAATTTTGCATTTAAGATATTACCAATAGCTAACTTTTGTAATAAAAAGAATATACCCCATGTAAACAACGCTGTAAATACCCAAATAGATATAAATTTACCAGAATGAAAAAATCTATTTGATATATTTGAATATAAAAATACTATTACTAAAATAGGTAATACAAAAAATGGAATTATGATTTTTGAATATAAAATAGCTTCTATTTTATTTGTATTTAATTCTTGTTTATTAAATAATAGTATCGTATATATTGCATCAGGAATTGAGTATTCAACCTTAGCTTTATAAACATTATTTATAATTTCTGGTTTAAATCCTTCAAGAGTATATAAAAACTTTTCATATGATATATCTAGTTTTGAATCTTCCCAAAATATATTTTCAGGATTTTTTATAATTTTTGCATCTATTATATACCACTTATTATTTTGATAATAAGCTTTTTTTGCTAAAACTGTTTTTACTAGTTTATTATCTTTGATTGTGAAAATACGAATATCATGTGCTTTCTTTTCTAAAGGAAATAACTTTTTAAAAAATACAAAGTTATCATTGTATTTTAAAAGTATATTTGATTTTTCATTTATAAAATATTTATTATGTAATATTTTACTTTTAACTTCAGCTGCATATGCCAATGATGTAGTTTGTAAGCTTATTAGTGAAGTATTTATTATAAATGCCAACAATAATATTGGTAACAATATCTCTTTTTTTGAAATACCTAGTGCATAAAAACTAATTATATTATTATCTTTTATCATAACTGTAATTGTGATTATCCATCCAAATAATAATGATAATGGCAAAGTAATAGTAAGAATGAAAAAAGAATTATATAATAAATATAACAATTGTAAATTTGCTGAATTTGGTAAAAACCTATAATTTTGTAAATAATCAAAACCAACAAAAAATATTTCTAAGGCGAATAAAATAATAAAAAAATACTTTAAATATTTTTGTAAAAGATATTTTGTTATTATTTTCACTGTGTTACCTTATTTTATTGTAAAAGTTGATTTCACTTTTTCTAATGGTTCTTTTTGGATAGCATCTATTGCTTTTATTACATGAGATATAATATCGTTTAATTGATTTAATTCTTCTTTAGAAAAGTTACTCAATACCCAATTAGCAACATCTTTTTTATTTGTTGGTTTTCCAATACCTATTCTTACTCGTATATAATCTTTTTCAATATTAGCATCTATAGATCTTAATCCATTATGTCCACCATGACTACCACCAATTTTAAATTTTACTGCACCAAAAGGTAGATCTAAATCATCATGAATTATGATTATATTTTCATTTGGTATATTATAATAATCTGCAATTGGTAATATTGCTTCACCAGATAGATTCATAAATGTTTGTGGTTTTACTAAAATTTTATTTGAAGATTTTAAAACTATTGCTTTAAAGTTTGAATTGTTTATATTTGTAGTTGGGATGTTTTTAGCTATCTCATCGATAACTAAAAACCCGATATTATGTCTAGTTTGCACATATTTATCGCCAGGATTACCAAGTCCTGCAATTAAGAACATTAATTGTTACTTAATTTTAATAATACCAACGATTGGTACTCTTGGGTCAAGAAAACAGTTTACACCATTTGGTAATTTTAAATCTCTAACTAAGAAGTTGTCTCCAACATTTAAATCAGTGATATCAAAGTGGAATGCTTCTGGTAAATTTTCAATTGTACATTTAACAGAAACTCTTTTTCTATGGTATGCTAATAAACCTTTGTTTTTAATACCTATAGCTAAACCTTCAGTTGTAACAGGTACTGTATAATTTGCAATTACACCTGGTACTGCTACTTGTAAATCTACGTGTAATAAATCACTAGTAACTGGATGTTTTTGGTATTCTTTAACTACTACTGTATAAGTTGTTCCACCTACATTTACTTCAAAAGCAATTGTTGTTTTGTTTTTCATAAATCTAACGAAATCATTTACTTTAAAAGCAGCATTAATATTTTCAATACCTTTTCCGTAAATGTTAGCAATTAGATAACCATCTCGTCTATATTGTTTTGTCGATTGTTTTACGATACTATCTCTAAGTATTCCTTCTAACATTCTATATCCTTTTGTTATATTACTAGTTTATATACTAGTTGAACGCGAATTTTACTTAAATTTTGCTTTAAATATACTTAGATAAAATAAGCTTTGCATTTTTATAAATAGGTTCATCTATAAAACCATATTTTTCACTCTTAAATCCACTTATTCCTAATTTTTGATTATTTTCAAAAAGTTTAATTATCTCTTTTGCTTTAGTTATTTCATCTATATTTATTTTAAATATATCATTTATTATATTAACTTGAGTAGGACTTATACAAGCTTTTGAACTATATCCCATATTTTTTACTTTATTACACCAAAGAGTAAATTCTTCAGTATTTTTATAATCTTGATATACAAAAGATACAGGATAAAAACTTGCACTTTTTGCATCTATTAAAAACTTTGAAAGTATATAATCAATACTTGGATTATTTAAAGTTAAAAGAGATTGTGGCAAAGATAATGATTCTAGCATATCAAGTATTCCAAGATATACAGTTGTAACTCGTTTACTAAATCCAAATTTATGTAAGTTTTGCAAAGCTTCTGCTGTTTCTATAGAAAGATGTACTTCAATATTATCATCTATTAAATCTAAACATACTTTAACATCAGCTATAGTGTTTATTTTAGGAACTCTTATAGCATAAGGTTTTATTTTATTTATTAATTTTATATCTTCAATTCCACAAGTATCAAGTGAGTTTACTCTAACTACAATTTTTTGTTTTATTGGATTATTTAATAAACTTTCATATACAAGTTCTCTTGCATATTTTTTATCAAATACCCCATCTTCAAGATTTACTATTGCAATATCACATTTTAAATTTGGTAATTTATCAAGGTGTTTTTGTTTATCACCTGCTACCATTAAATATGATCTATTATTCATTTATGTTCTTAATATAAAAGTATAATGAATCAAGCTCATCATTAGTCAAAAAATATTTTGGCATTATATGTCCATAAATCATTTTTTTACAAACATCATCTTTTTCAAAATCTATTTTTTTTATTTTATTATTTGCATTTAATTTATATTTAAAATCTGTAAATGATATATTAGTAATATCATATGTTTTGACAATACAATTGTATATATCATCTTTTACTGTGTGTTTATATTTTGATATTACTTTTCCTCTTGCATCTTTACCATGACACTTTTTACATGATATACCTCGGGGGTTATTATAAAGCATTTTTCCATATTCTTTTTTTGTTATGAAAGAATTATCATCTTTTACACCTAGCATATTTGAAGCAAAATCATTTGCACTAAAAAGGATTGCAGGAAGTAATATTAATATTGTTTTTATCATAATGTAATTATATCATATTTTAAGCATCTATTAGATATAATCCTATGAAATTAACAATTTCAGGAGATAGAGTGATTACACTAAAAGAAGCACTTACACTTAATGAAGAAGAACTTTCTGATTTAAGAAACGACTTACAAAATAAAATAAATTCACAAAAAGAAATTGGCGCTTATATTGAACAATTTACAAATGAAGATATCAATCTATCAAATAATTCAGGTGTACCTATTGCCGTTAAAGCAAATATAAATGTTCTCAACCAAGAAACAACATCTTGTAGTAACATACTTAAAGGTTACATTTCTCCATACAACGCAACAGTAATTGAAAAACTACATGAAAATGGTCTTAGTGCATTTGGTAGAGCAAATATGGATGAATTTGCCATGGGTTCAAGTACTGAAAGTTCATGTTATGGAAATACTTTAAATCCAGTTGACAATACAAAAACACCTGGTGGAAGTTCAGGAGGTAGTGCTGCTGCCGTTGCTGCAGGCTTAGCTATAGCTGCACTTGGAACTGATACTGGTGGAAGTATTAGACAACCTGCTGCTTATTGTGGTGTAGTTGGTATGAAACCAACTTATGGAAGAGTTTCTAGATATGGAATTGCTGCTTATTCATCATCTTTAGATCAATGTGGACCAATAACACAAAATGTAGAAGATGCTGCAATATTATATGATATTATTTCAGGATACGACAAATTAGATTCAACATCTGCAAATATTGAATATACTCCAGTTACTCCAAAATTAGATGCTTCAAGAAAACTTACTATTGCAGTTGTAGATAACTATATATCTGAAGCTTCACAAGATATTCAAGATGCTTATGCTTCTACAATTGAAAAACTAAAAGATGCAGGACATACAATAATACATAAAAATATGATGGATACTAAAAAACATATATCTTCATACTATATTGTTGCTACTGCTGAAGCTAGTGCAAATCTTAGTAGATATGATGGTATTAGATATGGAAATAGAATTGAAGGTTCAAATCTAAAAGAAACTTATGCAAAAACAAAAACTGAAGGTTTTGGAAAAGAAGTACAAAAAAGAATTATGTTAGGTTCATTTGTACTTTCAAGTGGTTATTATGATGCATATTATATAAAAGCACAAAAAGTAAGACATCTTATAAAAGATGAATTTGATTCTATATTTGAAGAAGCAGATTTAATTTTATCTCCAGTTGCACCAACAACTGCTCCTAAAATTGGAGCATTTGAAACATCTTTAGAGATGTATTTAAGTGATATTTATACTATTTCTGTAAATCTTGCAGGATTGCCTGCTATTTCTGTTCCTGTTGCAAAAGACAGTAATGGTATGCCAATAGGTTTACAGTTAATTGGAAAAGCATTTGATGAACAAACAGTATTTGATGGGGCAGCTAGCCTTGAACAATCAGTAAATTATAAAAAATAAGGATTATTTATGAATATTAGAAAAAGAGCTTTAACATTTGAAGATGTTTTATTAGTACCAGCTAAAAGTGAAGTTTTACCAAAAGCAGTTTGTATTAAAACAAAATTAACAAAAGAAATTGAATTAAATGTTCCATTTGTAAGTGCTGCTATGGATACAGTAACTGAATATAGAGCTGCTATTGCTATGGCTAGACTTGGTGGTATTGGTGTTGTTCATAAAAATATGGATGTAGAATCTCAAGTTTTACAAATAAAAAAAGTTAAAAAAAGTGAATCAGGAATAATTATTGACCCAATTTCAGTAAGACCAACTCAAACACTTCAAGATGCTGAAGATATTATGTCATCTTACAGAATTTCTGGTGTTCCTGTTGTTGATGAAAACAATACTTTACTTGGTATTCTTACAAATAGAGATATGAGATTTATCAAAGACTTTTCTCAATTAGCTGGTGATGTTATGACAAAAATGCCTCTTGTAACTGCAACTAAAGGTGTTACTCTTGACTCAGCTGCTGAAGTAATGCATCAACATAAAATAGAAAAATTACCTGTAGTAGATGCAAATGACAAATTAATAGGCCTTATTACTATTAAAGATATTAATAAAATAGTAGAATATCCAAATGCTGCAAAAGACAAGCACGGTAGACTTCTTGTTGCTGCTGCTATTGGTGTTGGTCAACTTGATCGTGCAACTGCACTTGTTGAAGCTGGAGTTGATTGTCTTGTACTTGATTCTGCTCACGGACATAGTAAAGGTATACTAGATACTGTTAAACTAATTAAAAAAGAACTTGATATTCAAGTGATTGCTGGAAATGTAGCAACTGCTGAAGCTACTGAAGATTTAATTAAAGCTGGAGCTGATGCTGTTAAAGTTGGAATTGGTCCTGGTTCTATTTGTACAACTAGAATTGTTGCTGGTGTTGGGGTTCCTCAAATATCTGCAATTGATGAATGTAGTGATATGGGAGCTAAATATAATGTACCTATTATTGCTGATGGTGGTATTAAATTTTCAGGAGATGTTGCAAAAGCTTTAGCTGTTGGTGCATCTTGTGTTATGATGGGATCAGCATTAGCTGGAACTGAAGAATCTCCAGGTGAAATTATTCTTTCTGGTGGTAGACAGTTTAAATCATATAGAGGTATGGGTTCAATTGGAGCTATGCAAAAAGGTTCAAATGATAGATATTTCCAAGAAGGAACAGCTGCAGATAAACTAGTACCTGAAGGTATTGAAGGTATGGTTCCATACAAAGGTTTAATTGGAGCTATTATTCATCAATTTATTGGTGGATTAAGAGCTTCTATGGGTTACCTTGGAGCTAAAGATATTAAAGTATTCCAAGATACTGCACAATTTGTAGAAATTACATCTGCTGGACTTAAAGAATCACATGTTCATGATGTAACAATCACAAACGAAGCACCAAACTACCACGCATAATACAAAGTTGTATACTATTTTTAGTATACAACTAATCTAATTTATACTAAATATATTTTCTCTTTGCCATAAATATAAGCAAAACTCCTACAAAAACAATACAAGCTGTAATATATAATGTAATATCATAATTACCATATTTATTTATATAATAAATACTATAAAGTGGTGCAAGTACTTGCCCTATTCCATAAGCTGCTGTCATTGAACCCATTATTATAACTGGATTATTTTTTGATATTTGACCTGCTTTATTCATAAATAATGCGACAAGACCTATAAATGTTGAGCCATACAATACACCACTTAATAAATTTATTACTATATTGTTTGTAAAAGTAGGTATTAATATACCAAATATTTGTAATACCATTGCTATCATTATTATGTTTTCTGTACCATATTTATATGCTAATCTCATCCACATAATAGATGCAGGAATACCTGCAAGTCCAGCAAATAACCATATTAAACTACCATATGAATCTACTTGATTTATGTTATTTATAATATCTGGTAAAAATGTACCTTGAACAACAAATCCAACGCCTTCTGTAAAATATGCAGCAATTAATAATATTACATATGATGAAAATATATTTTTACTTACTTTTGATGTTGGTTTATTAGTTAAATTATAATTATCAAAATTTAAAATATATGCACTATAAAAACTAAATATTATTGCACAACTTGCAAGTACTAACCATGCGATATTCCATGTTGAATATTGTAAAACATATTGACTAATTAGTTCACAAAACACAATAGCAATACCAATACCTGAAAAATGTATACCCATAGCTTTTGTTTTATCTTCAAAATTCAATTTTAACATCACTAAAGACCCAGCAACTATAAGCAACATTGCACTTCCAAATCCAGCAACTACTCTTGATATTATCCATAATATTTCATTTGTACTAAAAGCCAAAACTAAAGTTGTAATAACACTCAAAAATAAACCTAATCTAAAAAATTTAACTTTAGTATGTATATCTTTTAAAAAAATAGAAAAAATAGCTCCACTTAAATATCCTGCAAAATTAAATGAAGCCATAATTCCTGCAGTAGTTATTGTTAATTGATTTTCTAACATAGATGGTAGTAAAGATGTAAATGCAAATCTTGCAACTCCTACACCTATAATAAGAGCAAAGATACCTGCAATTAATATATTAATATTACTATCTTTATTAAATAAATCTAATTTCATAATTATCTTTTCTTTTTATTGCATTGTATAGTAAATTATATAATATTTAGCTATTATTGCATAAATACTAATGGATTAAATATGGCACTAATAGACTTACAAAAAATAAACAAACAATACG